>Ga0116231_10004518_pt1 | contig 28145 bp, 22 predicted proteins | sample S1TSphgellanicum_2_FD_89695 | JGI IMG/M metagenome (GOLD analysis project Ga0116231, IMG submission 89695) | Host-associated microbial communities from peat moss isolated from Minnesota, USA - S1T2_Fd - Sphagnum magellanicum MG | ecosystem: Host-associated > Plants > Peat moss > Unclassified... | reverse complement strand
GTTCCTAACTTGCTGCTTGTTACATAATTTGTCAATTATCTTTTTAAATTTAAACTTAAAAAAACTAGTGTGACATGTGCTACTGGCCGAAGGGTGAAAATGGCCTCAATTTTTAAAAAAAAAAAAAGGCTAAGATTAATTTTCAGCAATGAAAATTACTCAAAATTCAATATCTCCTTCACCTTAGGTCTAAAAATTACAAAATCACCTCCAAGAAATCCCACTCATCAAGGGCTTTCTAACAATTCCAAGAGCTTGACTCATTTTTCATAAGATATTTAGTATTGATTTTGTTGAATTTTCTTTGAGAAAATTGTTCAACATTCAATAACTCTTGCATTGTGGGTCTGAACATTGCCAAACCACCTCAGTGCAACCCTATAGTCATTGAGGGCTTTCCGATGGTAGCAAGAACACAGCGGGGTTGCTGTGGTTTGGGAGATCTCAAACGTGACAAACAAAACAAACAAACAAAACATGAATCAAATTACTTTCCTTAATATCTAAATGTTACATCTAAAAGGAATTGGGATCCTCAAATTTTTCACGAATCATGTTCATAATACACTTGCAAACTACTATTCTTTGAATTCTCTCTACCATGGAAACCTCTGCATTTTCATCTTTGTTCTTTTGAAGCACAACAGCAGACACAACCTGACAAACCATTGCCACCCTCAAGTCAAGCTCATTGGCAAAGGGTCAGGTAGGAGTTTCACTTGCATTCCACTGTGTTTGAACTCAGGACCTTTTTGGAGGTCCAAGGGTCTCCAAAATGGGCTATACCAGTTAACCATCACCCCTGGAAAATGTTGCAACTATGCAGTATTGGATACATGAATATGAACTCTGGAAGTTCTGAAGGGTTTTCAACTTTCCAGACATATGTGACATGTTTATCCTAGATGGAATGTACTGTGGGGTGAAACTTTTTTTTTTAGTCAGCAAAACCCTTTCTTGCTTACGTACACCCAAAACTGGTTTGTATCCGCCCATACAGATGTAGTACCTGTCACTGGTGTTCAGTATTAAATAATTCTCAAAAGGGCAGGTAAAAAAAAACTGAAAATTTAAAACTGACCGATTAAATAGTTATGTGACAGGTTTGATAATTACTTTCATTTTAACATGTGATGCAGCATAAGAAGGGGTGTGTCACACTGTGGCCTTGCCATTTACAGTAAAAAGTGTCTTAAAGGCAAAAAGAAGAATTATGGATACTCAAATATTTCACCATGCAAAAATCTAAAAGATACCAAATTCTTCAACATATTATAACTCTATAACTAATCTCAAGTTTCACCACAAGCCAAAATATCATATTTCAAGAATCCTCATATAAAAATAGACCTATTATTATTACCTAGGGGCCAAAATCCCTTAAGCTACTATACTCTATAATGAATCTAAATACAATATCCTTGCCTTGGTAGGCAAGGCCAATAAACTGCAGGAACAACCTTTTTATTGGCATGGAAATCATGGATTAGGGACTCAGTTAGTCGCCTCCCCATGGACTCCACTCAACCCCCACCCTTCAATACAGTTCCTTCTTTGGTTTTTGGTGTTCTGGGATTCTGCTAAAAAGCCTTTGTTGTGTGTGTGTCTGCACTTAGAGGGATGTTTGTATGGTTCTTTCTGTGAAGATCATACAATCAAAACTTAACGACATTGTTTCTTCCCAATTGGACATTGTGTTCTAATTTTATAATGAAAGAATTGAAGTGATGATGGCAAATGTCATTGGCTCTCAATGAAGCAAATAGGTATGTTGTGCTTTGTAGAAGGGGTATTACCTGAGGTTAAAAAATGGTGCCAACCATGTCTATGAATAGAATATGCCTGCAGGCAATGAGACAATTGAACGTACACCCAAGAGGCCTTTTTTTCTTTTCCTTGAGGGGAGGGAGGAGGATGATTTTTTTTTAATTCTTGTGTTTCCATCATGTTACCAGCATGTCCTCATATTTTCTCAAGGTTCCCAATGTGTTCCTCAAGGATCCTTCCAAAAACACCTCACTTTATCCCATATCCTTTGCCCAAATTAGTTTTCCCCTTCTCACCTATATGTAGGTGAGCCAAAGAGGATCTACTATTACAAAGAAACTGCTATTTTGGGGAGACTCCTAAATTCCTGTTTTTTTTGTGTGAGGGGGTAATCAAAATAGCCCATTGCACAAAATAAAGAAATCAGAATTTGGGAGGCAGCCCATATAATGAAAAATTGGGTTTATTTGGGTTTGGGTATTTTGCTTTATAGATTTTCCAAAATTTGAAATTCCTGGTTTTGGTTCCATATAAGCCATTGCCTTCTGCAAGAAGTAAAGAAATCAGTTTGTGATTGATTCCATTTCCAGTTGTTCCCTAGCAAAGTTCTCTGCGAAATAGGCAGACTGTGAAATATAGAATATAGGACTCATATAGATGTTTTGAGAGTTAATATGGAATGATAGCTCGGAGGGGCCATTGAGCCCATGCTTGTATACCCTGTGTCGAATTTGCATGGGTCCAAACCAGTGTTGGGTGCTTTTCAATTTTTTGTGAGAACCAAGTTCCAGTTTTTACATTGTGTTATGGTAGGTTCTCATATATATATATATATATATATATTTGGGCTGGTGAGAACTGATCAGGGAATCAAAAAATTTTAATTTCCCAAACTCACCCAGTTTTCAGAGGGTAGTACTTGCATATGCAATAATAGTCGAATTTCACATCCAATTTTCACAACTCAGTTATTAAAATTTTCACTAATTAGAATTTAATTTATTATTTTACTAATTAATAAATAATAAAATAATTATTAATTAATTATTTTAATTACTAATTATTATTATTATTTTATTAATAATAAATTAATAATACTTACTTTGTCAATTAAAAATTATTATTTTTATAGCTTAAAGATCATTGAAAATAGATGAAAACTTGTAAGTTGTAACAATTTTTTTAATTCAAAACTTAAAACTTCATAACTTCATCCCTTTCAAAAGCTTTTTCAAACTCTTCTAACTCCTCTATGTCTGCAACAATCCCAATTCATTCTACTAAGTTAGATGGGGCTTTACAACCTATCTTAAGATCATTGGGTCAATTTTCATTGACAAAAATCAATTTGTCCAAATTTTATGAATATAAATGACATCTTCTTAAACCAGTAAAGATTTCAGTCAAGGAAAAGACTTTTTCTATTTCAATTTGAGAACCAACTATCTCTAAGATTTGTTTAACATAGGAATCAATTATTAGAAACATGCTTTCATGTTTTTCTCAACGTTAAAGTGGACATTTAATGTCTTTGACATCCATTTGATAACGCTTAAAAATCAAAAGTTCTCTATTGACTAATTCCATTGTTGGTTCAATTGTGCTAGTTGTCATTTCAAAGATATCCAAATTGTTGTCCTTTTCAACTCTTTGATCAACAACACCCCTTTCAAATTTAACCAAAGGATGCAAATAATAATGACATTTAAAAAACATAAAAAACAAAGATTTTTTATCATATTTTTCAATAATGGCTTTTTTTTGCTCACGACCAATAAGTGAAAACACAAGATGAAGGGTTTTAAACCTAGGGTCCAACATCAAAAAAAACATATATGGGAAAAAAAAAATCATATTTCATTAAGAAGGAAAGAAAACAATCCAAAACCCCAACAACTTCCTTTTTATGTTGGAAACCAAATATGATAACTTAGGAACAACATTTGCATCTTCCTCCATTAAGTTGTCAAAGGTTGCAAAATCAATTTCATTTTTGAATTTTGGATTCATGAATATCACAAAGTTTAATGCATCACTTAACAACCAATGACCCCTATATTGGTTCACAATACAAGTAGATTCAATAGGGCCACACAAATCAACAACAATTTCATATGTGTGCCTATTAATGCAGGTAGTATTTTTGCATTCATTCTCATAGAATTATGCTTGTTATAATAGAGTATAATACCTTTTTTAATTACAAAGCTTTTTGGAAAATTATAACTTTATTAACAAATGTACAAAAACAAAAAGAAAATGCTAAACTTTGCATGGCAAAAATTCAAAGGAAAATGTAATTAAAAAAAAATCTAGTAAAAATATAAAGTTACCTTGTTTTCATTGGAATATTCAATTTCCTTGGGGGAAGACCTATTGACACATGTTTTCCCATTCTTGCCTACCCATTCTTCATTTTTTTGGCCAAGTTATGCACTTTTGCAAATCTCTTTGGGTAGCTTTGATAGATAAATATCTTAATCCTTTATAAAAAAATTCATTTGTTGTTGCATATGGACACACTTTGGAAAATGCATAATCAAAGCAAGTTTCTTGAAAACTTTTTTTCAAACCCAACACATTACAATTTACAATTGATTTTAGGGATGTAATCATAGTGTTTAAGTAAAATCCTTCATCCTTAACATAAGTAACAATTTTCCTCTTTTATTCATGAAAGTCCACAATTCTATCAAATTTATGGCCAAGGTTTGTCCATGAGTATTAGATGCCTTAAAAAGGCCAAGGGTAATATACTTTAGCTATTAATCATCCTTTCAAAAGATGATCACCGATGCAAAGATATTAGGTCCACCTTTTGACATTCACAAATCAAAGTTTGTAGTTGTAGAATGACATTTTATTAAAGTTGGCAAAACATGTAATTCTTTAGTTTTTTCCATTAAACCGGGTAGTCATTCATGAAAAAATTGTTTTTTGGAAAAAAAAAAGTTTTGAACACAAATGCATACTAAATTTTTCCAACCAAATACTTTTCACAAACTACAAAAGAAGATGATTTTTGACAATTAAAAGTTCTAGATCTTCCAAAAATTATTTTTCTTGCAAATCATTTTTCTTGAAAGGTTCCTTTGTAGTAAAAAAATTAGATATAAAATCAAAAGCCATATTTGAGTTTTTTTTTAAGGTTGTCTTTAATCTTTTTTCAAAAGATTGTTCATTTTTTCTTCAAATTATTTTAAAATATTAGAATGGTCCACATTTACATGTTTTCTCAATGCAGGAACTCTATTAGTTGTGTTATAATATATGATTAATCCTCTTTTGCTTGAGTTTTTGGATTTAAATTCAAAATTGGACTATTGTAATAAAATATAATGCATGATTTGAGGAGCTATTAAATCAACTTCTTTGTTATCATTAACATAGAAAAACACCCAACATAATGCATTTTTGTTGTGGTTTTCAAAATAATCTTTGTGCATCCACCTTTTTCAAATTTTTTTTCATTTTCTCTTTTTTTTTTCTAGATTTTTGATTCCTTCTTCTTATACATTTGCATTTTCTTCAAGTTCTTGCAAAGGTTCATCTTCCACTCTTACTTCGTTCATAAATATATCACAATGTATGTTCATTCAAAAGACTATTTCATTTTAGTTTGAAGTTACAAATTATTGCCTTGATGAGTAGCAAAAAAAACTAAACAATGTTATGATTGATCAAAACCAACATTTACAAACATTTACAAGGTTGGATTTATTTCCTAAACATTTTCAAAACAATATACAAATTGTAAGAATTTTGGAATGAAATGTAGAGGAGCATAAAAATATAGGAAAATCTTGCAAAGAAGACCAAAAAACAAAAAAAACAAAAAAAAATTAGAAAAAAAAATAAATCTCACCTCAAGTTTGTGGATTAATTTAATGTTCCAAGCTTTAACTTGCATAGGGTAGGACGGGGGGAAATACCAAATTAACTAGGGAAACAAAAACAACACCAATGTGAAGCGACAACACCAATTCAAAAATAAAAACAATAAGGTTTAGACCAAAAGGTACTTGAGAGTTACAAAGCAATAGCACCAACATAAAGTAGCAACATCAATGTGAAGAAACAACACCAATGCGCGAAGCAACACCATCAACATGAAGCACCACCACCACCACAAAACAATAATACCAATGTGAAAAATAATAACGCCAACATGAAATAATAACACTAATGTGTAAAACATCACAACTAACGCATGAAATAATAACACCAACACAAAGTAGCACCACCACCAACATGAAATAATAACACCAATGTGCAAAACAACATAATTGTCATAACCCCACTTTGAGGGAGTTGTGAGGTCGCCATTCACACTCCCAAAAATGGGACTTGGGAGTCCTCCGGGACTCCCAAAAATTGAGGGCACGATTGCAAGGGTCAAAACACCTCGCATTGATGCGTTCTTTATATCGTTCCAAAGGTCTTGAAGTGTAAATGTTCGAAATGGCCTCGCATGGGCCATTTGGACATCTGCAACACAAGTTATGGTCAAAAGAAGGGCCGGGAGTCAAACTGGCAGTTTGACTTTCGACCACTAAAAGTCAGGAATCGACCTAATTCTGGTGCGTGTAGGTGAAGTGCAACACACCGTTGGAAAGCTTTCGAGGAGAGCTACAACTTTGGTTTAGACCTCGTCCCGATTTGAGTTCGGGGTGAGAAATTATGAACGCCCAAAGTCCCAAGAATCCAAACCGGGACAATTTCGGGACTCCATTTTGGGAGTCTTGGGAAAAAGAGCCATTTGGATGCAAGTGCGGTGGAGAGTTGCAGAGAATACTATATGGGGGAAGGTGGTGGTTTCCTTCAAGTCCGGGCTGTGGTGAATCAAGTGAGTCCAAGTTCGCCCGTGGCTTGTCCCAACACCAAAAAGGTGCAGAATGAGTTTTAACCAACTTGTTGGTTGGATTTGGATGCAGGACCGTATAATTGAGTAAGCTTGTCTCTCTTTTTAGTCTATTTTGAAGCTTTCAGCACGCCCCTCTCACCCCCCTTTAGTGCTGGAAGTTGGGAACGTGCCCCGAGTCCCATAAATTCTGCAATTTGAGTGACTTAGCCCCAACTTGGGGCTAACTTGGGACTTGAAAACGCGTTAACAACCAACGCGCGAAATAATAACACCAACACAAAGTAGCAACACCAACTCATGAAGGAATAACACCAACGTGAAATGATAGGACCAACACAAAACAACAACATCAACATGAAGCAATAGCAACAACGTGAAAAATAACAACATTAACACCAAACCACAACACTAATGTGCATAAGCACAAAACACAAACGAAGTGAGAAAAACAAAAAAAAAACGTGAAAAAAAAATAACAAACAAAAACAACAAACAAAGTTGAGAAAAAAAAGAGCTCATGCTCTTTTTATAGTTGTTCCCCTAAACCTAACCCTAAACAGCCCCTCCGCCTCCCTAGCTAAAGGCTAATATTTAAGAACCCTAATTTACCATATGACCTTGTGAACTGAATGTAAGTTCTATGAAAGAATCTATCTGATTTTCAAATAATAATAATAAAATGTCTGAGACCAGTTCTCACTCTGGTTTGCACATGCAATGATGCCAACCAGTTTTCAATGTGAGAATTGAATAAAAGCCTAGTTGAAAACTGGGTGATCATTCGAGAATCACCCAACACAGGTCCAAACCTTGTGCTAGGAATAAAAAATCCCATGCTCAGAATTGAAACCCTTTGCTCAAAAAAAAAAACCCCATGGTAAGGGCTTTGCAATTACATACTCCAAATAAAAGAATCTACCCTGGGTTAATGGAATATTTCTTGCGACAAAGGTATAGTGAAAGTATGGCTCTTTTTGTATTCCATAGATGCTCCCAAAGTTTGGTGCCAAACCATAGCCTCTTCCTAGCCCCTTTACTTCGGGACTATCCCCACCTTGGAGCTTTACCTTACATTTTGTATCTCGTGAACTTTGTTCTTTTTGTCAGAATGATAAGTTTGCGTCTCCAATCAGTGTTTTTGTTTTGAGCGGATTTTTGCTTTTTTTCAACAAAAAAATCTGGGAAAGTTTCAAAAAATGTGTTTTCCTAGTGTAATTTCAACCAATTTTGCAAATTTTGGGGCAAAATTTGCTATAATTTTGACATCACATAAAAAAATTAAAAAAGAAAAGAAAAAACCACTGTCTCCAATGTGTTTATTGGCTCTGCCCTTTAGGGTAGACATTGAGATGCAATGAACAAATGAGCCAAACTTTGGTATCCATATATTTTAGGGTCATGTGGAGTCCACTTTAGAAACCTTTTCCCTGAAATCCACTAGAGCTTCAGAATGCTAACCAGGATGTGTTTCCAATTTAGTATGTTGAACATTGATCATCCTTATGGATGTCACTTAAATGGAAGAGCCATTATGCCATAGGCCACTTGTTCCATCTTTAAAAATTAAAAATCATTTGTTGAAAAGCAGGACAGAAAGTTACTCACTCTATTGGTTTTCACCCAAGTATAATATGCCAAACCAACCACACGGATCAGACTCAAACTGCCCAATGATCATACACTCTCCCCCAAGCTCAACAATCACCTCGTTCAATAGCTGCCACTATACTTATTCATGGTTGTGATGGTTCTTAAGAAGTTGGGGTTGTTAAAAAGCCAGACTGATGGATATGTACTCTATGTCACCCAAGTACAAAATGCCAAATCCACCCTAACACTCACAGAGGATATTTGGATATACAGGAACCCAAGTTCACATCCCCCTTCATCCAAGGGCCGCTGTCACACTTATTCAAACTTGGGATGGTTCTTAAGAAATTCTGTTGGGGACTAGGCAGACCAATAGCAACACCACTCCCTAGTGCCAAAGGCTACCTCCACTAGGAAAATGCCAAGTGGTGATTATGGATAGGTTCCATGTATAAAACAAAACACACACGTAGCCCTTCATGCCTCAACATGGCTTTTCTCTAGTCCTCCAAAATAACATGCATAATGGAAGTCCACTTAGCTACACTTCTTTACCACAAAAATTGGTTGTTGCTAGCTCTCCTCTTTAACTGGGTCTTTTTCCGGAGCATCTCCCACTTTATTCATCTACCATATTCACACAGATGTTCCAATGTTGGGCGGCTATAAACCAAATAACCGGTTCTGATATATTATCATGGTTCTCAAAAAAAATTTAAAAGGTCCTTAAGAAGTAACCTTCTATAAATCTATCAGCTTTCATGAAAACTGTCGGCCTTTTCCAATAACTGGAAGCAGAGGTTGTTTGATTCTGAAACTTTTCAAGAAAAACTGGAGCTGGAGGTTTTTTAATTCCTCAAAATTTTCCTAAAATACAGTACAACTGGAGGTTTTTTATTCTGAACAGTTTCACAAAAACACTGGAACTACCTAGAGGCAAGTTGTTGATTTCTGAAGATTTTCGAAAACACTGGGAACCTGAGGTTCAATGATTCTAACATCTAAAAAACCAACCCCATAAGCAGAGGTTGTTAAAAGAATGAAATACCCACCTGACAATTGTCAATAGAAAGTACCAATGTTCTGCGGGTATGTCCCATTCGAACATTCTTGTCTAGTACTCACCTACTGTGAAATTGCATATAAATGCAGCTTCTTGTGTTGCAAGTTCTGCATAATATATGTATAACATCTTTGCAAGAAGTCCGGGGATCAATATCTGTCTACAAGCTCTGTTGGACTGCACACAAATCTTTGCATTTGAATCAAAGTAAAATGCAGGGTCTAGTATTTAAGTAGTACCCATTTCATCCTCTGTATTTGTACTGATTTTCTAGTGGGGATTGTTTTTCTTGGGTGAATTATTCAACTGCATCGACAGAAGTTCACTATTGATTTCACTGCTGCAAACGGCTTGCAAGTTATATGCTGTTTGTGTGTTGTTGGCTTCTGTATTCCTTGCAGGAGTGCCACTATCACAAGGAAAAGAGGTGAATACTGCTTCCAAATTTCTAGCTTTCTGCAGGAGTAGCCTCATGCACTGAAGTTGTCTTACAAATTTAAATTTAATCTGACCTTGGGAAAAGGAAAACTCTTGTGCATGCAGAGTTGTGGACTTTCGTTGCTTGAAGCAGTACTTGAGCACCCAGATCTGGAAGAGCTTGCAATTGTGATCAAGGGAGCTGAATTAATTGCTATACTGGATGACCTTGAGCAAGTCGCCCTGTTTGCACCTAACAACAATGCTTTCAATGGCTCCAATAGCTTACTCTATCTACTGGGATTTGAAGGCGCAAGCTTGATTGATTTTCTTCTGAAGTAAGACCATATCTGAATTTCTTACATCCTTTTTATACATGAATTCTTTCTCACCTGGCAAGAATCATTGAACTGTTTGAGGGATTCATGAAGCATTCAGCCTAGTATTTTGTCCTCGCAGTGTGCACACACACTTTTCAGATAGGAATTTGGTACGGAGTAAGTTGGGCCTAGTTCTTGCAGGGACAGTATCCAGAAATCTTTTTTTTTAGGTTTTTGTTTTTGGGTTTGCAGTAATTTGTTAATGGGGAGTTCAGCTGATTGATTCACTGTGTCTCTTTGATCGTCACCATTAACATTTTAAGGCTGTGGGTTGTGGTTGATGATCATAAATATTTAATAGCAGAGGCAGAAACAAGTTAGCCAGCATTTTGGACTACTATGTGCTCCCTAGACCATATAATGCAAGTGAGCTGACGAATGGCCTGAGTTTGACAATAGAACTAAGTTCTTATAATTTGACAGTCTCTGTAGACGGAAGCGAGGTAGGAAGCCATCTCCTTCAATCCCTCCAATTGACTGGATTCTGCCTTTTGTAATGTATAGGGTAAAAGCCCTGGCAGCAGCAGGGCATTACAGCTGCAAACTGAAGATAGAGCCAGAGGTTTGCGAGTGTAATGCCCTGCTGCCAGGGCTCTACCCTACATAGGGCTTCACCTTGCATAAAACACATTGCAGCTCCACATACTCTCCCTCCAGTATGACTGGAATTCCTGTCATACTGGTGGGAGAGCGACCCATATGTGGGAACCCAACTCCTAGGCATTCTGTGAAATGGAATGCCTGCAGCTTGAGTGTTTTATTTAAATGGTATTAACAGAGTTTGTTATATGTTCATGAGAAAGAGTCTTCTCATTTCCCGTACATGCCAGGTGAATGCCATTGTGCCCATTTAAAATTTTGGGTTGCCCTACCACCAGTGAGAAATTTTCGTCAAGCCTGAAAGGATGAGCTAAAATTTCCAAATGGGCACAACAGCTGCAACCAGCACTTTTGATAATGTAATGGTTTTTCCCGAATTGCAGAATGGGCATTGGATTTTGAACAAGGTCGTGTTAGACTCAGTGTGGACAATATGGACTCATAGAGAAACTGCCCATTAATTTGCTGCAGGTTGTGATCATTGTTGGAGCTAGCAATGCGACCATAGTTACTGCTGATATAGAAATCTGTGGATTAGTATTGCATATCATAGATGCTGTGTTACTTCCAACTGCAATATACTTCCCATTACAACCATCAACTCAGGTTTGGGCAACTTCTCAAGATTCCTAAATATTTTTTTGTGAGTTTTCCTCATAACATATTTATCAACAAGACCGAGAAAAACTCCAAAAGTTGGGCTAGATAACACAGAAGATGTAGGTGTAAGTTAATGTTGAAAAAGTGTGATTTCTTTTTTATTATAGTGTTTGAAATAGGACATTGTAGCATTAAATGACAAATTTAGAACATTGTAATGAGTATACAGTATCCAAAACCACTTCAATGTCTGCAAAAAACTAGTCTAGTATACCACCCATGAATTTTTTTTGCATTCTACAAAGTGTACTAGTCATATCAGGTGCAAATTGACAATTGCAAAATTATATGGTGTTTGTTGCAGGTACTTGTGCAGTTTTCTCAGGAGTAAAGAGCATATTGCTTCTTGGTTTAGTCGCAACAGCAACTTCTTTGTTTCTGTTGTGGGCCAATACTACCATCAGCATTCTAAACTACTATTGTCACACACACACACACACACACTTGTGATTGTAACTTATTGTAATTGCATTGGAAATTTTTTAAGACCATATTATTTGTTTGTCCAAACATTTATATTTGTAAATTTTAATTGCAATTATGCATATATATGTCAAACATCCAATTCTCCTAATTGTCAAATGACCACATCTAAACAATATTGCCTCAATTTTGCTTTGCCATCATGTTTGCCTTTTATAAAATGCGCCAGATTGATGAAAATAATTACGAGTCATTGTATACAACCTAAGGATATTATGTATAATAAGGGTGATGTTCATGTTGATGCTGGATGTCTTGGAGATCCTTTATATCAACAAGGGTATTGGGGTCAATTTTGCTACTAGAGTTACACTTGTTTCTGATGTCCTTGTGCAGTGTAAAATGAGGGTGCAATTCTTGGAGCCACTTCAAGTTGCCACACAAGGAATATCCAAAATTTAAACCTCTCTCTTAGTGATCCAAAAGCAATCCCATTGTAAGGAATATCCCTTTGTCTTGAATTGGAGATTGTGTGTGCTATGTCCCCAAAATTCAGAGAAATCTCCCCCGCCCCCCACCCCCAAAGCCATCTTTGGTATAGTGTAAATGGAACTAGTCTGATCTTAAACTTCCTAGGAATATGTATATATTTCAACGTTCTGGTATTGAAAATTTGGTTTTTTTTTCAAGAAGTTAGCAGAGTTCATTGAATTTACACTTTCAAACAAAAGAATTCCAGAATTTTCTCAATAAAATAAGAATAAAAATAAAAATTTCTAATACAACAATACAAGCTTACAGATACGCTCCGCATGTAAGAGATAAAAGTGCTAAAAGTGCTCTATAATCTGATGCAGGCAATTTGACCAACTTCATCACTTCAAAGGAACCATATCACAATATCAGTTGTTTGTGGCATTCCAATGAAAAGAATTAGGCTAAAAAGTGTATGCCACAAGAACATTCTACACACTTTCTATGATGGTACCAAACTTATTTTTAAAAAATTGTGAATATATATATATATTTCTAATAGAATAAAATTACTTGGCATATGCACACTTTTGCAATACATCAATGTTGCCATAAATATTCTTACAATATTATCCACCAAATTTAAAAAAAACACAATTTGATGATTATAAGGTCATGTTAATATAACAGTAAATACAGCAATAAGTGCAGTGTTAATGGACACAAGAAGTGAGAATGATATGAATCAGAAGGAATATCAATGTACCCGTTGTGGAAAGATTGGGACCAAGATTTCTAGGAGTAAAATATTGCTAAAAAGCAAAAGAGAAAAGGAAAAAATAAAAATAAAAACAATATTTCAGCAACATGCATGAACATTCTATTGCAAGTCATTCATGAACAATCTTGAAGATGAATCTAGGCCATTTCAAGAGGCTCAAGAGGCATCATCATGCACTAGAGAATGGACCTTGTCAAGGGTATAGAGATGAAATAAATCAAGATTCAAAGACATGATAGATTCATGAAAGTTTGAAGCTTTTTCATTGTTGGGGGAGGAGGAGTTGGAAATACACCATCAACTATCAAAATAAAATAATTAATATTCTCAAATTAGCTGGGTACCCCCTGGAGAAAAATGAAAAAGAAAAATTGACACTAACAGTGGGCATTCAGTTCTCCTCCTCTTTGGTAGAGGAAAAGTTCAGCTGGGTAAATGTGCCCTCTAGACACACTAGAAATTTTCATTCAGTGATTTACAGAAAGCTTTCAATTGCAGGATTGACTATGAAACATATTTATAAAACATCAAAATTTGATGAATGACTTATTACATTTTCAAGAGGGTGATAAGGCCAAATTTTGGTCTCTCTCTCTCTCCGTCTTTTTGCCTTTGAATCTTGAAAAATGCTGAATAAGTTGCTTGTGTTGCAGGTCATATATGAAAACATGGAAAAATGGAAGATACTGAATGGAGAGAAGACAAAAGGGAACATACACATCAAAAGGATAAGGAAGGAAAATCTCAGTGTGGGGTGGTTGATTGCCCAAGTCATATTGTATAAGGTAAGACCCTAGGATCAAGGTGTTCCCAAAACTTGAGGAGCAAACCACAAGACTGAATTTGGACAACAACCCAACATCTTTCCTACCCCACTTTGCAAGAGCTTTCCCTGCCAAACAGAAAAGACATAAAAGGCAAAGAAGGCATCTTCCTCTAAAAGCTACCAATTTTAGCCAGGCACACCTGACTCTAAAATACTCTAGTTTAAGGAAAAACTTCAATTCTTCATTATTTTCCCTTTAAACAAAACTGCTGATGGGTTCTCCCCTGACACCAGTTTAGAACCTTGTTAACTTAGCAATCATGGGTGAACCTGCACCTTCTTCAATTGGTACCTTCTTCATCTGCTTGAATTAGCCCTGTTTAGAGGCTATATCTAACCCAGCAAATGCTAAATTTGGACTAAAGACAATAAATCTATTTATTATCTCCAGAAACAACCCAAAAAAGTTGGGGTTTGTAGCAGGGTACCAGTGTAGGTGCTTTGCTGGTTCACACATTCATGAACCAGACCTTCTTGAAGGACACTTTTACAGACTTAAAATTTCTGTTAAAAGTGGACCAAAGTATCACCAACCCAGCCAGAAAGACCCGACAACCGTCCAAGAAATTTCTGACAAAATTAGACCAAGGTACTTGTGTCCCACCCAAAAAGCCCCCCGAAAAGGTTTTTTAAAAAGAAATTTGTGGAAATTAGCAAAAAAAAAAAAGGTGTATCTATGACTTGTTCAATGTCAACATACTATCAAGTTACTTTCATCAAGTTTTTTTGAGTTGAGATATTTGTGATTGATGCACTTAATATTTTTGAAGATATGAGATACTTGAGTTAAGGTTAAATATTTATTTATGTGCTTCTACATGCATGATGAGGGGAAGTAACATTTCATAAGTCATTTGTGTGTCTTTTGTTGTAGTGCATTTGTTCATGTGCTAAAAAAAAGTAAGGACAAAGTTAGATTTCAAAAGTGTCAAATGCATATTTATCTTATTACAACGAAAAAATTAAAAATATAAGTTTTATAATCTTGCAACCAATTGTTAGTAGTGATATCATCTTTGATGAGTTTAAAGATTTTAATAGGGAAATAATTGTTTCAAACTGGAATTCTAGATCAAAATGGTTTTAAACCAAAAGCAAAAGAAGGAAGATGAAAGAGTTTTGTAACAAATGAAAAAGAATATGATGTTGGATGAAATCCTTATATGGTTTGAAATAATTTCCTTATGCATGGGATTGTAAGATTGATGCCTATTTTTGGTTTAAGGAGTTTGAAAGGAACTTTGTTAATCATAACATATATTTTAAGAAAGCTTAGGTAAACTTCTTTGTGATCATAACTTTGTATGCTAATGGTCTGATTTTGATTTTTCATGATTTGATTTTGTTAAAAGAATAAAAAAATAATCTTTTGAAGAAGTTTGAAATGGTGAATCTAGGTGAGATCCAATATATTTTGGAGATATAAATGAATCATATTTGACAAGACCAAACAATTTATTTAACACAACATAAATACATTGTGGGTATATTAAGGTGCTTTGATATAGCTAAAAGTAAGCTAGTGCAAATCCCTTTTATTATTGGATATGGGTTTTCAAAATGATGTAGATTTGTCCAAAAGTAATGTAGGTTGTTTTGTTTGAAAATGTTGTTGTGAGTTTCATGGATGTAATGGTATGTACAAGACTTAATATTACTCAAGTAGTGAGGGTTGTGAATCAATTTATGGTTAATTATGGGCATCTTCATTGAATTGTAGTGAATTTTTTTTTCATTGTTTAAAAGGCACAATGAATTTTGATATGTGTTTCAAGGGAAACATTCAAAATGTTATTTTGGGCCAAACACATTTTGATGGGAACAGAAAGGGTTAGGCACATTCTAATTGGAATGTAAGTAATAGCTAAGTTTTTAATTGGAACTTAAAAAGCTGGGTGCATTTCAACAAGAATGTAAACCATAGCCAACACTAAGCCAAACACAATAGGCCATGTGCACTTTGATGAAAATATAAGCCATAGGCACTAAGGTTTTGACAAGAACATAAAGGGCCAAATGTATTTCAAGGGGAATGTAAGGCATAGTTAGGCTTACCATGCAAACACAAAGGGCTAGGTGCATTTTGATGGGAATGTAAACCATAGTTAAGATAAAAGGTTGTGTACATTTTAATGCCAACATAAACCATAGCCAAGGTTAAGCGAGTTCCAAAAGGGGCATAACCCATAGTCAAGGTCATGCGCATTTCAATGGGAATGTAAACCATAGCCAAGGTCAAAAATGTTTTGAAAAGGGTGTGAGCCATAACGAGGGCCAAGTGTAATTCAATAGGAACGTAAGCCATAGCCAAGTCCAAGCGTGTTCCAAAAGGGGCATAAGTCATAATTGAAAAAAACACACAAATGTTTATTGTGATGCAAATTGGACTAACAATGTTGATGATTGTTGGTCCACATTAAATTATGTTTTCTTATGAGACAATGGAATTATTGATTGGAGTAGCAAAGAACAACCATGTATTGTTATGTCATCAATAGAAGTTGAATATACAACAACTTTTGAAGTAACAAAACAAGTAATGTGACTTTCATCATTATTTGAAACAATTATTAACCAAACGCAGATAAAATCATTTGTTATATATGATAACAATTAAAATTATATATATTTATTGAAAAACCCAACCTTTTATGCTTGCACAAAACATATCAAAATTCATCATCATTTAACATGAAATAAAATTGAAGATGATTTTATCAGGTTGACATATTGGAACACAAAGAATATGAATGTAAATATATTGACCAAAACATTTTCTATTGACAAACATGAACATTTTAGATATTTCATAGGCATATAATATGTTAGAATGGGAAGACTCAAAAAGAAATATGTTAAATTAGACCATGGTACATATGACTAGAGGGTTTATTTTATGAAAATGTGGCAAATTTTTCCCAAACGTTACCAAAATTAGTAGAATTTACAAAGGAAAAAAAAATTCCAAAAATTTTTAGATGAAAAAGGCAACAAAAGTTTTTGCGAGGAAAAAAGTCAGTGTGTATGACCTTCCACAAAAAAGGGCCCAAAAAGACCCAAAAAGCTCAAAAAACAATTATATTAAATTTAGACAAAGGGTACCTATGACCCACCCAAAAAGGCCCCTGGGCAGAGCGTCCAAACTGCCCTGCTGCAGGCTTCTGAGAAATGGGGGCAAAAGGCTCCATCCGCGGCTTTTGTACGTCGTCGCTTTGGCTGCCTAACAGCCTTTTGTTTATAGGCGAAATTTCGCCAAATTTAAATTTTAAAATTCGAAAAGGTTGTAATTTTGGAGCTTTTCAATTACCAGAAGTGAGGGAATTTTTTAATAAAATCTCCAGATTTCTATATTTGGTCTTCAGTGTCTCGCCAAAAATATTAAATGATGATTAAAGATTGTAACTTCATATTTGAGTTATAGCCAGGTTTGGCTAAATCTCCTTAGGTGAGGATGATCACCATTTTGACTACAAACAAAAATCCCTAAAGAAAACATTTTGAGCAGGGTTTTGTCCTTTTTTTTTTTTTGGTGGCGAATTTTCCCAACCCTAAACCATTAACTCAAAAAAATTTAGTATTCTTTCGGAAAGTCTCGTTTTTTTTGGGTGTAAATTCACAAAAAATAAAATAAAATCTCAAAACTTTTGACACCACAAAATTGGGGAAAAAAAAAGAAAAAAAAAGAAAACCTAACTTTGGTGGTGAGCCCTCCTTGGACGTCGTCGTCGTCTCGGCTCAATCCTGGAACTTGGCTGCTTCCAGTCCAGGAACGCCACGTGCAGATCACAAACAGCAGCCACGAAACGGGACTCGCTAGAGAAGAAAAAAAGGGCAAACAAAGCTTCCGTCTTGTGGAGTTGAGTAAGCCCACGTTAGTTGCTACATCTCGGAACTTTCTTTTCTTTCTTTCTTTCCTGTTTCTCGGAACGAATACATATCTCAATGTGCTCTTTTTCTTTCTTGTTTTCCTGCGGCCCTTTCCCTACATTTTAGGGAAAGGACAGCACCTCCAGCGGTGCTTGGTATGTGATCCTGGATAGTAAAATTGGATGAAGCAAATCCAAAGTATGCAGGTTTACCTCAGGAAAATCGTTTTGGCTCCACATAATTGGGCGCGTTGCCGTGGCCGGTGAAAAGACTGTAATAAATATGATCTAACTCCTGCTCAGTGTTTCTCTCATTGGCCCATCGTAATGATTCGTCCAGGTGGTTTGCTATTTGGTGTCCCCCACCTATTTGCTGTGCCCGTTTCAGTTTTATGGGTGGGATTGCAAAAGAGTACTAAACTTGGATGTGAAAAAAATATTTTCCCAGGGTCACATACTGAGCACCGCTGGAGATGCTCTAAGCCCTTTCCAACCTTCCATTGCCACCAACTTTGCATAAAACGAGTTCTGCCTCAACCTCAAATCTTTGTAACAAATCATAATTCCTGTATGCATGTGCATTGTGCTAGCTCTCCAAAGTGTAGTACTATATTCATCTGTTCGACTTTGCAGCTAGCAGGACAAGGTCACCAGCTTAACTTGTTTCTTCTTCTTCTTAATTCAGTGTGAGGCTTGAGCATATATCATCACCCTTATATGTAGTGTGTGCATTCGTAGAAAAAGAAATAATATGTGCAGCTCATGAGAACATTTTCTTTGAAGATTATCGAACAACTCTAGTACCCAATTCGGTTAAATTGCATTTGAACTTGTTAGTATATATTTTTTTCCTGATCCAGTCTCAGTGACTCGTCTGCTTTGTGTAAGTGCTCATGATCAGTCTCCAGGCTGCAATCAATCTTCTCTGAATTTTTTTCTTCTGTCTGCATTGACAGGACGTCGCGGGGCGTTGATTTGTTGTGGCAGACATAATCATGGCAGGTTGTTATAGCTACTGTTGTATGCTAGCGATCGTCCTTCTTGCAGCAGCAGGAGTACTGCCGTTATCACGAGGACAGCAGGTGGGCTCATTTCGATTTTGAGTCATTCCTGATCTAGATATGTAGTAGTGCAACTGAATTATATATAGATCTGCATGTGTGTTAATTACAAGCGCCGAGTCCTGAGATTAGATTGAAGGTTTCAACATTAGGACAGCTTGATCATTACCTGAAATCAAATTGAATCCACCTGCTGCATGCAGAGTACTTCCAATATAACTTTGTTTGAAGCAGTGGCAGCGACTCCGCAGCTGAGCCTGCTTGGCACAGTGGTTGAAGAAGCTCATTTAACAAGTGTCCTGAACAGCACCATTCTTGGGAATGTCACTGTGTTTGCACCCGACAACAGCGCCTTCAATGGCACCAACGGCTTGCTCGCTCTACTCAACGCCTCCGGCACCAACTTGAGCGCCGTAACTGCAGCGTAAGAAGAGATTGAAGCCCAAAATGCATGTTCTCATTGTGTAGACCTGCATGTTGCATTAGTAGGGACACCTGAACTTAGGATTCAGCTTCAGAATTCCAAATTTCAGCTGGGGTTTTCAAGCCCTGGGTGAGCTGCAGCATGATTTGTCTGTGGAGATCATGAATTGATGCATCGAAGCTTTGACACACGAGTTCGTGTCCTTGACATGAGAATTGGGTCGGGTGTGAGCACTGAGCCTGCTCTGGTTGATTGGTTTTGGTCATGTGGTGCTGCAGTGGCAAAACAACCAGCATTTTGCTGTACCATATAGTCACAAAACCTTACACTGCAAGTCAGCTGACGAACGGCCTGAGCCTGGAAACAGAACTCAAAGGCTACAGTTTGACAGTCTCCATCAACAGCACAGGATCTGTAAGACAGCTTCAATTAGTCTTGTACTCAAGTTGATCTTCATGAAGATTTCTCCCTAGCTCGTGTTCATGATAGCATATGTCTCCTTCCTGGAATCCATCTCATGAAAACAGATCTCAAATGGATGGATTTCAGGCAGATTTCAGATGGATTTCAGGTGATTTTTAGTGGGATTTTGAGGTGGATTTATTTAAGATTTTGTGTCAAAGCCTGACCAAGTACAACATAATGCTCATTGCAAATTGCAATTCACAGAAAATTATTTCAATTTACTACCTGACAGTGTATCTAATGTTTACAAGTGATCTAATTATGATTATATAATATCCTCTTCATTGTCTTCATGATTTTCTCAAGCTTCAGACAGTCACACCCAGTTGCTTGCTTATTGTGTTGGCTTGACAGTTAAGAACTTGAACATTTATAGTTCTGTCTTTGTAGCATGTACATTGGAGATTAATTTCAGGCACTGTGGCAATTATATGGATCCTGAATTACTTGTGGGTGATCTGCTGGACAGGTTGTGATTGTTGGTGGAGCCAGTAATGCCACTGTAGTGACTCCTAATATTCAAGTAGGTGGCTCAGTGGTTCATATTATCAATGCTGTGTTACTCCCTGGTGCACTATCTACAATTCCTACTCAAAACACCATAACAGGTAATTGATCAGCTTCTTTCTCCTTATGGCCACTTAACCATGACATAATGTGAGCATGCTGTCTTTCTTATATAGATCAACATACATAAATGAGCTTCTCCATTCAATGACCACTTTTTATAGACTTGTATTAGATTTTTATGGCTCATGTCATATTTGTCAAAAATGAGTCACGAAATTGTGATTACACCCATCACTATGATCTTTTTCTTTTTGTCCATATGTAACTCCAGAAAATATCGGAAATTTTCATTTTTTTCCAAGACAAGATACTTTAGTTTAGTAATTTGCAAGGTAGCATATTAAGTCTACTTAAGGTAGTATTATTAAGAGGTCATGGATGATTAATTACTGCTCGGAGAGGAAGGGTCTTAGAGTAAATTTTTTGCACATGTATGTCTAGGAGCCCATGTTCATGAAGAATTTATAGAAATTAGATAATTCACATGTGGCAAGATGGTTGATTTCAATTGATCTTGAATAAAAGACCTGTGAAATCTTCTTCTTCTTGCTGAAATGAAATTGAGATCTACCATTTAACAATTTAGAACATTGAATAAATCTATTTTGAGGAATCTGAAGCATACATTTGCTATTAAGAAATTGAGCTTCTGGACGGTGTCAAACTCCTGATGGTACAAGTGAGAATATTATACTCTGGGACACAACCAAACTTGGAGTTGTCCACTCGGGATTCAAGTGACAGATCTTTTTCGATAAATGTGAATTTCCAGTGTACAACCTCATTCAATGAATTATTGTTGTTAGAAGCTAATTGGGCAACTTGGTAAATCTCTCTGCAAATAGGATTGGGTTAGCTGAATTTCATAGGACTTGAATATGTTACACTCAAAGTTCTATAGGATGAAAATTTTGCTCTAGTGACCTACACATCCAATTCCTGTGGTTTAGATATGCAAGACACTCAGTTGGACACATGAATTTGCAAAATTTTGTCTAATGCTCATTGTCATGCCAGACCTCAATGTCAACATTTTGAAAATCAAATGTGGTTTTTGCAGGCTCTTCTAGTGCAGTGTCAAATCAAGCAATCAGTAGCACATTACTTCTTGGGTTAGTTGCAACAGCAACTTCAGTGCTGCTATTGTAGGCCAATTACAACTCCAGTTCTGCAGATGTGAGGCTACTTTCACAACATAGTGTGTGTGAGTGTAGAACTCTCTGTAAGTCATAAGTACTTGGGGTATGTTTCAATATGACCTAATTCATTAATACCTTCTTTTTGTGTCACAGTGTCTTCTAGGCTCACAAACTTAGGTTGTTCTGCACCTTTAGACTTCCAAACTTTTCTAAAATTAAAACATTTGAGTATGAGCTTCTCATGGGGATGAATTTTCCATATCAAAATATTGGATCTTGCCCCACATATGTCACGGAGTTCTGTGTGAAGACCAGTGTTGGCCAGTTCCTTGAGTTGCAATGTTGAACAGGTACTCGTTTTATGAAGTCTGCACAAAAACTAAACCATGGTTTTCTTTAGAGGATTTTTCAAAGTTTATATTTTTGCATGGTGATATATTTGAGTTTTCATAATTCTTCTTTTGCCTTAAGAAACCTTTTAATGTAAATGGCAAGGCCATAGTGGGACACACCCCCTTGCTATAGATAGTGATTAGTTTTCATTTGTTATAAAACAAACTACTTCTGGATTTTTTCATCCTGGGTAATGTGTAGTGTGCACATGGAATTGGACTTTGTTTTCAAATTGGGCTCAAAAGTTCTGGACTATCAGAGTGATTTCACTTTTGGTGAAAATTTGCAAGTTTTCAATCTGAAAATTTGATTTTGACCTACACCATTGATTCTTTTATGAAAAGAAATGGCCAACATCATTTGACTTCAAACCATGAAAAAAAAAATCCTTAAATTTTAATAAAAGGTTCCAATAGATAGCTAATAATATAAAAGGATGAATAAATGACAAAGGAGCTTAAAAAAAAAAAGTTGGATAAGAAAATAATCATTCACAATCAAGGACTTGTTTATGTTTTATCATTTGAAATCACAGGAATCACAATAAGTTGTTCCTTTTCAAACTCATATGAATGTTAAGAAACCCAAATTAAAAATTTATTTGAATTTATTTTAGGTTCTAGTTTTAATATACAACTTAAAAAGTGAATAGATGTTGCATTAGAAAGCAACAAAGCATGCTAATGCACAAAGCATTTTCAAAAGGACTCATACTATAAAAGCATTTGATGGTTTTAAATTTTATTTAAATTTTTTAAATAATAAGAACCTATTAAACACACTCAAAAAACATTTTCAATGTAAAAATGTGCAATTCTAAAACTTAAAATTCAAAATATGTTTTAAGAAATATTTCAATAGCTAGAGGTACATGAATTTTTGCCTTGTGATGTACATAAATGGATAGTGTGATGTGCACCTACCCCAATGATAGTATTTGATTCCAAGTTTCATTTCAAATTGCAAATCTATCATCCATTATCTATGTATTTTCCACCCACAACATTGAACACAATGCTAGCCCTAGATCTTGAAAGAGTTGAAAATCTTGATCCTCAAATGTTACTCAATGTTCAACAAATTGAATGAAATCAATGCACATTGTAAACTCTAGGATTATCAAGCCTCAAACCTTAAATTGCGAAAGCTTAAACAACAAAAAAATCACACACAAAATCCACATTATGAGGTTTTAGGTAACAAAAATTTGAAAACTTTTGAGTTTTGACCTTTGGCAAAGCATTCTTACAAATGGGAGAACAAGTGACAAAGGATTTTGTGAAAAGGGGATGGGTTTGGTGAATAGCCCACATTTGAGGAGAATAAGTAACAAGGATCGAGTGATGAAGATGCACAAAATGACAATGAGAGGGGTTCTCCTAACATACCAACACTCCTCCTTCCTTGTCAAGGTGAAAGATTTTGGAGTTGAAGGTCAATCTAAGTGATATTTTAAGGTTTAACAATCCTTTTGGGAGAAAAGTGCTAGATTTCGTCATTGAAATCCATGCATACATATGGTGGCTAGCCCTTATATTACCATACTCCCTGATTGGATTTGAGAAAAAAATGTGGAATAATGAATTAAATTTAAAATCTTAACTTCACCACTTTATTTTCTAATTCTGAAAATTTTGGTAGGTAATGGTAATAAATAACAATAAACACAATTCTACCAAGTTTGTGAGATTGTCTAGCAACCTTTATTTTAAGGATTCTTAGAAGTAGCCTATGTGGTGATTGTGCATTTGAGTCAGTATCTTAAGTGGCTAGAATCAAATGTTCAACATCTTTTAAGTGGTTACTTATAGAAAAACCAAGAACATATGGCAATTTGAGCCCTTGGAAAGCTGATGTATCTGGCTATTGCAAGTTACATCTTGTATATGAAAAATGGCTATTTCAAGTTTGACAGAGTTGGGACTTAGGTGACATCAAAAATATTTGTGAAGCCTTTTGGTGAGATGTGAAAGATTGGAGTGACTATTTTATTTTGCAACATCAGTGAGTGAGGGAGTTGAACCTTTGTTTAGAGGACATTGCACCTAGTGGCAACACATGATCTGACCTATAAACCACACATTAGATATCATGCAAAAAAAAATCTAAATTTAGGAAGAAGAACTTTACCTAATACCCAATGTCCATTGCCCAAGCCCCATAGGCCAAATTGGTCAACATCATGGAAATTGGGGTTCTTTGAAGACGTATAATACTTCTAAACTTGCATTTGGTCGCCAACTCCCAAGTAACCAATGACCACACAATGACAACAATAAACAATGAACATAGCATCAATGATCATTGGTGTGAAAATGCAAGTTCTAACTTCTAACACATTACAAGTTGGAAAACCCAAAATGCCACAATTAACAATTAAATGAAAAGTTCAAAAATGACAAATGATAAAACAAATACCATTTAGGTAGTAGCAAAACTTTTAAAAATGGGCCAAACATACTTAACATTTACATTGTAATGAAAAATTAATTAGGTTTAATGGTGTGCAAAGTTGTCATAACTACTATAGTTACCAATATGGGCAGCCATAATGCTTTCCAAAAAAAGTTGCGCATCAAATTAATATGTAATGCCTTTGAGCCATTAAAAAACCACTTAATTTAGTGTGCTTGGTGTCACTATGTAATGTGTAGCGAACCTCAACTAGCCATGATCCAAGGTCTGTTTCAAGCCAAAAAACCACTTTGTGTTTTCTTCACTATCCATGTTGTGATGGCGTCATGATAAGGAAATGTATCAATTGTGTAGAAAGGTTGCACATACATGCAAACCACCAATTCCAAATGTTCACACAACCTATTCTACAATCTTGTCCTCATGAATGTGAGTGTTGAAAAAGTCCTTTATCCTCCACAAAGCCCATAATTTGAACCACTGTTAACTTTGCCACCTTCATAAATTCATTGAGGCGGGCACATAACAATGCATTAGAAGACAACTTCTTCCAAAGCCTTGACAAAGGATTCAGATCCATTGGCTAGTCCATAGCCCATTGTGCATTAAATAACATTGTGATCTTGAAGAAAAAACATTACAAGTCTAAAATGTCTACATCAATAACTATCGAGATCCATGTTTGTGTTGGTCCAAGCTTCTTGGGTTGACAATAAAATCGTTTTGATAAAGCCAAATGCATAGGGAAGGTTTCCTCACATGAAGATTTCAACCAATATTGTGGATAAACCACCTTTAAAGCATCCATCACCTCTTGTGCAAGAAACCTTTTCTCAAGCTCCTTCCTAACTTTAATTGTTGCTTCAGAGCACTAATGTTAAACATCATTCATAGTTTGTTGGAAAAGGGCATGAATCATAGGAACATAGAACAATGTCTGCGGATAATGAGAGTGCATCATAATGGAATCTTAGTAATACAAAAACATAAGTTTTCCATACCCATGTTCAAATTAGGTGCCCATTCATGCACCACCACATCTAATGTCCCAATCAAAAAGTTTTGGTATCTAATGAACACATCATTCATGTAAACAACATGGGCACCATTGTATTAAGAATACAAACTTGCTTGGCAAAACTTCACATAAAAAACAAAGTCACAAATAGAACATTGCCGAGATTGTGAAATTTTAATAAGCTCATTCAACCCTTCAAGCATTGGCATCAAACAAGACAACTTCAACATTACCTCCAAGTCACACATAAGTTGAAGGTTATGGGCAACTTGTGAGATGGTGGTAGAATCCTAATGCATCTTTAGGACCAAGGTTTTGTACTCACTTAACACTCTTTTTGTTGGGAGTAACATAGAATTCCATCGAGTCTTAATGTTCTTGAGAATGCATTGTCCCCTAGTTTCCACGATGTCAGTCATTTCAACAAACTTTTGAGTTCTTTTTAGGCTATGAGAGAAGTAGGCATACAAACTTTGTAGCACATCTTCAATTTTCGCTATAATGGCCAACTTTGAAAGAGTTTGCACTACCAAAATTGTCTGCTGGTTCATGTAATGTACTCCAATCATCAATGGAGCATTCTAGTCCTTCAATTGCACTATGACCCAAGTTCTAACACGCTAAAACACATTGACACCATTAGCTCCAAATGTAATAAGCTTTGATGCCATTATTTCTTGAATTAAACCACCATATAAAACCATGGCATCCACAAGAATTCTTTTTAGATTATGTGAAGTGGCCCCATCAACCACCTGTTACAGGGATAACAACAAAGGGGTATGCTACCAATTTTCAACCACATATGCATGGATGGAAACCCAAGACTATTGATCCAAGATTGTAAGTTCATCACAAGAAAAGGAGATAGACTTGGCAGCTTGAACCAAATCCTTAGTTTTCTTCACCACTAGTTCATGCATATAACTTGCCATTTCCCAACCAACTAAATTAGACCAATGGGTTCTTGGGAAATCCTTCACATCAAGAAATTGTAACAACTTGTTCATATTTTCATAGTTTGTCATAGGTCTACCTTCAGGTACCATGAGAAAACAAACATCAAATTGAACCAATTTTTTCTTCCTTTTTGTAGCAACACCATGAAAGACTTAACTAGTTATTGTGTTTTCTTAACATTTGCATATAGAGGTGCCATCTTTGACAAGGTAAATAATTCTAACAAAAAATGGACAAGAACTTTTAAAATGATTAATGATGGGACTAATGGTTGACCAACCCTAAACCTAAATCATAAACAAATGAGCAATAATGGTTACTTGGATAGAATAGTTATGGCTACTTGCATTGAATGGCTAAAACTACTTGTATTCAACAACTATGGTTGCTTGCACTATGCATTAAGTATTGCTTGCAAATTGAACACTGAACAATCATGGTTCAAGTTTCACTTGAAAATAAATGATTCAAAAACACAAGAATGTGACCTTAATCCCAAATAATCACAGAGTTCATGTTTATGATGATTTAGCTTAGGCTAATTGTAACCAAACAAGTTTTAGACTCATGACAATCATGCTGGCTTAAGTTTAGGCTAATCGTGAATCACAATCCTAATCCCACATCAATCATAGTTTCATAATGATGAACTCACGAGGTGGAACTCAAATGTAGGCAAGAGGAATGGAAACTCAAGAAAGTGTGCACAATGCACTACATATTATTCAAGTGCAAGTAAAAGGAACATAAACTTAAAAAACTTGTGTGCATCATGCACAATACTCACAACGATGGACTCACAAGGCAAAACTCAAGCAAGGTAAGAGGAACAAAAACTCAAGAAAGTGTGTAGAGTGCACTAAAATCATGACAACAAATTCACGAGTCACAAGGCGAAATTCAAACGTAGCAGGTAAGAGGAATAAAAATTCATATCGTTGAAAGGAGAGAGTCAAAGACCTAAAAACAATACCTCAACAACAAAATCCACATTCATGAGAAGAACTCAATTCATATCACATTGTTCCAAATTCCAAAGTCCAATAGTAGCCCCTAGGGAGTCCTCCTAGCTCCATCAATGATCCTCCGCAAAAGGATTCGTTAAACTTGAATTCTATTATGCAATTGCATAGTCCAAACTGCACTCTACACACAATTCAAGTTCACATCGCATTGTGTAGAGTGTAAAAATGATCAAACATCAGTGCCCGACCCTTGGCTTTCAAACTCCAAGTTCCAACATGTGCATTGTGAACATTCAAGCCACAAGGTTCAACAAGAAAACAAGTACAAGAAAAACGTTGAAGGTTTAAGGTTATAATCAAATATGGATTCTAAAGGACTCAATCTGATTCCTCATTACTTGCTATTTCACAATTCAATGTTCATGAGTCATAATTCAACCTGTAGGCCATCATTGCCTTTGAATTTCCAAACTCTAGAATCTGATCATAATGTTCAAAATTTCATAGCTTCACCTTGGTCCCTTTTTAACTTTGCTAATGTTTTTAACTGATGCGCTCCCAAGTCACGGGGTAAAACCCACTTGAGGGTTTCACAAAGTCAAGTTGCGGAAAGTTGAACTTGGTAGCACGCTCCCGGCTTCTAACTCTAGAAAGGGGTAGAGGGTCGAGTTGGGAGCCCCGGGATTAGACTAGGGCGAGGGACTAACTTAGCTCATGTGAATCTGCATCCAAAAACCACCCAAATCGAGTTAGTTTAGCATTCGGGACACCCTTTGGTGTTGGGACTTGCCACGGGCATTTGGACACACAAGACTCACCATGGCCCAGATTCGGGGGAAGCCACCACCTTCCCCCATATAGTATTCTCTGCGGAGGTTACATTCGAATGGCACAAATTCCTGGGACTCCCGAAATGGAGTCCCGAAATTGTCCCGGCGGGACTCCCGGAACTTTGAACCGCCATAACTCCCGACTGCAGAGTTGGATCGCGACGAGGTCTGAACCAAAGTTGTAGCCCTCGTCG
>Ga0116231_10004516_pt1 | contig 28150 bp, 16 predicted proteins | sample S1TSphgellanicum_2_FD_89695 | JGI IMG/M metagenome (GOLD analysis project Ga0116231, IMG submission 89695) | Host-associated microbial communities from peat moss isolated from Minnesota, USA - S1T2_Fd - Sphagnum magellanicum MG | ecosystem: Host-associated > Plants > Peat moss > Unclassified... | reverse complement strand
TTTTGTAAAAAATTTGTTAAAAAAAAAAAAAATTTTTAGAAAAAAAAAAAAATTTTTTTTTTATTTTACCAAACCCCCCCCCTTTCCCCCCCCCCCCCCACCACCCACACTCCCATAAAGAACAATTAGAATTTTCTTTTTGAAAATTGTTGAAATAACACACCTGTGCATTATGCACGGGGTTCACACTAGTATTCCTTTAAGACAAGCTTAAACATCGACCAATATTGCCCTGTAATACACCAGTTCTAGATGCGGGGGAAGTCCCCCTTACCTACTACTACCTCAGGACTTCCTCGGGTTGAGGTGGTGATGATGGACCCAAGGCCGTTAGTCACCTCAACTTGTGGAAGTACCACCAAAAGGGGACTATCCCTATTAAAATTTAAAAACCCCAAAAAGGTTGTTTTTTTTTTTTTTTAAAAACACAAGTGGATGGATGTGTCATGCCTTTGTCCTCGAAGTAACAAAGGAAAACACCATCTCCAACTTTTAAGAAAAGTAAGGTTTTCAAAGAAATCCAAACTAGCACTTAGAAAGCAAGATTATCAAACAAACTCAAACAAACACTCTACTAGAGTAACGTCAACACAAACTGCCTATCACTTTACTCAAGTAAAGTCATGGCCCAACCAAACGGTTAGTGATCTTTCTTTTGTGTGAATTTTTGCCATTTTGCAAAAATTATTTTTTTAAAGAATACTTTTTCATAAATTCCCTTTTTATAATATCACCAAAAATCATCACAATTCCTTGCAATACGAAAGGGTTTTTTAATTTTTTTTATTTGCATGTTTAAAATATCACCAAATTTGGTTAAATATATTTATAGATGATTATCCCTCGAGTGACATCACAAAAGTGAAAAAGTAAAGAAAAAAAACAAACATTACCCAATATATGTTTTTCAATCAAGTTCATAAAATTAATTATAGAGCAAAAATTCATATTAATTTAACTTGACATTAGCCCTAGAAAATTATAAAAGAGTTTGTATAAAAAGAAATATGCCTTAAAATGTAAAAAGACCATTAAAAACTTTCAGCTTCACCACCATGAAAACTCTAGGAGTAGATAATTCATTTGTGGTTGCTTCGTCTAAGAATACACCATGAGGAATCTAGGAACAAATAACTCAATTGACAAATAATTTTTTCATTTTATACCTCGATCATTAGATCTTCATGATCTAAACAATTGATTTTGACAACTTAAACTTTAAACCTTAACCTGTTTCCACTAGCTTTTCATCTCTTTCACACCTATTTTCATTAGGAATAATGCACAATAATAGTATAAACATGTGCATTCCTAGATTGAAAATGAACAACTCCAAAAGTTAAACATGTGCAACATGCATAATGTTAGTGTGCGTTCTAAAATCTAGTCTTTTTTACAAGTAATGAAATCCAAACTCAAAGCAATGTGGTTGCTAGGACATCATGGATGGTGTTGTTCATTCCTTAATGCACAATGTGCATTGTTTTGTTGATTTGGGCAACTAACTTGAAAGTTGAAAGTCATTGAAAAAATCAAAACTATTATTTCAAGGTTGCACACCAACAACATGGCAATGCCTCAATGCCATTGCTCAATTTGTTCAATGTTCAACTTTCAAAAACCTTGAATGGTCTAGGAAATTTTTGAATGTTAAACTAATTGTTGGTTGAGTCTTATTTTTAAAATGTACTTGATGATTCGCCTTTTTTCATCTTATTATTTTGCTTCCTATTTATGTATGCTTTTGCAAGAGTCTCACATTTTGTTGGAACTTAGATTTCAATTTACAACTCAACTTTTTAAAGATTTTGGTTGGATGTGTAATTTGAATTTTCTAATCCCCAAGTTTTACTTCTAATGTTTAATTTTGTGTGCTTTCTAATGTATAGGTGACTTCAAGGTTTGTTGTTCTTATATGTTGTGTGTGCACAAGTCGTCAACATTTGTTACAAAACTACTAATTTACAATCAGGGTTCCAAAAAAAAAAAAAATGTTTAATTTTAAGAAACTCCAACTTAGTCCAAATTTGGATTTTTGTTCTATTTAAATTATAAAAATTGTAATGGATTATTGTATGCCAATACATATATATTTTTAATTATTAAAAATATGTAAAAAGTAATTTGGGTACTATGTAAATGTCTTTTTGAGTCCTTTAAACTAACTATATCAATTGTTTTAACTACACTATTTTTTAAAAATAATTAAAAGGAATATATAAAATCATTCAATTGATTTCAAACCTTTTTTTAACAAGAAAAACATGTTTTCCTTCTATGCAAGTACATGTTCATTTGATGAATTTGATGGAAAAACAAATCATACTAATCAAAATTTTAAAGACTTGAAATTTTGGATCAAAAAACTACAAGGGAAAGGAATCATTTTTTTGCCAACTTTGGTTATTTTTTATGTTCATTAGGTTCAAAATTTCTAGCTCTAAGCATAGGTCACATGTGTAGGAAATAATCATGCAAAAAAACATTTTTGGTTGTCCATAAAAGCTCAATTTGGCATTTTTTACAATTCCACTTATGAACACAAATATTAGTGCATAATTATGTACATATGTGAAAAATCACCACCACTGCATAAATTATCTTATCTTCGACTACTCAGTTTTTTTCATTCAAATTTGTTATATGTAAATATTACTTGTAAAATGGAGCCCTAAAAAAAGTTTTAAATTTTTATTTTTTTTCAAACCCCAATCATGAATGAACTTAGTAAGTCAAAAGTCATTTGAGATTCAACACTCCTTGTTTGTGTGCAACATGTATAAGTTGATTATGTCAAACGCTTATATGTGTAACCTATGTAAATCATCTTTAAATGACATTTATAACTACATGACAAGTTTATGTTCATGAATCATAATCATGAATCGTGTAATTTGTAAATTTACTTTTGTGTGTTTGTAAATCATTTGATGGCAACATCCATAACAAGTTATCGCACACATAAAAAGTTTGCACAAGTTGTCAATGTTTACAACTATCATAACTTGTAGAAACTCAATTTGTAACTAGTTTAATGACAAGCCTTGATCACATCTATATTTGAAGTGGGCCCTTGAACCTCTAAAGTTTAAAGTCAAATCAACCATGCTTTTAAACTTGCAAGTTTTAAATAATTTTAAGTTCAAGTATTTTTTTGGTGGTCAAATCTATCACAACCTTAACGTTGGGGTCGTAATTAAGTGTGAAGTGTAAGGGCCCATGAGGATAAAAAAATGTGGTTAATTGTGAAACACATTTTCACAAGTGGGGGAGAATGAAAGTGATGGAGCCTAGTGACTCTTAAATACACTCCCACCTTGGGGGTTGCACTCGTGTAGGAGTTGTGAACGTTCAAAACCTTGGTTGAAAAAATAAACAAGCACTTTTGGGACAACAGAAGTCCTAATTTTGGGACTTGGGAGTCACAGGGAAAAGTGACATTTAGATGTAGTCCCCACAGAGAGGTGCAGAGTATATTATAAGGAGGGGAATGGTACCTCCTCCCAAAGGTTGTGGGTTGTGTAAAGCTTGTGCTTAAAGTTGTCCTTAATAAATCTATCGCACTGCTTCCATTCAACTTGCATTAATCGTCTTTTTTTCTTGGTTACATGTTGACCTCATTTTGAACTCTCGCTTGTGAGTTTATCTTCATCCCATCCCAAAACTCCAACACGCCCTCCTACCTTCAAAATGTTGTGAGCTAAGGAACTTGGCCTAACTTTTTTTTTTTTTCGATGTTTCATTTTAAGGACCTACATTTAGATCTTTTAAGGAGTTTGGGGGTGCATTAAAATCCTAAAAGAGCCACTTACACTTATAATTAATTGATGTAAAAACATTGTTGACATTGAATGTCATTATGCAACTCTTGGAAACAGTCCATCCATTGGTCAAATTTGACCAATTGCATGACATGTTTTTTTGTTAATTCAAAACAATAATGAAAATTTGTGAAAGATGTATGTTAGATGTATTTTGACAACCATTTTTGTTTCCAAGGTGATGTGTTTGGAAGCTTCCATGCCTTTATTAATTTTGCTCATAAAAATGCAAGTTTTAGTGGATCATACATTTAAATACATGCATAGATCAACTAACTTTTGAGTTTGTTGAGTAGCATATCTAGGCCACATTTGACAATCAATTGGAGGCATTTGGTTTTGTGACAAGACATCCGTGTGAAAAGGTTGTGGCATCTATGGAGCAATAATATGCAAATGTTACCAATAAGTTTATTACAAAGTTGGTAGGCCAATTTTTAGCCCAAGACTTGATGCATGCATTGAAGTTATGTACCCCAATATTGATTACAACCAAAACTTGAAATGAAGTTTGTTGTTATCTTGGTAATCCTTAAAGGCTTAAGGTTTGCCAACGTTTGTAATCCTTAAGGTTGCCATTTGCTAGCCTAAGAAGGTGGATTTTAATAAGGTATGGGTTTTAGGATTGTTTTCAACCATTGTCTTTGACTTGAAAATGCCTTTGTTTATCCTTATTATGAAGAAAAATGTTAAATTGGTGATGTGAAAACCATTTGATATCAACTTCCTTATCAAGTTGTGGAAGACCTTTTCTTCATCTCAAATTCTTGAACAAAAAATCAATGAATACATTAGGTTGGTTGAACTTGGTATCATGCAAGTTATTAATTGAGTAAAAGATGAATGATGGTTTTTTATTTTCACCTTTATGTAAACTAAACTTAGCAATTGACTAACCATGGATTTTGGAGCTAGTTATTGAAATATTAAACTATAAGTTTTTCATCATGCAAAATTTCTCTTTTGAAACAACAATTTAAAGTTGAAAAAATATTAAAATTGAATATGACGTGAAAGCATAAAGGTGAATTTGGATTTTGAAATTGACCTTTGTTTTCATGATCTATGTTTTTTTGGATATGATGATTTTTGAACCTTCAAGCAACCTCCTTTTGAACCTTCAAGAATCAAGTATTGTTTTTGACATTGAGGATGTTGAACCAACGTTTTCTTTTGTGCAAATTAGCTTTTATGCTGCAATGAGCAAGGCCTATATGGGTTAGGGCACAATTCTCTCATATAACTTTGTCACTAAAAATTGAAAACAAAAAAACCAGATATTCACAAAAGACTTGAAAAAAATTGAGAGCTTGTAACTCCAAAACTTACTTGAAAAAGTCTCTTGTAACAAATCAGATCTGACCAAATTTTCCACATAATCATTTAGAACTACATACTTCCTTGCCATGGAGTTGAGCAATTCAACACATAATATGCACATGTAGCAATTACAACTCAAAGAGGGACCAGCATGTAGCCAACTCAGCTAAAATGAAAAAGTGAAAAAATAAACTAAAATGGCTTATACCCAGTCCAAAGGAGTTTTCACAATTTCTCTCTCCCAAGTTTGGATTAGAGCCAACAACACCCAAGCAACTACTCTAATTGAATGAAGCAATACTCAGTCAAACAAGGTACACTTGGTGCCATTCTTAACTTACACTAAGAGACAACACAATTCACATGATACCTCAGTGGGAAATAATTTAAAATTCTTCGATATTAACATGATTTGTGGAGATCCCTCTTTCCCAAGTTTTGGGTACTAGGGTACTTCCAATTTATTTTATTTTGGGTTCAAAACAGAGACAAAGATCCCTCTCAAAAACGATTGATGTGTATTCATTCACCTATAAGATAATAGGCAGAAAAATAACTACCATTAGGTTTTCCCCTTGTGAGTCACCCTATTGAGAACGGTCTATATTCTACAAATTGATAGTTACATAAGACCACAAGATTGTTGTGAGAGTGTCGAGGGTTTCTTCGTCAAGAACTTAATATGCTTCTTTTTTTTTGTTGTTGCAAGCTCTCTTCGAGCATTCAAGTGTGAAAAGATTTGGTGTTATTGAATCTACAATTGCGGCTTCGTTGTTTGGTGAATGTTTGATGATTGTTTAAAGTTTTAAGAATGTCCAAAACTTGAGGATTCCCATTGGGATTGATTTCCGAAACCTCTTGTCTTTTCAAGGAAATTTGAATGCCTTCAAAAAGAAGATACCTAATCAATCGATTTGGCCCACACCCATCATCCCATACTCTTATTGAATGCTGAAGCCACATTTTAATGTAGTGATTTTAATTGCAATCAGTAGGGGGAAAATGCAGGAGATTTTATGCATATAGGTCCACATGTGTTTGGTTGTAAACCATACATCACATGGCTTGAGAAATACACTTGAGGGGAAGGTTTAATATGTTTTGAAGAAACCCTATTCACATTTTAATCCAAGCTGATAGAATGTTGATACTCATGACCATCTTACAACTACTCATCAATTGAAATATGTACTAGACCATGTCAAATGTGATCTATTATAGTGACGCCTAATTAGGTTAATTAGGTAATGATGGTGGCCATGTATAATCAAACCTTTGGGAAAGTTAATGCCCAAAGTGTGGATCTGAATACACATAAAAACACAACTTGGAGAATTAATTTCTAATTATGAAAGAACATAATTTCTTAAGAAGATAAGCTCCAAGGCTCACCTAGGGCACAATTCCCATAATATATAAATACATATATTACATTATGGAAAAAATTCATTTAAGATCATTTAGCCCAAAGTGTAAAAAGTAGTAAAACAAACATCAAAAAAGATATCAACTATTATTTTCATCCTCAACTCTGCGTGAGCTCAACCAAGTTAGGAGTAACCCACAAAAAACACTTGTCATTAGAGTCTAATTACAGCTTTTCTTTTGTGAATTTCATAGCTTTTTCAAAAATACTGGATATGTTTGTGATTCACACCTATAATATGTTCTCTAACTTGCAAAATATACCATGAAAATCAGAAAATTGATTAGTGCAAAATGTTTTACATGTTCTAAACAACGATTAAATAAAAATACATTCAAGTTGACTAGTGAAGGTTCACAGAAAGCTTTCTAAACAATTGTCTCCGGAACCTGATGGACAAACAAATGTTTAAAATTGGAAATAGTATCATTTTACTCTTCAGTTTTCTTGCCATTTCAAGTAAATAATGATACATGTCATAAGAATGTGTTTCATGTATGCATACCTATTGAATATGTCAAGTTAAACCCTATGTCCATTTGCTTCCAATTACACTTCCGCATATGGTAACAAGTTTATGTGTCCTATTCAAGCACTATGATGGCCTTTTTCATTGCCCGGACAAGCAAGTTGCAACTATCTATTGGCTCCACTTTCTTTTCTTTTTTTTTGGGGGGGGCAAGTGTCAGTTTTAATGAATCAACAAGTGAGAGATGCACACACACACACACACACACACACACAAGAAATTTGAATCATTGCCTAAAAAACTGGTTACATTGAGGAAAAGGCCTTGGCAGAACCCATTACCATCTAACATAATGGCAACTTGTCCGTAGGTCTTGTCTCACGTTCACGGTGGACATGGCTTCTTCCATAGTACATTACATCATATCGTCACATGAACAAAGTCCTTAGAAAGAAGGGTACAAAGCTTTTAATCTTGGTAAAACATACAATAGAAGAAGAGTATCACAAATAAGTACTAAAATATGGGTATGTCAAATTCTCAAAAAAATTCTATAATATAAGTTTGGCATTGGAGCCTGAAAATTTTAGTGAAACCTTTGACGAAAGAAGAAGAGAACCCCAAGTTGTCAAGTTGCAATTAAGTTACCTAGTTGTCAAGTTGCTACATGTGATGTACCCCTAGTTGGGGTGGGGTGGGGTTGGGGGGGGGGTGACGAGGGAAAACCCCACCCCCTTCCCCCCTCCCAAAATAATAGCGGTAAAATCTTTTTTCATTTGAAAAAAAAAGCTAAAAAAGACATAAGAAATAAATGGGGGCGGTTTTGGGGGCGGCCGGCGGGAGACACGATGCAAAGACCCAGTGACAACGCACGCAACAGCTGACGTGTTAGCGTGCGTGTGGCGTTACCTTAAGTCATCCAGTGGCTAAGTAATCGCTCTCCTATCGTTAACATTATCCATAGCGTACTTGACATTCTAATGCCTACATGCCATTCCGGTAGACTTAACTAGATAGCTAGAATGGCCTATTTTAGCTTTGCAATTCTCAATAAGCGGTGATTTGTTGTCCGAGATTCCAGCTGGAATTGTTACATAGCATTTTGATCAACGTGAAAGCTAGAATTTGAAATAAAGCAGTAAAAAACAGGAGGGAGTAAAAGAAGGCTACAGAGTCGGAGGAGGGCTGACAGGAATCGGTGAATTTTTTTTCAAACAAATTTTACCAAAAACATTTGGAAATTTTTGGATTTCCAAATTTTTATTTTGCTAGTGTAAATTAGAATTTTACAAAAAATTATGGGGAAATTAGCCAAATTTTCCATATAAAAAAATTTCTGAAAGAAAAAAAAGAAAGAAAGAAAAAGATGATGGTCCTGTAGAAATTGTAAATTGTAAAAGTTTTTTTTTAGGAAGGAGTTAAAACGAACTAACCACAAACACCTGCTTCTTCTTTTTTGTTGTAAAAGTAATGGAGTTTGTGAATCGACGAGAGACTGTTCCGGCAGTCGTGTGATCCACGGCGGCTAAGATTCTTTCGTATTTTCTTAATTATACGATAACCTCAGTCTGAGTTGGATTTTGCAGACTCAGCAAAATTTCCTTTCTATTCGCTCTCATTGCTGAGTCATCAAAGGGAAACAAAATCAAATTGGTGGCCAATCTGGAAAGGATTTTGAGGGAATATTATGCAACTTTTCAGGGTTTCTTAAATTTCAGTGACTCGGATGATTTCATCCGAGCTGGTTTAAGTTGGATGGGCTACAGTCGTCATAGGTCATACAAAAAGACAATTCCAAACTGCAAAATTTATTAGAGGTTTATTTCAAATCAAAATTTTCTTAAAATAATAGATTTTACAAGTTGTAATGTTTTAAAATGTCCTTTTGGATCCTAAGGTATCAAAAAAGAAACAAATATCTTTATTTTTTTCAATGTCTTTTGGAATCTTTTTTGTGTCTTTTTCCAAAAAATTTAAATTTTTGTGTCTTTCCAATTCCATACACATGTTTACATGTAATTTCATACAAATGTAAATATCTATTATTTCATTTGAATATGTTGAGATTATTTCAAAAGATTAACATGTTTTTTTTGGTTTCTAAGATGAAACTAGTTTCCAATAAAAATTTCTTCCTTAAATATCTAATTCAAAAATTTAATCCCCACTTGCTTAGCTGATTTAATGTTTATCCACCCTAATTGCTTCCAAAATTTCAATGAATTAAAAACAGGAATGGTTGATAAAATCTCCCCTTGGATGATAATTAGGCAGTCTTTTGTATAATTTGAATCCTATATATATATATTTGAAAATAACAAAATTTTCAAATGTAAATCCTTTATTTTTTGTGTCATTCATCATCATTGGTATTGTGTAGTGACGTGAAGCCCAAGTTGTTAAATTGTAAAACTCTCATCTGAGGTCATAATTTATTAAATATCCTTATCTTTTGCCCATAATTTAAATATATTAATCATATGACTTTCCTTGTAAGGGACTATAATTTATCATAGTTTTCTTTTTGTTAAAAATATAATCCTTCTTTTACAAAAAGGTGAGACAAAATCTTTTATTAAGATAATGAGCACACACTTAACCATTGTGTCAAGTGAGCCTCTACCTCACACAATGGTCAGGGTGCCATTTTGTACCATCCTACAGTATTTTGTGCTGAGGAGGCTAGGGCTGCCATTTCTCTCTCTACCCCATCCTCCTCCATCTCACTTCCGTAGATGCAGAACTTTCCACGTAAGCTGCCATCCTGGCAACAAAATCCATACTCCTCTGTTGAAGGGAAATATTTTCCATAAGTAAGAAATGTTGATTTTTTTTGGTCTTTACTAATAACTACCCAATAAGTTAGGTTCTGATGTCAATGTTCCCTTCTTCCCCCTAACTTGACAAATAAATATTAAGGCAGTTAAAATGAAATAAATCACACACAATAACGAAGTGCTTATCAACTTATATTTAAAATAAGCATGAAATGCAATAGGAACATAACGCATGAAATATTCATGTGAAGCAAGATAGTTTAAATGAATACATGTAAGATGGATTCTTTTGACAAGACATGCCAACCTTGGTACATATTTGCGACTAATAAATTATGATTTTTAATAACTTGGATTTGTAATTTCACACAAGAAAAAGAATAATGCAATAAACCAAAAAACGTACCTATTAAAGAAGCTCAAACCAATCTAAAGGGTAAAACACAAGACAAGTGACAAGTGACATAACTTGCCACTTAAGCTTGTTCGAATACTAATATGTGGGCAAAAGAATTACAATGTGTCCATTTAATGTGAAACTATTTTCTCCCACTTCACAATTGTCTTTTAGAAGGCACATCTTTCAATCAATTCCTTGATGTGATCCCATAAGACTCTGTTGGTCATCACAATTTTAGGCCATGCACTTTCCAAAACGTTATCCACTAAGGTAAGGACATGACCCCCACCTACCCACAATGGTTCAAAAAAATTCATGGGAGTAACCTCGTTGTGGAAATACCTTTGGCATAGGGTTAAATATATGTGAAAAGCATGGAAAGATGGGGGAGAGTGGGCTTTTTTTAGACATGTCCATGCATCCTACACATTATATAGACAGCCTTATTTTAGATCAAATGCTCAACCAAAAGTGGAGGTCTTATGTTTTGTCATTACAATAAGGGCCTACAATACTAAAAGGCATTTGTCCTTGGTCCTTATGTAAAGGTTGCAGCCATTCAAGATAGCGTTTTTTCTTTTTCACAACTCTTACAATAAGTTCAAGGAAATCTAGGATATCTAAATTTGCAATGTTGTGTTCCATCTATTCATCCTAGTTGAGCTTATTTTCTTCATCTTTCTTTTTCAAATGTCTTCTAAGGTGGATCAAAGTGCAACCAACTAAAACCTCACATTCTTGAACATCTTCCAAGCCCTTAATAATTCCAACCACCGCATGATTTGCACAAGTTGTGTTTCAACCACTTCAATTGGAGTATGGATGCAAATGTTACCCGTTAGGTTATGCCCCAATTTACTTGATTATGCTACTCACCAAAAGCAACTCCATAACATAAGGCAAAGGACTAAAACTATGATATCTTCTTGACCTTGTAAACATTCCATACCTTGCCACATGCCACATCTCATTTTCATAGTTAGACCTCCCTCTTCAAGCTTTCTAAACACATTTTCAATAAGTGATGTCTTCAAACTATTATCTATCTTTTGTAACATTAGAACTTGACAATAATTTACATTGGCAGTGTTGAAGGAAAATGGAAGAGTGTAGTCCTAGAGTCTCAATTCAGTTTTGTCAAAAACCTGGAGAATTGGATTCCATACAGGATACTGACAAATGGCAACTAAAGCTCCTGGAACACAAATCATTTGGCCTACATTGCAAAACATTGTTAATTATTCATCTCATGCAGCACAATAGTTTGCAAATGGAGGAGTAGGCTCACTTTGTTGTCAAGGGCTAGCACTTGGCAATCTGCTCAATTGCAACCCACAAGCACAAATTTTTTCCTGAGAATGCTTATTTGTAAACCAAAAAATGTCAACCAAATTGTGGTTAATCAAGACTACAGAAGCTTTCACTGTCAAGGTCAATGGAGAGTTGCAGGTGTTTTCATCATGATATAAGCTACAAATTCACCACTCAGAGCTTCTTGTACTTGCTAGAGCAAAAGTCATCCTCAAAAAAGCCCTTGAAATATGCACAGGAAAACTTGGAAGTTGGCTCTCCAACTCGTTTCAAAAATTTCTAGTAAACATGTTCTAAATCATGTCCTTCCTACAACTATCTCATGAAATTGAGCCACACATCATTATCGACCCTCTTACAGCCCTGCAAATCCATCATCCTCCTATGGTCATTTCCTTATTTGGCTGACAACTTTGAGATGATCTATTTTCCCTCACTTTCATGCCTGTTCAACACCACCCACGCGCTCTGTACAGAAGACCTCCTCTCTCCAGCTGCTAGTCTGCAAATCCTAGTCCAACAGTGTAACAGACACAAATGGGATTGTGGTGACATGTCTGCCCCTCAAACCTGCAGAACGGTGATCAATAAATTTGACCACCTAGATCACACCATACAGTTCCAACAAAGCTGCAAATAGTAATGCTCCTGTAGAATTTCTCATCTGCTTTCTTCTGGTCATCATGTGGCTTACTTTGGGTGGACCACAACGCCAAGAATCTTCAGCATGTTACACAAGAGATACTATACTGAAATGGCATCAATGGAGGTATCAATGCTATGTGGTTTTTGGTGTGAAGTAAATTGTTTTAAAGCCACATAAAGTGTGCACCTGACAATGGAATTGTACTGGTTGCAAATGCAATGGCAATCTCCCCATTCTATACTTTGGCAAGAAACCTTCATGATGCATGGTACCAGAGGAATTAGGGTTCAGGAACCTCAATACCAACGAAACAAGACAAAATTTAACCTGTAACACACCACAAGCAGCATGTGACGAAACAACAAGGAAAATCTTCCTTGTTCACTCAAATGTCCAAGAGTTAGCTTTAGAAATCTACAACTTGCTTTTTATATCCAGCTCCCTGTTTCCTCATCATATAGAGTTTGCACCCATTGGATTTGAACAATAATAACTTGTTGCATTGTACTGGGGCTGCTACTGCTATTGCTACTTCTCCTAATTGCTGTCTCCATGATTTTGGCTCCATGCAGATTATCAATTTGCTGAACTGGACAAAATCATGTGCCCACTTTACACAAACTGCAGGGTGTTCTTATTCAGATTATGAACATGTCTCAAATCCACTTGGCATGATCTGCCTGTTCACAATATAATAGTGACCCAAATACTTTCTCTAATGACATGTAAACCATGTATTAATTGAAGCAAGATTTCTGATTTGGCAAAGAGCATAAGGGACTTACCATGTGTGTAAAGAGGGTGTTGAACTCTGATGAGGCCTAGCATTCAAGCACAGGTCAACAATCGATCCAATGGGCTTCATCAGTGGTGACTCAGGAATCATCCTAGACACAGAGTGGCAGCCAGATTCTTACAAATACAAAGCAATGAGCTATGTATAAGATTGCATATTCTTCAATCATGATTGCACCTCATGCACCTGATTGGGTTTGATTACCCTTTGATTGAAGTGTCCAATATATGAACAGATTTTTGTTCTAAATTTCTTTGTTGCTTAGAGCATCTTGTCCAGTGGAGATCCAAGTTTTCTATAGAGCAGATCAGAAATAGAAAGAGAAGCTGAGGCTGTTCTCAGACTTTCTTCTGGTGAGTGATTAGCAAAACAAATAGTTATGGTGTTATCTACATTTGGTGTCTTGCAAGTGATTTTGTTTTCAATTTGCTACTAGGTCATGATAGATCTAGGTTGTGCACTAACTGGCACAGCTCATTAGGAAAAGGTGAGAAAACAGGCCTGCTGGGAGCCACCTCTTGATGTGACTTCCACATAGAGGAAGTGCAAGTCAAGGGCCTTGCCTCCCATCTTCAGGATCCTGTAGCACCCAAAAACACACACAAAGCTGAAGTCACCAGAGGAAAACAAGAAAAAGGATATTGCCAAATACCATGAATGCTTCATCTGTTGAATATCTGCAGATGCAGGCATGAATATTTGGCCATTAAACATAAAGCTGATCTTTAGGAGTACTGTATCATCCCTTACCATCTGCACCAGTTTCCATGAGGCATACTCACCATTGCTGAAATTGCTGCAACAAAATATCACTAGAAACGTTGATCTTGCAACCTTGTTAACACATGTATTGGGATATCTCACCAACTGAACTCAGAGTTCAGAGATGCAGAATGCTTGATAAATCCTTCAATATCCTCTAAAACAAAATTCTAATGGCATAACAGTAGCTACAGTTCTTCCCAGCGTCTGAAGCACAGGTAGCAGTTCATTCAACAAATGGTGCAAAGGAAAGAAAATGAGCTGCCTGGCCCAGGGCGGGGGGCGCACTGGTGAGTGGAGGCAACCCCTGGGTACCAACTACAAACCCAGTGGACAATAATCATGTTTTACCGTTTTAGACCAACAATATGCATTTCACACACATAGTGTAACACGGCACATTTGGGGCATGCACACACACACCGAAAGTGAAAGATGATTCACTTGAGTGAGAAAATTATTAGTATGAATGTAATGGCTCTTTTATTGTGTCTGAACCCACAAGGTGTCAAACAGGGAGTACATGAAGTTGCATCTAGAAGACATGGGTTACTTCTTGTTGCTGGCACTCACACAGAGATTTTGGCTCTAGAAAATGGGGTTCTCTTCTTTTTTTTCAAGGGCTCCTTCTTCAGCTTTCTATAGTTGCTGATGGCAGTGGCCAGATTATCATTGTAGTTTGATTGAGTTCATTGGCAACAAAGTGTGTTGAGAGCTAAATTCATGGATTTCTGGATTTGATGATTTGCATTTGAAAACCATTGTACATGAACTTTTGATCAGAGTTCATTTGAGCTAGTAGATACGGGGATTAGGCAGTTAGTGACAGAAATGAATGAAGAGCTAAGGGCCATCACAGGAGAACATGCAGATGGTTCTGATGTTGGAGCAGTTCTGGCCATTGCAAGAAGGTACATTAACTATCCTCATTTGTGCTTTGCAAAACTGTCTTGGCAACTGTGATAACCAGAGGCTGCAATTGCTTGGTCCTATACAGTGAGTGAGAAGCTCAAACCTTGACAATGCTTCATGCATACAGGGGTGTGAGTTTTTGACAACCCATGCTACATTTATGGATGACAGAGAACTTGGTAGTGATTGAGAGGCCACCAGGCTTGAGGCATTGTTCTAATCTCAATACTTCTGGAGAGGCACTGCACAAACATGAACATTGTTCATTTTACCATGTGGCAAGTCCTTCGAGGAGGTGTAAAAGCCATATGTGTGCTAGACCAGTGATCTTGTTCCATTTCCAGTAATTGAAGATGAAAATCAATATTTGTATGGACTAATATTGGTTGCCTGTCAGACTCCATACAACAAGGATATTTTGGGCCATGGATCATCAAGGACATTGAAACCAGGCTTCAAACTTTAGCCTCCTTGAAAAATTACCTTCACCAGAGCAGCCAGGCAACACATCTCAGAAAAATTTCTTTGCAGTTAGTTGTATGTGTCACAAAACAAATGTTGGGGGAAGAAGGCACATGCTGGTTTTGAACATGGTAACAAAAGACAGAGGGAAGAATTGAATGTATGGACATGGCAGAAGATTGCAAGGCACAAGGAGCTACGACTTTCTAACCTTGAACTTTCTGACACATTCCCAAACAGTGATTGGAAGCAATGACAGAAGGGCCCTCATCATGAAGGATACCCCAGAGTTGATGCCCACAACAATGTATTTGCTACTGATTTACAATGTGATCCATTCCTATGGCTGAAACAGATAGATTGTGAACCTAAAACATGCAGTGTGGTACTCTTTTAGTGCAACCAAATGGAAACATCTTCATTCAAATGGTAGTAACTGAGAATCAATACCATCTTCCTGGTCAGCAACCAGGTCGTGTGAAATTCAAACATTAGGGTTCCTCACAATCATTGCTTTATGGTGAATTGAAGGTCCAGAAAGTTAAGAGGATCAGATCAATGGTATTGCACATGCGGTAGCAGAAAAGACATAAGATTCAAAAACTTGGCATTGTAGATTCAGATTGCTCCAACAAAAAAGAAAGCTCAGACAATGGATGCTAATGAATCCTTAGACATACCATGTTTCACAGGCACATGTGTGATGTGCCTTGCATCCAAGCAATGTTCTTGGAAGAACTTAATCTCTGATATCCTCAAGAAGATTGGCTGCTCGAATATGACAGGCAAGCTTTACTTCCTTACTTTCTCTTTACTGGATCGAAGGTCGAAACTCCTGCCACAGCCACTGTGATGACAGCCAGAACCACACCGCCAGCGACAACACTCAACAGCAAATTCTTCAAGGATGGACTAATTCCAGGTTGGGCAGCTTCAGCAATTTCCGGAACCACAGCAGCCGCCAACAAAGCCAAGCCTGTGAGACCAGTAAAGTCATGCTCCTTCTGTGTGGCACTGAGCGCAATCAAGTTCCACACACACACACACACACACCAAGTGAAATCATGAGCCATGGAAGATTACGTTGAAGTACTTCAATCGAGATCCAATCCCAAGAATTGCCACACCTTCAATGGAGAATCAGAGACACTTAAACTCTCGCCCATTTCGATACTTTTTGGCTCATCTCAAACCCACTAGATTGCAATAGCAGACAATGCATGTAACTTCAAGCCCACACAATTCCATTTTCTGCAAAAGAAGCAAAAAATGTCATAGAGAGGAGGATGGCGGCTTGAAAATTGAAAAACAAAGAACACCGATGTGTACCTCATAGTCACCCGGCTCTTATTGGCAACAACCATTGATGAGAAACTCTTGCTGGGAGAAGAAGCCAGCACCAATCCCTTGGACCCAGACACCACCGAAGTCCGCGACTTGGTATGAGCAACACCGGGTGCCACACAGGCGGCCACAGCTGCTGCGCTCACGGTCGAAGCACACGCCATATCCGGTAGACTTTTAAAGGAAAATGGTAGCTAGAATAAGCGAAGAGAAGAGGGATATAAACTGTGGATTGTCACAGACAGACAGTAGTAATGTTTACGTGCGTGTGCAAGCAAGTCGTGATACAGTAGTGGGCATGCGATGGACGTAGAGGAGGGGGAGAACGAGATCGAGAATGCGCACGCGGTTTTCTTCTCGTTGTGTGGGTGAAGAACAACGGCGATAAGAGACCAACCAATTGGGTGCTGCACACCCTCACAAAGATAATGCAAATTTCGGATAAGCTCATGCATCACCGGATATCCGCTCGTCACTGCACACACACAAATACAACAAATGCGAATCCAATGCGAATCCAATCCGTAAGCGGACAGACGATCTCGATTCGCATCATCCATTATGCGCCATCAACGCCATTTTAAAATCTTCTAAATGGGATTTCATGGGAAGCGTGAAAACCCGAAATGCTTTACCATGAAATACCTAACGGGCACAGTTTTTAGTTTCTTCAACTGATTGAGCAAAAGTCGAAATCCTAAATTGCAAAGTTGTTGAGTCGACAATTGAGCACATTTGTTTGTGAGAATGGATTGGAAATACATGGTGTTTAGCATAGTGAAGCCCAAGTGGACCCTTTAGTTCTGCGCGAAATGTTTCTATAGTGGACTCCACATGACCTAAAATGTAGGGATTCCAAACTTTGGCCTGTTTTTTGGTGCATTACAATATATCCAGATTCTGCAGATTGAAAATTGGGTCCAACTTGAAGCAATGAAAGTGTGAGATGCAGAATTGAACATGGGTTTTGTGATATATAGCATGAGAAATGGTGCTGATTAAAATTTGATTGGGATCTGGAATCAAGACATGCCTGTTCATGATACCTACAGGATTTCTTCAGTCGGTAGAAAAGCGTCAGTGTGTCTGAAGAAGACCCCAGTGGGATCAGGTTTGCCTGAATACCTGGCAAACAAAGGAAGCTTGATGATTTAGACCATGAGCATTCAACTGCAACAATCTAGCAAGCAAAATGAAGCTTGACAATTTACAATACGACAATTCAACTGTAACAATGTGCATGATAGATAAAATTGAGACAAGTTACCCACAAAACCAAAATGTTGGCTCCATCCTGCACTTGGTTTGGAACACTTTATTCCATCCATTTTGAAAAACTGCAAGATCTCACAGCCCACAAACAGGTTGACAAGATCGAAGTAAACTCAAAGACCTCAAAGAATACCTATGCCTATAAACCTCATCAAAAGAGCTTCTCACTTCAAGACACCAATTCAGCTCTTGTTTGGGTGTCTGATTGGCAAGAATGCAGTACAACTGTGCTATCAATACGGAACTCCTCAGTTGAATGAATATGTCTGAAGTTGAACATTCAGAATTTGTGAGAATACCAAGAAGGTCTGAACAATCTCCTAATTACCAGGAAGAAGCTCAGTGGGGTTTCAATGTAACAACAAAGTTTTCAGAACTTGGCTCCAGAGACCTTCGCTTGCTATGTCAAGCACGACTCATTGCAGTGTGTTTCCACCAGCAGCTCTGACCCTTGTCTCCACTGCACACCAAAACAGGTTTAAAAATTAGTAGGATTGAGCCTGTGACATGTGCTTGCTATCTCTTTGGATGCACTTCAAAGACACACAAGTCAAAACCCCTGTTGCAACTGTTCAACTGTGGACAAACTTGCTCTTAAGACCACCACAATGTGGATGCTGTCTGACCAAGGCTGAAACCATTGGAAGGGAGACATGCATGCCTGTGACAACTTCTCTTCTGACTTGCTAAAGCCAGGTGGGAAGAAAGTAACAGTCTCAGCTGACTAATCAATGGTGGTGGGATGGGCTGAAGCCTGACTTCTTCCAACATCCAGTATGTCTTTTGTGTTCTGGCTCATTCTCCTTATTACCTCATCCCAATCTGGAGAAGATTCAAATGGGAGAAATGGTACGCCTGAAATTCTCAATCAAGAACATCTTTCTTCTCTTGTTAACTGTTGCTGAGCTGTACCCACTGCTATACAGAATACCAGCAACATAAATTCCAGCTTCTGTTGCACGACCCCAGTTACACGCAAAGGCTAGGTGCACTGCTATCAACTGCATGGATTCATGATTAAAAAACATGAGAGCCTTTGTGGGTCTTGAAATATTCCCACATTTCCACCACCCTATGCACTTCCAAATGTTGCTAGTGATGCACTGACAGTCATGCCCATTGCCAGTAAAAAAATACAAGGTTGTGGAGAATGGCTTGCAGGTAATCTAAGAGAAGAACAGATTTCAAGATCCATGCTGGATAGGTCTACCTTTCCTCACACCTCTCACCAAAGCACAGACCTGCCAGACTCCTTGCCAATATTCTTGTGCAAAATCAATCAATGGGATATCATTTTAATCCTGTATTGCTTCACTTGACACAGATTGAAGATTTCCAGAACAAAGTTTACAGATCCCTCATGTGCTGACAGTACATCTCCATCTCTGTTCAACCTCTGGTATGATTTTGTTTAATGCTTCTTGGCAGAGCTTCTTCACCCTGGACTTGAAGAGGACTTCCTTGTGACATTTTCATTTGTTTTGTTTGAGGTTCAGATCATTGGAATATGCTTCTTGAGAAATCTTCATGTCCACAAAGAGGAATGTGCTCCTTGTTTGAAGAATTACATGAGGAAGCAAGGAGTACATTCCTCTTCATGGACATGAAGAAGCTCCTTGCTTGAAGAATTATTACATGAAGAAGCAAGGAGTACAATCCTCTCTTCATGGACATGAAGAAACTCCTTGCTTGAAGAATCACATGATTAATCAGGGAGCACATTCCTTTGTGGACATGAAGAAGCTTTCTCAAGAAGCACATTCCAATGACTTGAAGATGACATCCTTGTGACAGCTTCAATTAGTTTGATGCTTTCAGATCATTGGAAAATCATAGGGACTGGGACAATTTTGTATTGCACATTTCTTTCTGCAGATTGTATGGTGTCAACAGCTTTTGCTCATGAAATCATTTGATAGAGCACATTTGCCTTTGCTTGAAGTTGGAGGGAAACGTGGAATGACAGAGGGGCAATGCTTAGCATGGTCATGTGACAGCTGCAACAGCAGCTCCTGAACAGCAGCAGCAACACCTGACCAGAAAGCTGATGCAAATCCTTGAAGTAGTTACAGAAGCCTTGAAGAAAGGTACAGGAAAGATGGAATTTGCTTTCCTTCTGAATTTGGGAGTTTTGTTTTCTGGGACACTGTTACCCACCTCTGATTGCTTTGTCTTCATGTTCATGGTTGATCACACACAAGTAGAAAAGCCTTGATTCAAAGAGATTAGATACTGGGGAGAGGACTCAAGTGCAAATATGGTTTAGGGCTGATTGATCTGATGGTGCTGGTGGGATGGGAATTTGAATATACACCAATGCTTGTTTTATGGACCTATTGGTGTGAACCTCAAAAGAAAAAATCACCATGCTAATACTGTTTTAAGATAAGATAAGAGAACTGTTTTGTGGGTTCTTTTATGTGAAAGAGTTTGATCTGCCTGCTTTTTGCTTTCTCTTTGTTGGTCTAGAAGTGGAGAGAGTGACATATCTTTCAATGAACACTGAGGAAAATACTAGCTCAAACTATATACTCATTATAGACCTTATGTTTTGCAATATGGCTTGTGTGTAAAATTGCTGCTAGCATATATTGGTATTCTCATGTATTCAAGAGAGAAGATGGGTTAGGTCTCTGCAAATCCTGATCTTCAAATTGGATTGGCCTCATGAAGTGTTCTTTTATTGTTATTCTCAGGTTTCTTCCATTATCATCTCTTCTCTTTTCCATAGGATCCTGCTTGGTCAGCTTGTTCTACCATGTTTCTGGGCACCTCGAAGCTTAAAGCATCTTCCTTATGCTGATGCAGGACTCAGATATCTGCATTGCTGTATACTCTATCTGGATCAAGTGTTGAGCACCCCTGCAATAACTTTTGTCGCACAGGATTTGACAGACAGACATGCATAAGAGCGCCTTGTGCCCCTTTTTTCCAATCTCCAGGAGGGTGATGTACCAATGTTGTGAAAAGCTATTCAATTCTATGCAGGTACTACCATCTGTTGCACTATGTTCAATTACCTTGAGATTCCAGTATGAACTAGTTTATCTCTATAATTTCTTCAGTCAATTAATGTCTTATGATTTGCTAGTTGCAGTGAAACAAGGTACAAAGCCTTGTGAGATTTCTGTGAGGGCATTTGTTGTGCTAGGGGGACACTACAGTGACCCCACAAAAGCCTGTTTCTACATTACAATCTGCCAGTAACCTTTGTGATGTATCTATTGACATGTTTCCCTTTTGTGTGAGCATGGTGAGTTCCCTTATCCCCTCCCTTGGGAGTTGTCAGGGATTTATACATGTTCTTTGTCATCATCTGTCCTGCCTCTTTTTCTTTCCTTACAAAAACAGTTACTTTCTTTGCAGAACTTTCTCCACCAAGTTCTGCCTATCAACCTTGAATTAAGTAAAGCAAAAGATCATTAAAAAATTGTCAATTACAGTGGGTCACTCCTGTTTCCTTTGAAAAAGACAAGATGTGCATATGTCTTGAAGATATCTTGGTTTTTGTATCCTTTCCGGTACTGCTGAATCCTATCCTTGGCATTTGTCAACTGCAATTGAAGTATGAGAATGAGAAGCTAACAATTCTGGAATGTAAGAACTGGATGTAAGAGTATCATCTGATCAACACAACTGGGCAATCCCATGTTTTAGAAATTATTGGTGCAATCCATATTCTACAACATCGTACACTCACATTCTCAGATCTCTCCTCCTTCAAGGGACGTTCAGAGACAACAAAAGCAAATGTTTTAGAATCCCAACATAAAAAGGAACTCAAACATTCATTGCTAGATTCTTTTGTGTATAGACATTAAATTAAAAAGAAGTATGGTGTTGAAGTCTCACCTTTGCAGATTTTTTTACTTTGATAGATTCACTTTGGTACATAGAAACTGGAGCTTGCCAATTGAATCACTTTTGTGCAACAAACACATCCCACCACTTACAGTGTCCAGGTTCTACGGGACCTCTGTGGATTCACATATGTACCTGATTTGAGACAAGTCCTTTGGGGGATTTTTTTCCTCTTTTTAGTGGGGTGGTTCCCTCAGACCTGGGTGAATTCACGTATGTCTAAATTGAGACAAACCCATCCAATTTTTGTTTTGGTTGGTTCTCTAGCACTTGCGTAGATTCACATATGCCCATGAATTGAAACAACTCCCTCCGTTTTCTTTTTCTTTCTTTGAGGTGGTTCTTCCAACTTGCATGGATTTATGTATGTTCACGAATTCGGACAAGTTCCTCTTGTTTTTTCAGGTGATCCTTTTGAACTTTGCTGGGATTCATGGATGTTTGTGAACTGTTACAATTCCCTGCATTTTTATATTTTTAAGCCCTGCTTTTTAAAAGTGAGTTGTTTGTTCTTCTGGACATGCATGGATTCACATGTGTACCTAAATTGAGGTACATCCTTGTCCTTTTTTTTGTTGTAGATCTCATGAACCTATTTGGAGAAGACAAGTCCTTTGGGGTACAACCCTAGGGATTTAGCTAATTAACCCAATTATAAAGGACTCAAGGTTTGATTTGAGCGTTAGAATTCAAACACAAAGTATGGAGAAGCAAACTTTGAGTGCAAACTCTAGAGGCCTTGAGGAAAGGCCAATGCATTGCAATTCTAGACTTAGAATCTAAGGAGGCTGAAACTGACCTTTTTTTCCCAACAACTTCTTTCTCTCCTCTTTCTTTAAGAACTTTAAGGATTAAAGCAAGAAGGGAGTTGTACATCTATGTCGCTCATGAGGTTGCTTGTACCTTTGGTTTCCCCTTCATTGGAGAGGTATCCAGTACCCACCCACAACTATTCTTCTTTTATTTCCAACAAACTCCCATCATTTCCACCTTGTAAAAACAGTTGGGAGCTTGGTTTCTAGCAAAATTTTGGAGTAGTTCTCAAGACAAGAACAAGTATGTGGAATTTGGAAACTATGACCCCCTTGGGTACCATTAGTTTAAACAAGATATTCGAAAAAATTCCATGTATGTTCATGAAGCAAAGATGTGGATAGGCATTTCAACTAGTCAAAGGGTGTTTTGCTTTAACATGTATTAAGCACTAGGAACTTCACAGAAAAGTATCCAATATTGCAGCACATGGGCAAGGAGAGAAAGCAAATGTGCCAAAGCTCATGCATAGTTGGATTTTCGTTTGATTACAAGACCTTGAAAATTGGTGTTCCTAATGTGGAGAAAATTTTCACATGTCACTAGCTTGCAAAGCTTTGGCAAGAGGTTGTGAACCTCAAAAATGAAGTTGACAGAGAAGAAATAGCTAAGTTGTTTGGTGAGGAATTTCATACCCCAAGCCACATCTTTTTGTGCATTGAAAATGCAAGTGGTCTACAAGTGTGGATAGACACACTGAACTTTTGGTGGCTCTTGCAAAATTGGTAGGCATTGTTCCTATTCTAGTATGTCAAAATCCTTTCTCTAAAACCTCAAGCATTCCAAAGTTGTTAAGCTACCATATTCCATTTTTTGATATCATAACAATGTTGTTTAGTTGTTTCATGGGCTTGTTAATGGTGTTTATTGATTTCAATTTCTTTTGAATTGAATATGACAAATGGGTCATTTCATAATGAACTTGCTTGGGCTTTTTCACATTCCACAGGAGCTTATAATTTGATCTGAATTATACTAATTTACAAATGTCACCTAAACATAGAAATGTTTTAGAACCCTAAACCTTGATTGAATGTGGAGGATGCAATGGGGAATATTTTTATGTGTTTATTATTGGATACACCATTGGAATCAACATCAACAACAATTACTCAAATATGTTGAATGTTGGTAGTTGTGCAAGATTTTCCTCGTGTGGGTGGGTGAAATTTTGTATGCTTTACTTTTAGGTTGGGTGTGTCATGTTATGCAAGGATGGTGACAATTTTGGAACACTACCACCAGAGGTAGTTGGAACTTGGGCATTAGGAAAAAATATTCCTTTCTTAACTGGGCTAGATATTATCAATGTTCTTCAAGGTGGAGCAAGATCCTAACCATTTCAAAGTCCCAAAAATGTCAACTATCTTGTATTAAATCGTCAGAATTATGTGTAAAGAGAGAGGTGAATAATTTATTCATTTGAAGTATGGGCTGAGAATCATGGAGCCAAAATTTTGAAATTGTCTGATTAATGTGGGTTGATGCACCTTCAAGCTCCTTGATGGACTCAATTGCAAGTCCAAAGGTGAAGATAGCAGAAAGAAAAGGAGTTGGAGCGTGCTCATTGGTTCGCAACAATTCAAGGGTAGAGGGACGTGTTAGAGCTTTGGGATGGGACTAGGAAGATTGACAAGCAAGTCAACTACTCACATGAACTTACACAAACCAAACAACAAATTGGTTAGTGCATAATTGGAACATTTTTGGTGTACAGACGAGCCACGAGCAAACATGGATTCACAAGACTCATCATGGCCCAAATTTGGGGGAAGCCAACACCTTACCCCTTATAGTATTTTTTTTGCCTGGCCACAAAGCTAACACCCAAATGTCATTATGTCTTGAGACTCCCAAGTTAGGAGTCCCAAAATTCCCAAAATTGGGACTCCCACAACTTTGGAAGCCCATAACGTTATGTGCAGACCTTCGATTGAGGTGAGGTCTAAAACAAAGTTGTAGCCCTCATCAAGAGCTTTTTAATGGTATGTGACATGCTACCTACACACAAGGAAATCGAGGCGATTCTTGACTTTTAATGGTCGGGAGTCAAATTGCCAATTTGACTCTTGGCCCTTCTTTTGGCTATAGCTTATGTTTTAAATACCCAAATGGGTTATGTGAGCCCATTTTAGACATCTACGTTCCAAGACCTTTCTAATGATATAAGGAACTCTTTAATCCAATGGGTTTTGACCCCTACAATTACTCTCTAAAAATTTGAGAATCCATCAGGACTTCAATTCCCAAAGTGGGAGCTCACTTGGGAGTGTGAATGTTCATTCCCTCACATTCTCCCACACTCCCAAAAGCATGAAATGTGACTCCCAAGCTTCACTCTTGGCCCACACCTTCGCAAGCCCTTGCCTTGGTCACAAACCCAAGACTAAGGTTGCGACATGGGTGGTGACCTTATGTGAATGATTTATTGGAACTATTATGTTTGAAGTTTGAGTTATTTAATCATGGTAATGATTTCAAAGTCTAAGAGAAATCAAATTCAACAGGTTCTTGGCATGATGTCTAATGATATCCACAAAGGACCTTCATCAGACAACATACTGAAAAGAAGATAACATTAATTGCTTATTATTAAAACCATCAATAGAATATTATTTTGGGCAACCATTGGAACCATGATTTGCAATGAAATATTCCCATTGTGAGTTGAATACATTAGGTAGTGCATTCATCGAGTAGTTATCATAAAGGCCTTCAAGGGCCAAAAACATCCACACTTGCCATAATGTTACTTGAATTTTTGTCATTAAATTTGAGTTATATGATTGTTAGTAGATGTTATATCAATTGGATTAAAAAGTTGGTCCATCAAGGAGGAAGGTTGAAAATGGTGATGAAAATAATTTTTTTGTGAAAATAAGAAAACTTAACTAATGATTATTTGGTGCAATAGAAGGTCGACAAATCTATTCCCTCTTGTGATGATTTTCTTGCATCCAAAGATCATAATCATAGAATGTTATAACCTTTCTAATGGCCTCAAATCCCTTTGCTACAATGTAGAAAAAAAGGTTTTTCCATGTCATATCTAGTCGTTACTAATGCAAAATTGAATTTGTTTATATGTTTTTAACTTGCAATGTTTGATTTGATTTTAGATTGATGATCATTATGTTAGATTTTAATTGATGATCTTATATGTTGCATCTTAATTGATGATCATATTGGTGACTTTCCATACACCAATGACATTTCATAATTGAGTATATTTCTGGATTCTGGATAGCCTTGCATTCCTACAAAAGATGTGATAAATACATCACAACAAACTTTTTTACTATGGATTCCTAACATCCTTGCTTTCCAAACAAAAGACTTGACAAAATAGTAATAACAACCCCATCTTTTCTAGGTTGAAACTTGAAATTAACATATGCATGATTGCATGACATAAAAAACTACATAAATTTTTAATAGGCTACATGTCTAGGTTTCACTATTACATCATGCGAAATAGTTCAAAAATGATGAAAACTTGTCAATTATCAATAAAACAAAAAGCCCAACAAAGGGGGCAGAAAAGGTACAAGATGGAAGGACATAAGTCCTGGCAAACTAAGAATACTCCAAAGAAGGCAAATCGCAAAAGGAATGAAAAGAAATCAAGTACTTGAACCCTCCCCCCCCAATTACGAAAAGCATATTAAATAAGGAAGGGGAGGAACACTTGAAAAAATTCCTAGCCTAGACAAACTTTCACCTATAATAACAACACACCTCAAAATAAAGGTTGTTTATACTCACTACAATGCCACCGACACCCTCTGCATGTAAAATGAAGGCAAAACTTTAATAACCTAAAAATATGTTATTTTTAAGTCCCAAGGTTCCATTCCCCTTCCTAAGGTAGTCTCATTTTTCATACTTAGATTTTGTGAGAAGTTTTGCCATTGCTTGTTCCACAATGATTGTTGATGAAAGACTATAACTCAAATGTACTAATGTAGCATATGTCATTGGCATGAATGTGAATTGGTTACCCATTTCTTCCTTCCAAAACCATTTTTTTGTAATGTAATTGAATTTTGAATAGAAAAAACTATTCAAAATTCAATATTTTTCGCAAATCATGGGACTTTTGCAAATCCAAACACCTTCATTAAATCCTATGAATCAAAAAATTTCTAACAATACCAAAAGTGGGCCCAAATTCCATTATAATTTGTTTCATTTAAATGAATTTTCATGAAATTTTTGTTTTCAATGACTTCTTCACTATAAGTTGAAACATTATGAAACTAATTTGATACATTTTTATTCATTAAAAACTTTCCAAGGACATTAAAAGCATGACAAGACACACCATGGTTTAGGAGATTTCAATGTGACAAACAAATCAAATAAACTACCTTCTTTCATAGATAAATATTGGAGGTTTTCAAAGGTTGTAAGTGAAGAAAAAACTTAATAAAAATCATCATTCTAATATTTGATTTTATGTGTGTAGTCAAAAATATATAAAGATGATTAAATACTTGTATTTCATATTTGGTTTCTAGCTAAATCTTCTTAGGGATGATAGTTATTTTTATTACAAACAAAAATTCTTAAAAAGGAACAATGACCATCACCTACATAGTACATATTGGCACCTTCACTTTTCAAGGTGAAACTTTTTATTATAAAAACTCCACATACTCGTTATACACCAAATTTTAGATGAAATATAGCCAATATATGCATTATTAGGGCATTTGGGTGAATAAACTCGGTTTGATTTGGTAAATGATCACATGATTTAATAGTTGAAATGGGTGTGTTCATTGATCCATGTGCAAGTGTTGAAAAAGTATCACTAGTTTGTTGAAACATACTCACATGCGACATTGGAGAGCTTGTCATGATTTCTTGTGTTTATATGAATTGGAATGAATGTGGTAGAAGTTCATGAAACATTACCCTACCATTCTCTTTTCTACCATGAATTGTTGTGCTTTGTTTTGGCAAGATGTTGGTCAAGTCTTATAAAACCTTGGAGACAATTGGTGAAATATTTTTAATGCCAAAACTTTTTATCGTATTTCCAATGATGTTTCTTACTTTCCCTACCAATACAATGATAACAAATGAAATGAATTTTCCTCAATATAGGACATAATATTGTTAGTCTAAAATCCATGCTCTTGAAGTAGGATTAAAAAATGAATATAAAACATAATTAAGCTTAATATGCAAGATTGGATTTCATAAAACAAAAGTGGAGTTGTAACCCAAGAATCCAATTCCTAACACAAGATTGCATGTCCTAATGAAGAATTGAGGATCCTAAATCATGGATCAAATTTTTGAAGAACTATTAAGTAGTAAATGTTCCTACAAATCAAAGACTCCTATTTCCAATTCAAAAAGATTTAATTCATTTCCTTCCAAATTTTCCTATATTTTGGAAAATTATAAGGTCTTGTACTAAGATTTATTGAAGATTATTAATTCTTGCAACCACACCTTGGTTCCTAAAAAAGCTAGTGGTTTGACACCTCTTGTGACAAAAATTATGAAGGTGCATTAATTGATCTTGACCATGTGTGTGTAAGAAATTCATTAAGGATGATATTTAAAAAGAAATTAAGACTCATTGAACTAGACTAATTCATGTGCATCATGATTAAAAACTAAGAGAGAACAATGGAAATTTGATTCTTGAAAACCATAGATCTTGAAATAAAGCACACAAATGAATGGAAATAAATAACATAAACATGTAAACAACAAAATGTATTCAAAAGTATGTTTCACA
>Ga0116231_10004513_pt1 | contig 28159 bp, 25 predicted proteins | sample S1TSphgellanicum_2_FD_89695 | JGI IMG/M metagenome (GOLD analysis project Ga0116231, IMG submission 89695) | Host-associated microbial communities from peat moss isolated from Minnesota, USA - S1T2_Fd - Sphagnum magellanicum MG | ecosystem: Host-associated > Plants > Peat moss > Unclassified... | reverse complement strand
CGAATTAATACATCGCTTTCTCGACTTATCCATTGAAATTCGCTAGAAAGAATCTCACTTACGGTAATATTAGAAAGTTGTGTTACCCATCTTACCCAATTTTCTGGTGCAAGACTAATGAGTTTTTTAGTACTGACATCTGCTGGTTTTGGCATTTTTTGTAGATACACAAATTCAAGTAGTTTTAATGCATTATAACTAAAATAATCATAATTCTAATTTCTATCAATCTCTATCTATGGATAGAGGAGAAATAGCCAATGAAATTCAGCGATCGCCACTTTGCTGATCCTTTATCCATAGGGCTTTAATTTTGGGACTATGATATAATTAAAGCACGTAATTAATGTTTGTGCTACATTTAGTACCTAAGAAGCTGAAATTATATGCCAAGATTAACACCTCAACAGGAAGCACAAATTCCGTTTTATGTATATAAGTGGCGAGATATTAGCTATTCAACCGAGCCTATTGATCGAGAAAAGGTTGTAGAAGTAATTAATAGAGCTTATTCCTTGATTGATAAACAATGTCCTCCCATCGCCTTTTGCGCTAGTCCCTTCGAGTATATTCAAAAAGTGTCTGTCTATTGGAAAAATATTGAACCAGCAAATTATGAAAAGCTCATAGATCATCTGAATCAATTTCATCTCAGACAAGAACTAAAGGAAAGACTTCCTGAATTTGAACTTCCTGAAGATTTGGGAGAAGGCTTAAATAACAAGTTACACTATAGCAATGAATTATTTTTTATATTCCATAAGAATATAGACAATGAATTGAATGACAATATTTATGAAGTATTTAATAATGTATGTAAATTTAATCCATGGAATCTACGCAATTTGATCCACAGCGCTATTAGTCCTTTTATTGAAACCTCGGCTCCAAGATTAATTTACAATTCAATTTCAGCCAGTTCATCAGCTAATAACTATAGATGGTTTGATGTTAGGATTACCCTTCTTGGTGCTGAGTGCGATCGCGAAAGATGGGAGAATTCTGTTGATGTTCTCCAAAATTGTGGAACTGTCTATCCATTTGAGAAAATTTGCTTTGTCTGCGATCGCCCTACCAAATTACTTTTTGATGAAAATGGTTTTATTCACGCTCTAGGAGAACCAGCGATCGCATATGCTGATGGATTTCAAATCTTCGCCTATCACGGTAAATTGGTGTCAGGTCGCTATACTGCTATTCCTCTTTCACAATGGGAGTCCCAGTGGTACGAAGACGAACCTGATAGTCGTTTAAAACAGGCTTTAATCGAGGTATTACCTCCCGAACAATTAAAGAGTGAGTGGTTCCTGGAAGAAGAAAATGCGATTCTCCAACAAAATCTACTCAACAAAATTGGCTATACAAGAATTTTAAATGAGTTGAAAATTGCAGATGATTTAAACATCTTGTCTCAAGCCTTTGAGAATAGCTCTAGCTCAGGTTTACGGGTAGCGTGGGCTATTTTACAAAATCGTACAGAACCAAAAATTCAATCAGTCATTGAAAAATGGCGAGTTACAGGAGGTGGTTTTAGCGAACTCCGAAAAATGATTATGTTGGATTCTCTAGAGCGTATTCTGGATTGGTATAAATCTAATGTACCAAACTATATAGATGATTTTCTACCAGGATTGACCTATGAAGAAATCGCGGACCCAGTAAAAGATTTACCATTCAAGCTACCCCAGGAAGTTTATGACCTTTACCAATGGCGCAATGGTAGTAATTACGAATCAGGTCCAATTTTTATTTACCATTACTTCTCTTCCTTTAAAGCAGCCTTAGAAAATAATGAATCTTTCAACTACCCTGAAGCCGTTGATAGACGAATCCAAGACCTTTATCCTCCCTATCTATTCCCAGTATTTGAATTTAACCGTGATGAATATTTTGCAGTTGAGGGAAGTCTGGATCAAGCCGATACCGCTCTTGTATTTATCATGGGCTTAGGAGGAGGAGAAGAAAAGCTTGTGTTTAATAGCTTGACGACTATGATTATAGCGATCGCCAAAAGCTATGAAGCAGGGGTTTATAAATACGATCCAGATCGCCATGATATGGATTGGGAGGACATGGAAAAATCGCGACAAATTCGTCTCAAATATAACATTGGAACTACAAATAAGCTTTTTTCTGTTGATGGCGGGTGAAGTTAATCATGGTACATAATTATCTAGTCTGTTAGTATTTGTTTGAGCAGACTTAGAAGTTAGAAGTTTATATTTAAGGATAATATCTTCCAAGGAAGAACTTCTATATTTTCCGCCAATAGTTTCTCATCCATTTGAATAGGTCGTTCTAAGATATCAACAGGATGAGAAACGGTTATTCCCAAATCACTTTTCAACGAAAAATCAGCAGACTTTCCATGAGATTCATAACAGCGTAAAATCCAACTTTGGGGATCAGATTCAGATTGCTTGAACGCCGTTAAAACCAGATTCTCAGCTGATAAATCTAACAATGTACCTACTGGACTCAAAGTATTTCCATTAGTAGACTTTGACGCGGGAATAAATATCACCTTTAACGGAATATTCAGCGCATAACCATGTCTGACGGTATGGGCTGATTCCCAATTACCAGCATGAGGATAAATAGCATAAGTGAATTTTTGCTCACCTCTGTCCGCAAATGGAGTCGGCCAGTTAGGACTACGGAGTAAAGTTAGACGTAATTGATTTGGCTGACTATCATATCCATATTTACAATCATTGAGCAGACTTACACCATAATCAACTGTACTCAAATCAGCCCACCTCAACGCAGGGACTTCCCATTTTGCTTTTTCTCTAGTTTCTTCAGATTGAGTAGGACGACGAATAGCACCACAGGGAATTTCATAAGTAGCATAATCTGCTTCTAAATTAAATCGGAAAGCAGCTTTGACTAATACATGATTTTCTCGCCAATTGACAATATTTTCAATTTTGAGTAATGGCGAACCCATAGACAGGATGTAATCTTGGCAAAACTCCGATTTCCCTAATTGTCGAATTACACGCAGACGTTGTTCCACTAACCCTTCTTCTATCCACTCAATGGATGTGAGATTTGTTGGAGGTAAGGGGTGTTGAGCATAATTAGGGTCGATATTCCAAGCATCCCAATATTGACCAACATCTTTGAATGCTTGTAACTGGTTGAATTCTCCTCCCTGAATAATTTCTCTGTGATTAACTTTGTCGAAAAAACTGCTGAATTCTCCAGTTTCAGCGTCTACAACCACCCGGAGAAATTCATTTTCTAAAATCCAATCTTCTTTACTAGCTAGAGTTCTTCTGTAATGATGTTTTTCCAAAGGTTGTGGACATAACCAAAAAACTCGATAACCAGTTGATGGAATTTCAGTCGTTAAAAATTGCAGTTCTGTTGTTTCACAAAGCTGTGATGGTAATTTATTTCCTTCCAAGTCGTAAACTTCCCAATGCTGATTCTCCATCAGCACATCCTGTAAATCTACATATACTACTTCTCGACGCCGCCAATTCAGTTGGTTAAAAACGACTATTGGTAAAGCATCTGGTTGTGGTGGTGGTGGTAAAGCTATTTGAGAGGCGATCGCTCCCAAGGAATCTGCTAATATTCGGGAGCCAATTTGCTCTACTTCTAACCAAGCTTGATCGGCGTCTTCATAAACCACAGGAATCGCTGTTCCTGGAAGAATATCGTGGAACTGATTAAATAGAACTTTTTTCCAAGCATCTGTCAATTTGGCTTGAGGATAAACTAATCCTGTGCTAATAGTCGCCAAAGCAGCAAATAACTCAGCTTGATATAATAAACCTTCACAATGGCGATTCCACCATTTTTGTTGAGCATGAGAAGTATAACAACCGCGATGGAATTCTAAATATAGCTCATCATTCCAAACAGGAACATCTCTCTGGAGACTCATTTGTTGGAGATAAGTTTCAATTGGGGAAAATTCCCACTTGGGGAAAAAAGGAGATTTTTGCCATCTACGGGCGATATTCAACATATCTTGAGTCGGACCACCCCCATGATCACCACAACCAAACAACCAGAGACTAGCGGAAAAATTTGTTTGCTTTTCCCAATCAATGGCGTAGTTAGCAATTTGGGTAGGGTTAATTCCTTCACCAATGGGATTCGACATGAAGCTGAATATTTCTGTCCCATCTGGAGATGACCATAAGAAAGCTCCATGAGGAAACTTTGTCGTATCATTCCATCTCAGCTTTTGGGTAACGAAATATTCTATCCCCCCTTGTTTGAGGATTTGTGGGAGGGTAGCGCAAAAGCCAAAAGTATCTGGTAACCAAACAATTTTACTCAACTGACCAAATTTTTCTTCGACATACAGTTGACCGTAAAGTATCTGTCTAACAATGGATTCACCATTAATCAGATTTAGGTCTGGTTCAACCCACATTCCCGCTGTTATTTCCCACAGACCTTGAGCAAATTTTTCCTGGATTTGCGCAAATAGATCGGGTCGATGTTGTTCAATCCAATTATATAAAGCTGGACTGGAATGACAAAAAACCAAGTCGGGAAATTCAGCTTGTAATTTTAAAACTGACCGAAAAGTTCTATCCGCGACATCCCAAGTTTCGCTGATCGGCCATAACCAAGCCATATCTATATGGGAATGACCTAACAGTAATAGACGGCGATTTTTAAATAGTGATATTTCATCAACGACTAAGGAAAGGTTTTGACGTAGATGATTAAGTGAATTATCGAAAGCTTGATTATCTGGTAAAGCTGACCAGTTAATTTTAGCGACTTCCTGAATCAGAGTATCTACTTTTTCTGGCGCAAAGGCTGTTAAATAACTTTGTAATACAGCCAACTCATCAGCGACAAAACTAGGGTCAATTTGATCGTCATGGTTACCTTCATAGTTACTTTCATAGATACAGAGCGATCGCATCAATGCTCCCGCATCATTATCAGGGCTAACCAATCGTAGAACAAGGGAAATTTCCTCTCCTGGTTGAGCAAAAGGGGTAACTCTCACCCTAGTCGAACCAATGAATAAATCTCCTTCCTGAATCAAGGAGCCATTGATAAAAATCTTCACATCTTTAGCCCACCAAGTTAATCCCAAGCGTAACACCAACCCAGCTAAATGGTATCCTTGTAAATCTTCCGGGACGATTATTCGTTGAGCTAACCATAATACTTGACCACCAGCTTTTATGGGAATATGTCCTTTCTCATTCAGTTTCACCAAAGGACTGTTATTTAATTGTTCAGGAGGAGAATCTGAATCACAACCATCACAATATCGCCAACTTTCCAAAATATCAAGATGGCTGATCTGATGTAATTGAGCAATAGCTTGAGAGATTAGGTTTATATCCATTTGAGTTTGTAGATAAATAAAACTCCTGACTCCTGCTTAAAGTGGTCTTTGAGTTGGTATTCCCACAGCGCGAGGAAATTTCATGGGTGTATCTTTCACCTTGCGCAAGTAGAGACAATGACGACTACTCTGAGATAAAGGAGTTGTGATTTGGGCGACTTTTTCCACTACTCCTCCTAATTGCTGTAAAGCATTGGCTAAATTAACAGCTTCCACTTGGGTCCAAGTACCTCTGTAAATTAGCGCTAAACCTCCCTGCTTTAATAGAGGTAAGGCGTACTCAGCACAGACTGAAGCTGTAGAAACAGCCCGAACTACAGCTAAATCATAACTTTGACGATATTGTAGCAGCTGTCCAATTTCTTCCGCTCTGCCAATTTGGGTTTTAACATTAGTCAAAGCTAACTCAGATAACATTTTATCAATAAAATTAATTTTTTTCCGAGTCGCATCTAAAAGCGTAACTGGAGATGAAGGGGAAACGATCGCGATCGCTAAACCAGGAAATCCAGCACCAGTCCCAATATCAATTACAGAACCACCATGTTGGAGAACAGGAATCAAACCCTGTTCTGAGAATACTGGACGTAAAGAATCCCAAAGATGCTTTTCCCAAAATTCTGCAGTTTCAGTAATCCGTGTTAAATTCAGCGATTCATTACCTTGAACAATTAGCTGATAAAGCTGTTGAAACTGGGTTTGCTGTTGATTACTGGGTTGCCAATTCAGGGTTTGCTGCCATATTTCTAACATTTCAGGCAGCGATTCTGGATTTCTCATTGCTAGCGATCGCGTTTAACTTTACGCTGTCCTGCAGATGGAGGAGCATCAGATTTTTTTCCACCTGTAGCTGTAGGGGATGGAGATTTTTTTGCTGATATTTGGGGGAATGATTTACCCTGAGACCGACTCACCCGGTTACTATCTGGTTTTTTTTGGGAAATTGCTTCTGGCTTGACCGAGGGAGTAGTTCCCGGACCAGTTACCACCTCAAAAGGTAAGCGCTGTGCAATCAACTTTTCAATATCTGCCAAAAGGGGGTATTCATCAACGCATACTAATGATATGGCTTCACCTGACGCACCAGCACGACCAGTCCGACCAATGCGATGTACATAATCTTCTGGAACATTAGGTAAATCGAAATTCACCACATGAGGTAGTTCGTTGATATCCAAACCACGAGCGGCGATATCCGTCGCTACCAATACCTGTAAGCTCCCCTTCTTGAATTTCTCTAAAGCCTGTGTCCTTGATGTCTGGCTCTTATTACCGTGGATAGCTAGGGATTGAATCCGCTCCTGACTCAACTGCTTCACCAAACGGTCAGCACCATGTTTAGTCCGAGTAAACACGAGAACTTGATACCAATTATATTCTCGAATCAGATGGGTAAGTAATTGACATTTCCGCTCTCGGTCTACTTTATAGACTTTCTGTGTCACAGTGTCAGCAGTAACATTCCGCCGGGCGACTTCGATCATTTTGGGCTGATGGAGTAGTCCGGTAGCCAAGGACTTAACTTTATCAGAAAAAGTAGCAAAGAAAAGTAAGTTTTGGCGCTGTTTGGGTAGAATCGCCAGAATGTGTCGGATATCACGGATAAAGCCCATGTCCAACATCCGATCAGCTTCATCCAACACCAAAATCTCCACATATGACAAGTTAATTGTACCCTGCTGTACATGGTCTAACAATCTTCCTGGGGTACAAACCAGAATATCCACGCGACCTTTTAAAAGCTGTTTCTGCGGATTAAAACCCACTCCACCAAACATGACCATTGTATTTAAATTCAGGTACTTACCATACCCACGTATACTTGAGCCTACTTGTGCAGCCAGTTCACGCGTTGGGGTGAGAATCAGTGCCCGAATTGCTGGGAATCGATGATTAGCAGTACTTTTAATGCTTTCGTTGGATAAAAGATGTAAAAGAGGTAAAGCGAAACTAGCAGTTTTTCCAGTACCAGTTTGAGCGCCAGCCATGAGATCCCCACCTGATAAGATAGTAGGGATAGATTGAACCTGGATGGGTGTGGGTTGGGTGTAACCTAGTTCGGTAACAGCACGAACAATTTCCTGGGACAAGCCGAGATGGGAAAAAGACATAGGACTCCATAATTAACATCGGCCTGTCGCCGATTGTGCGGCGTCGGTCTTAGGCGGACGGATAAAAGGTAGAATAGGGCAGTAGCGCCAAGACGACGGAGCCATTGCCGCAGTTTCTAATCATAGCACCAGAGGATAATTTCTTCAATCTACATCGTCTACAATTTCTCTATAATAACTAGAATAAATTTAGGAAGATACTCATGATTAAAGCTTATGCTGTACAATCAGCAGGTGCAAAACTAGAACCTTTTGAGTATGATCCAGGTGTACTCCGAGCAGAAGAAGTAGAAATTCAAGTTGAATATTGTGGTATTTGCCATAGTGACTTGAGTATGTTGAATAATGACTGGGGGATCACCCAATACCCTTTTGTCCCAGGTCATGAAGTCGTGGGAAAGGTTGTGGAAATTGGCGATCGCACAACAACAGTGAAAGTCGGTCAGCGGGTTGGTTTGGGATGGTATTCCCATTCCTGTATGCATTGTCAATCTTGTCTGTCTGGCGACCACAACCTCTGCCAGACAGCAGAACAAACTATTGTTCAACGTCATGGAGGGTTTGCGGATAAGGTACGCGCTCATCAGGAATGGGTAACTCCACTACCATCTGGTCTTGACCCAGCCAAAGTGGGACCTTTATTTTGTGGTGGATTGACCGTATTTGGTCCGCTTGTACAATTTGATGTTAAGCCAACTGATCGAGTGGGGGTAATTGGGATTGGCGGGCTGGGACATATGGCTTTACGGTTTCTCCATGCTTGGGGATGTGATGTTACAGCTTTCTCTAGTAATCCGGACAAAGAAGCTGAATCCCGTAAACTAGGAGCTAATCAGTTTGTCAATTCCCGTGACCCTGAAGCACTCAAGGCTGTGAGCAATTCTTTTGATTTTATCTTATCAACAGTCAACGCAGATTTAAACTGGGTAACTTATATCGATACTTTACGCCCTAAAGGAAGATTACATTTTGTGGGAGTTGTTCCCAATCCGATTCAATTTCAAATATTCCCTTTGATTGCAGGACAAAAATCCATATCTGGTAGTCCTACCGGAAGTCCAGCTACAATTGCTAAAATGCTCGATTTTGCTAATCGTCATCAGATTGAACCGATCACAGAAACTTTTACTTTTAGCCAGGTTAACCAAGCTCTGGAACATCTAGAAGCAGGTAAAGCTAGATATCGAATTGTATTACAGCATTAGTAATCAAGATTAATCTTGATTAATTATTTAACATTTAGGGAGTGTTGTCTAACTCTCCCACAAAACCTTTAGTCGGGTAAGGAAGCACACGTCACCGTGTCTCCCTCCCCTAAGAAACGGAAATCCCCAATACTATTAGTGCAATCCTAAAGCAAGCAGTAGGATTAAGTTGACAGTACCCCTTGTTCCCTACCCCAAAGGCTTGAGAATCCAGACATCAGAATTTTGATAGAAATCGCCACGTTGCTCTAGAGAAAATTCGCCCAATAATAATCCTAGCCAAACTTCGACTAAAGGCATTTGGAGTTGAGATTGCAACATATTTAAGGAAATATCCCCTGGAAAATTCTGCAAATAATCGGCGATCGCCCATTTCCATTTTTCCACATCTTCTTCCCCTGCTAAGAGATGAACTGCTTCTACAGAAGTGATTTCTGCTAACATGGCTAATATCTGCTGCTTTTCTACAGGTATAGCGACAGAATCACTCTGGTGATGAGAGTATTGGTGTGGTCGATGAGAGGAAAATATTTGTGGTGTCACTGGTTCGAGCAAATCAGCAAAATCCAATTGCATAGTTTTGCGTACCAGTCCGCTAAAAATATCCGTCGTCACACAAGGTCCTTGCGGGTTCCGACTATCGCTGACATCCTGTAAAAGTTCCGTCGCTCGCTCCTTGAGGATTTGCGCGATTTGGTTAAACGCCGTACTCGCTGCGGCTAATTGTATTTCCAACGGTAAATTTTTCATTTCCCCATCAAAACAATCCCAAACTGGACGTAATGGCGCTGAAGGAGAAGATTGCGCTAACTCATCAAGGACATCCCAAATAGTTAGTTGTTGATATTTCGCCATCCCTAAGACTCCGAATGTAACGGACAAGGACGCACTGGACAATTCATGGGGTTAATCTCAAACATCTCTTTATATTGATATAGAGAAATCCCATATTCTTGAGAAAAAGCCTGTAGTACAAGCTCAGTATAAGCTTTAATTTTCCCCGCTGTCAAACCAAAGCAATGAATAGGGTCAAGACGACAAATCGGTTTTTGTCCATACCATAATTGAGCATCCATTGCGTGTAATGGTTTATCTCCTGGTTCCTTGTATAAATAAAGTACAGCAAAATGAGTTGCTGGTGGTTCCACTTTTATTGTGGGAATTTTCGTCTGATTGTCACTTCGACGCCGATAAAAAGAGCGGCGATTATGACAAACAGTGGTATCCCAACAGCCATCACCCGTAGAACCATGGATAAGTTTGGCTGCTGATGTGGACAACTTCGCACATAATTGACATTTCGGGTTAAGTGGTTTTGGCATTTATTTTCCACTTGTAGCTCGATAATAAGCAGCGATCGCTACTTCTTGAGCAGTAGTAGTTTGCATATACCGTCGAAACCCTTTTTCACTTTGATGTCCTGTAAGCTGACGTACATGAGTTGGGTCAATCCCTAACAAGAGCAAATTGGTCGCGTAGGTATGGCGAAAAGCATGGGGATGTAAATGGTTAATTCCAGCCATTTCGCCAATTTTCTCCACCGCAAAATAAACTCCATGATAACTGAGTCGTTCACCTTTATGAGAGTTATGATGGGAAATTAATAAGGGACTTAAACTAGTTAACTCTTCTCCTTCCTCTGTCCGCGATCGCAAATAATCTGCGATTACTGTTTGGCTAACTTCCTGTAACGGAACTAAACGGGATTCCTCATTTTTGGTATCCACTAGACGTAATACCTTACCCTCAAAAGCACCAACATGCAAATTCACCACTTCGCTGGCGCGGAGTCCATGACTGAGAATGTGGATTAATACAGTATCTCGTTGCTTGGTTTCCCCCAATAAATTTATCGCTGTCCAAACTTTTTGTAATTGTTCGTCACTTAAACTTTGCACAGATGATAAACTGATTTTTTCCAACTTGATTCCCAACGCTGGATTATTCACCATCATTTCTGGATAATTACATGTCAGCCATTTACAAAAACTTTTAATCGTGGCTAAACCTGCATTGATACTGTTCTTAGACAAAGGTTTATTATTTTCTGTCCTCACATCTGTAAGTAGATATTCTTTATACTGCTCTACATGTCGAGGACGTAATTCTGCATAGGGTAATTCCATCCAAGTCAGAAACCGCTTCAGTTCGCGTTCATAGAGTTTACGACTATTAGCTGAGAATTTACTGCTTTGTAAAAATTCCGCTACTTTTTCCCATCTAGCATCATTTGAGATGATCGACTTTACCTTGCTGGCGTTTCCTGGAGAATGTACCTGATTTACTGGTTCATCTGACAGCGCAATCAGTTTAATCGGTGGTAAAGTAGCCTTGCTATAACTCATGGATAAGTTTACAAAGAGTAAATAGTTACACAATATTTGACAACATCGATATATTTTATCACTACTTAACCAAAATATGAAAGTAGGGTCAGGGGCGCAACTACCCCTGACGCTCCTGCTTTAATTATCTTTGGCAATTTTGAATTTGATTAAAGAATCTTTCCCCATAATACCGTCCAATTTCTCAGCCTGTAGTAGCTGCGTCCAAACATTCGTAATCCGGGAATCATGAGGTTTACTATATTTGAGTATCGCTACTTTAGTCAGAGCATCTTCCCAAAAACCAGATTTTTTATCCGCAATAGCTTGTTCCAATAGCGGTTTATGTCCTAATTGACCCACTGGCTCAGGGTCAGATTTTACTCGCTGAATCGAGCCAAACACAGAAATCGCACTAGAACTATCAGTATCACTAGAACCACAATTTATTGATAAGTTCCAAGAGTAAGTTTTATCGGGTATCAGCATTGGTAAAGGTTTACCGTTAAGGGACTGCAGATAGCGAAGATTGGTAATTTTGCCGGCATGAGGCTTAGTTTCACCAGAATTATCGTCTTTTTGAATAGTAGTGTTAAAACTTGTCTGGTAGACTGGATTGCCATTTTCATCTTGGAGTGAAAAGTCCACTTTCGTTGGAGCCAGCGTCGGAGGTATATAGAATAGTAAGTCTGGATAAGCTTTTTTTGTGAGGATGAGATTGCTTTGGGGAACTAAAGCGATTAATTGCTCTGAATCACTCAGACATTTTTCCCCACGGGTTCCACCCCCAATTCGCCTTCCAGGTAAGCCTTCCCTCTGGTCGTTGTCTGGGTCAGCGATCGCCCGATTTGTCCAGACATCTGACAAAGTTAGTAGGGATGTCAAACAAATAGCTGTAAGTGTCTTAGTCGTTAGATTGATTTTGAACATATCTTGCATGGTATCTAATAGCTATTTTCAATTATTTTTTACTCCAGAGATATATTACTCCTTTCCCATGATTCAGATTACTTTTGCAGCATTAAGCTACGTTAACTTCACCAAAATACTTCAAAAAGCTATTGTAATCAATAGTTATTGTCCCACCGCCTAAGAAACTTTGCCCCCAGGGGTTACGCAGTGTTATTGTATTAGCAGTAGTATTAGCCCCAATAATCATATATTCATGACTACCATAAATAGGGGTAGCATTATTCGCTGATTTACCAAGGACATCTCCACTATTATTTGTGGAAAGTGTATCAGCAGTTAAGGCGTTTCCACTACTTAACGAACTAGCTATACTCGCTACACTAGAAAAACTTTGGGGGAAGTACCAGTTTGTGGCAATACCAGAAATGGCTGCTAGAGCATTTAAGCCAGAACCACCTATAATACTCTGGTAGCTATTGGTTGAACGCGTGTCAGGAGTATTTAACTCACTAAATTGGGCATAAGCTTTTTCTGCTAATGCTACCCATATACCTATATTTGCATTGTCATAATAAGCAAATCCGCCGCCGGAAACATTAGTTGGCAAGTCGCTGTCAACTGTTATATAATCACCCTTGCTATTAGTAATAACACCATTATTTTCTCCAAACAACTTGACAGTATAAGTTCCATCTCCATTATTAATGAACATATTTTGAATAACTGATGGGTCTTGGAGAGCTATTTCTCCTAAAGAAGCTAAGAAATAGCAGTCTCCTAATGACCCTTGCTGTATATCTTGATAGCTAAATGTGCCATCATTCCCAAAGAGACTTCCTGTAGCTTTTTCATATGTGAAGGTAACTCCCTGTGGTGCACTAGGATGGTCCATTCCTAAAAACCACTTATCAATTAACTCTTGTAATTGAGTCTTACTACTACCAGCAGATAGGTTTCCTAAAGTGCTACCTTGATAATATTGATTCGCCACATTATTATTCACAACGTCATTGGCCAAGTCAGCGACCGAAGCATCCGTAACTAACCAGCTAGTCTGGCTGACAATGGTGCGCAAGTCTTGCAGTTCAGTAGCGTCGATTACCCCGCTAACAGTACCATCTGTTTCAGCTGCTGTGAGGATATTAATCATATCGTCGCGAGTCAGTTTATGGTCAGTCGTATATTCTTGTCGCGCCAAGTTGATAATTTGTTGATTGTGCAGATTTTGGCTAAACCAATCACTCAGAGCTTGGATTGTAAATGTCTGTGTGACTGTATTACTAGTATCACCTGCTTTATCATAAGCGATCGCAGATAAGCTGTAACTACCTGCTGCTAAGTTCAATCCAGTTAACGCCTGGCTAAAATTGAAGGTGGCTAAATCACTATTTTTACTAGAGGTTGTGAAAGTAGAAACATCTTCTACGCTTAAAACCTTACCACTACTATTCTTTAAGTCAAATTCTACTTTAGATAATTTAGAAACACCTTGGCTATCAGATACCTGACCATTGGTAATACTTAACGTACCTGTTGGTTGTAAGCTAGTGCTATTGAGACCAAATTGCAACGCACTTAGGGGTGAAGTTACAGTAAAACTCTGTGCATCTGTATTACTACTATCGCCAGATTTATCATAAGCAACAGCAGATAAACTGTAACTACCTGCTGCTAAGTTTAATCCAGTTAACGCCTGACTAAAATTGAAGGTGACTAAATCACTATTTTTACTAGAGGTTGTGAAATTAGAAACATCTTCTACGCTTAAAACCTTACCACTACCATTCTTTAAGTCAAATTCTACTTTAGATAATTTAGCAGCACCTTGGCTATCAGATACCTGACCATTGGTAATACTTAACGTACCTGTTGGTTGTAAGCTAGTGCTATTGAGATCAAATTGCAGCTCGATGGTAGGTACATTGAGTTGTGTCGGACTGCTATAAGCAGATAGACTGATTAAAGGATTATTCTCAGGATTGAGGAGATTCCCAGAAGTGGTTGAATTGCCAATGTTATTTAGAGAGCCGGAATCATTGGGTGAAATATCAAAAACCATCATAAATACTCCAGCAATTAATAAGTAAGTTGGATTTAGATAAAATTAATATGCAAATTTAAGCTAATCAAGGATTTTCAAACAATTTGATCGCTACATTTCCTCAATATAGATTTAATATTGTTCGCAGGTCTAGAGTAATATTGCTTATTTTGAAATATTAAGTACTCAGTAAAATTATTGAGCAAAGGAGCAAATGAAATATGCCATGTTTGCTCTATTAATCTTCTTGCAATGCACCTAACTTGAGCATTTTCGGCCAGATTAGGGCTGTAGCCACAACCACAATAAGCGTTCCTATACCACCACCAACAACGGAAAACACAGGTCCAAATAAATAGGCAGTCAGTCCTGATTCAAATCCTCCTAACTCATTAGATGCACTGATAAACAGACTATTGATAGCTGCAACTCGACCACGGAGATGTTCTGGCGTTCTAATCTGAACTAATGTATGTCGAATAACAACACTGATAGCATCTAGTGCTCCACTCAGTACCAACATCAACAACGACAGCCAAAACCAATGCGATAAACCAAATATAATAGTCACAATGCCAAAGCCGACTACTGACGCTAATAAAATCACACCTGCTTGACGAAAGGGTGGTAGATAAACTAACAGTCCTGTCATCCCCAAAGCACCTATTGATGGCGCTGATTGTAAATAGCCTAATTCTACTGGTCCTACATGGAGAATATCCTTAGCAAATATGGGTAAAAGCGCTACTGCTCCTCCTAGCAAAACGGCAAATAAATCTAGGGTAATAGCTGCCAGAATCAGCTGATTATTCCAGATAAATTCAGCCCCAGCAGCTAATACTTTTAAGGTTACTGGTTCTTTGGCAAAATTGGTTTTTTGAGGTTTAAGTCTAGTTATTAGGATAAAACAGCAACACCCACCTATGGCTGCACATATATATACCCATGTGGCATGGTGTAATAGAGCGATCACCAATCCTCCTAAAGCTGGTCCCACCACAGATGCTAACTGAAAACTACTACTATTCCAAGTGGCTGCACTAGTAAAAACACTGATAGGTATTAATTGCCACATGAGAGCATCACTGGCAGGTCTAATGAAGGCTCTAGCTATACCTGTCAAAAGTAAACAAGCATAGACAAATATAATATCGCTCTGTCTCCAAGAAATAACGCCTAAAGTCAGCGAGCAGAAGATCAGTAAAAAAATGCAAATTAGAGTCACCAAACGGCGATCGCCACGATCAGCGACATGTCCTGTAACTAAGGTGAGTGAAATAATTGGTAAGACCTGCGCTAAACCTACTCCACCTAAAGCCATTGCTGAATGGGTACGTTCATAAAGTTCCCAACCTATGGCGAACGACTGCATTTGTAAGCCGATAAATAGTAGCGATCGCCCCAGCATAAACAGTCGATAATCTCGAAATCTCAAAGCAGCAAAAGGGTCATGTTGAGGTTGCTGGGGATTTATTTTCTGTTGGCTCGAAGACATTTTTCAGTAGAGTTAAGCTTTCTGTAATACGTAATATTTCTTCCGGTGTCAGACCGTCAAGAATATCAGCGATCTGCGCCCGTGTTTTTTCCTGGGACTGCTCTAACAGAAGTTTTCCGGCGACTGTGAGACTTAGCACTATTCGTCGCCTTTCTTGGGGATGGTCTGTGCGTTCGACTAGTAAGCGCTGGACTAGTCGTTCTATTGTGGTTGATGCTGTAGCACAGGTGACACCCAAATGTTCCGCCAACTCTGACAATGAAGCGCCGGGTTGACGATTGAGAAAAGCGAGCGATCGCAACTGCGGAATTGATATGCAATCGGAGCTATGGGTGCGCATTTCTGCTCGGATAAACCGCATCAGTAGCGGAACCGTGTCCATCATCTTGGCGGCGCATTGTTGAGATGGTTTATCCGAAATCATGAGACTATTTTTCTCCTGGCTAAATCACCACCTGCGGATAAAGTCGTCCACAAATGAAAGTTAAGATAATTAATGTTAACAAGAGAATCGCCGTGTCTACACCAAAACCATAAATGCTAGAGCCATGTAACAGCATCGCCCCACGTAAGGCGTCAACTTCGTAAGTCAGGGGATTGACTAGGGAAAGCAATTGCAGCCACTTTGGCATAATAGATATAGGATAGATGGCGTTACTGGCAAAAAATAAGGGCATTGTAATTAATTGTCCAATTCCCATAAATCTTTCCCGTGACTTGATCAGACAGCCGATAATCAACGAAAAAATACAGAAACATCCTGCGCCTAACAATATAGTTAATACGACTTGCGAAAACGCCACAGGATTAAAATTGAGTTGTACGCCTAACAAGAAACTAACAATATAGATAAAAAACACTTGTGACAAACAACGTATACCAGCACCTAGACCTTTCCCTAAGACAATTGCTACGCGAGGTATAGGGCTAGCCAGGAATTTATGTACAACTCCTAAATCCCGTTCCCAAATTAAGGTCATCCCCCCAGAAAAAATAGCCACAAACAAAGCACTTTGAGCCAAAATTCCTGGTGCCATAAAATCTAGGTAAGGTACATTACCTGTAGGAATAGCATGAGTTCGGGTAAATACTTGTCCAAAGATCAATAACCACAAAGTAGGTTGGACAGCTCTGACAAACAAATCGGTAGGGTCGTGACGTAACTTCCTCACTTCCAATTCGGTAATTACCAGAGTTTTCGCCCAGAGTTCTTGAATGGCGGAAAAAATGTTTTGCGGACGGTGGACGCGATGTGGACTTTTCTCAACCCAGTCGGTTGGTAATGCGTCTAGTTCTGGCTGTTTCACGATAACTAACTCCTGATTCTAACTGGCTACCTGCATAAAAAATGAATACATCGTCTAAAGTCGCTTCTGGTTTACCTATAGAGGCTTTTAATTCTGTTGGTGAACCAGTGATCATCTCTTTACCTTGGTTCATAATCACCACGCGATGACAGAGACTATCAGCTTCTTCTAAAAAGTGAGTAGTTAAAAATATAGTTGTCCCGTACTCAGTTCGGAGCTGTTCCATCAGTTCCCATACTTGAGTCCGCGCTACAGGGTCTAATCCTACTGTTGGCTCATCCAAAAATAAGATTAGGGGTTGGTGTAAGATAGCAATGGCAATTTCTAACTTGCGGATCATCCCGCCAGAGTAATGGCGTACCATTTTATGGGTAGCGTCTTGTAAACCCATAAATTCCAACACTTCTCGGATTTGTTTTTCCCGCCGTCGAGCTGGAATATCGTATAGTTTGGCAAAAATCAATAGATTTTCATACCCAGTTAAGCTACCATCTGCACTCAGAGATTGGGGTACATAACCAATGATTCTCCGCACTTCTTCGGGTTGACGTTCCACATCATAACCAGCTAAGTAAGCTTTTCCAGCACTCAGTGGTAAAAGTGTAGTTAACATTTTAATTACCGTACTTTTACCAGCTCCATTCGGACCTAGCAAACCGAACACTTCTCCAGATGTCACGGTAATATTCAAACCATCAACCGCTGTGAAATTCTTAAATTGTCTTCTTAATTCCTGAGTTTCTAAGATCAAAGACTTTGTAGTATGTTCGGCTTTCACCGGATAGTCCATCCTTCCAGTCGTTTTTGTCACAATTTGAATGCTCTTCCTTTATTTATATAAAACATTTAGTATTTCTAAATTTTAGTATCTCAACATTCTTTACGCAAGTCAAGATTTTGAATCTGACTCAGGCTGTATGGGGAGATATGAATATCTTGGTCTATCATACTGACAGTCTAGTATGATTACAAAGCTAGATTTTTTTACAATCTAGGGTATTACCATGACGCAAACTAAGATAACTACTACAGAGGTTTCAACAACAGATGTCCCTGTATTACCTAGTCAACCCAAAAAAAACAAAAAACCTATACCGCTAATTCTGGGGTTGCTGGTAGTTATTGGCGGGATCGCTTATGCTATTTGGCTACATCAAAAACAATCCGCAGCTAATATTTTACAGGTAAGTGGACGCATAGAAGGTTATGAAACCAATATTGGCGTGAAACGTTCGGGAAGGATTGAGTCAGTGACTGTGCGGGAAGGCGCATTCGTAAAAAAGGGACAAAAATTAGTCAGGCTGGATGATAGCAATGACCAATTATTGGCGGAACAGTTGCGGGGTGCTCAGGCTAGGTTAAGGTCAGCTCAATCAGACGCACAACAGGCAATTTCTGATGTCAATAGCGCCCAAAGCGATATTGACCAAGTAAATAGTCAGATAAATGAGGCTCAATTCAATTTACAACAATCCCGGGGCGATACTCAAGGTAGAATTGGACAAGCTAAGTCTAATGTCGCCGGCTCTAAGGCTCAATTAGCCCAAGCAGAAGCTCTGGTAAAGGAGTCGCTCGCTGAAGTTAGGTTGGATAAAATCAATCGCGATCGCTATGCTAAATTGGTGAAGGAAGGGGCGGTCAATCAACAACAATTTGACCAATCACAAACTACCCTGGATACGGCGATCGCTACTTTAGAATCCAGAAAAGCAGCGGTGAATGCTAGTCGGGAACAGTTGAATGCTAATGTTGGTGTCTTAGTCCAAACTAAAACTACTGTTTTCAATCCCCGAATTCGCAACAGCCAACTACAAACATTATTCCGCAAAAGACAGCAGAATTATTCACAACTCAAGTCAGCCCAATCTAAAGCTAGTTCGGCTCAAGCTAAAGTTAAAGATGCTCTCGCTTCCATCCAACAACTCTTGACTCAGATTGAAGACTCTAAGAGAGATTTAGACGTTCTGAGTCCTTTAAATGGAATCGTAACTGCGCGTAGTGTAGAACCAGGTGCAGTAGTCAGTAGTCAGACTACTATTCTGACCATAGTTGACCCAAAAAACATCTATCTACGCGGGTTTATTCCTGAAGGAGATATTGGTAAAGTCCGGGTGGGACAAAGGAGCAAGATTTTTATTGATTCTGCGACTGACAAACCCCTCAAAGGTAAGGTGATCGCTATTGACCCCCAAGCCTCATTTACACCAGAAAATATCTACTTCCAAAAAGATAGAGTTAAGCAAGTAGTGGGGGTACGGATCCGAGTCGAAAATCCTCCTGGTTGTTTGAATCCCAATCGACCATACGGTGAATCAAATTTGCCCTGCGCTAAGATCGGTATGCCAGCAGATGCGGAGATTCAATTGCAACCTCAGGGTAAATAGTCAATATGGATGATGCTATTGAAGTCAAGGGCTTATATAAGCATTACGGGAAACTCGTCGCCGTCCAGGGAATTGATTTCACTGTCAGTAAGGGGGAGATGTTTGGCTTGATCGGTCCCGATGGTGCGGGTAAGACTACGACTTTTCACATTTTGGGTGGTGTGATGGAACCAACCGCAGGAAGCGTCAACATATTTGGTCAACCCGCTAGAGATGCTCGCTTAGGACTGGGATACCTGACACAGCAATTTTCCTTGTATTTGGACCTGAGTATTGATGAGAATTTGCGTTATTCGGGAGGACTGCGACAAGTTCCAGAGGATTTATTTACTCCACGCCGGGAAAAATATTTGCAGTTGATGAGTTTAGACAAGTTTGGCGATCGCCTGGCTGGTCAACTTTCTGGGGGGATGAAGCAAAAACTGGCTTTGTGCTGTGCTTTGATTTCTCAACCACAAGTATTATTATTAGATGAACCGACGACAGGAGTTGACCCTGTTTCCCGACGAGAGTTTTGGGATGTGTTAGCAGAGCTATCTGCTGAAGGGATGACAATAGTTGTGGCTACGCCCTATTTAGATGAAGCCGAACGTTGTCATCGGGTAGGATTAATGTATGAGGGCCAAATCCATGAAGTGGGGACACCAGCCGCTTTACGCGCAAATCTGGGTTTACATCGTTTAGAGGTGCGAACAAGCGATTTAGCTTTGGCGGAAACATTTCTCTTACAGGATTCATCCAGCCATATTGCTGATGTGCAAACTTTTGGCGATCGCCTAGATGTTCTAGTGGAAGATGTGACTGCGGGGAAAATCGCTGTCAGGGAATTATTCCAACAACACCATTTAGAAACACCGACCATTGACGAAGAAGAACCGACTTTAGAAAATGTGTTTGTTACCCGTCTGCGACAACAAGGTTCAGTACCACCATTTTTGGAATTTCCCCGTTATCGAGGGGGAAATAAAAGTCAGTCTTCTAAGGCGATCGCCATCTACGCCCATAACCTGAGTCGTTCCTTTGGTAAATTCCAAGCGGTCAAAAGCGTGAATGTGGAAGTGCGTTATGGGGAAATATTTGGGCTTTTAGGGGCGAATGGAGCCGGGAAAACCACCACAATCAAAATGCTTTGTGGATTGTTAGGAGCTAGTGGTGGGGAAATTTCTCTGGGTGGAGAAAAGGGGGATTTGCGTAGTGTTGACCTGCGCAAACGCATTGGTTATATGAGTCAAAAATTCACCCTTTATGATGATTTGACAATCTTACAAAATTTAGAGTTTTATAGTGGAGTTTATGGTGTACCCCGCAAACTTCGCTCCCAAAAAATTGCTTGGGTAATTGCGACTTGTGGTTTAGAAGGACAAGAGAATATGATCACGGGAAAATTGCCAGGTGGTTGGAAGCAAAGAGTAGCTTTTGGTGCTTCTGTAATGCATGAACCGGAAATTTTATTCCTTGATGAACCTACTTCCGGGGTAGACCCTTTAGCTCGGCGTCAGTTTTGGAAGCTAATTAATGATTTTGCACGCAATGGTACAGCTATTCTGGTGACAACTCACTATTTAGAAGAAGCTGAACAGTGTAATCGGATGAGTTTTATGGTAGCTGGAGAAAATGTGATCGAAGGTTCACCTAGTTATATTAAAACTTCCCAACCAGGAAAATTAATTGAAATAGTTGTCGCCGAAAACCAACTCGCATCCAAGATATTGAAACAAAAATTTGACATGTGGCGAATTTCTATTTTCGCCAATAGTTTACATGTGGTTCTGGATGATCCGCAAACAGAAATTCCCCAGATAACTCAACTTTTAACATCAGCTAATGTCCCCATTTTATCCCTTCGTTCCGTTCCTTTTTCCTTGGAAGACGCTTTTATTGGTATAGTCCAACGCCTACAACAAAATTCACCGGATTGAATCATGAAAAGAATCCTCGCCCAGTGTTTCAAGGAAATATCACAGTTTCGTCGCGATCGCCTAACTTTGGCTTTAGCTTTTCTCTTGCCATTTTTATCATTATTGATTTTTGGCGGTGCTATCCGCTTAGAAAGTAAGGATATTCCTTTAATTGTCCAAGATTTTGACAAGACTTACCTCAGCCGTAGTTATATTGAAAGGCTATACAGTAGTGAACAATTTATATTTCCAAAGTGGGATTCAACTCAGTCATCTAGAGATGCGATCGATGCAGGTATCGCCAAAGTGGCTGTAATTATTCCCCCTGAATTTAGTCGGGACATTAAAGCTGGGAGAATCACCACAGTACAGACTTTAATTGATGCCACAGATGTGAATAACGCTCGCGTAATTAAAGGTGGTATTGAAGGTGTGACGAACTTCTTTATGCAGGATCAAAATCTCATCCCCAGTCAAAGTAGTGTCACAGCAGATATCCGCCTGTGGTTTAATCCTGGTAGATTAGAATCACTATATATAGTACCGGGAACTTATGGGGTGGTTTTTTGGATTTTCCCTTCTTTGTTAACAGCGATCGCTATGGTGCGAGAGAAAGAAAAAGGGACTATTTTACAAGTCTATGCTTCTAGCATTAGTGGAGTTGAGTTGTTACTTGGTAAAGGACTAGCATACCTATTAATTGCTATATGCGAAGCATTACTTGTCATCGGCGGGGGAACATTTATTTTTCAAGTTCCTTTAGTTAGTAATCCACTAATTATGATTTTAGGAACTTTACTTTATTTGATGGATAGTGTCTTATTCGGTTTACTAATAGGAGTGCGAACTAATACCCAAGACTCTGCTGTTCAAGCTGTTTCTCTTCTAGGTTTTATCACATCTTTATTACTATCTGGGTTTATTTATCCCCTCAATAATATTCCTTTTCCCTTATCCTTAGTACCTAATATAATTCCCGCCCGTTATTATGTGGATATCTCTCGTAATGTTTTTGTGCGTGGTACAGGTTGGGAAGCAGTTTGGGGAGATTTCCTCATGTTAATATTATTGGGGTTATTCTTTTTTAATATATCGCGCCGAGTTTTAAGTAAAATGCAATTACCGAGTTAATTATGAAATTCATTTGGCGATTATTTGATACCCCATTTTGGGCATTGGTTCGTAAAGAAATTAATCAGATATTGCGTAACAAACAATTGCTTGTTTTGTTAATTGTACCGCCAACAGTACAGCTATTACTCTATGGTGCTGCTCTTAATCCTGATGTCCACAATTTAAAATTGGGAGTGATCGATTATGCTAATGTCGCATCTAGCCGAGAATTAGTATCGGCTATAACTTCTAATCGGATTTTTAATCTGGAATCTCTTCCGACTAGTGAAAAAGACTTGAGCACTCAGGTGGAAGTGGGGAAGCTAGATATAGGATTAATTATTCCCCCCGATTTTCCCCGGAAATTAGCTCAAAAGAACGCCGAGATTCAAATATTTATCGATGCGGTAAACGCTAATACTGCTGGGATAGCTAATGGTTACATAACTCAAATCATCCAGCAATACAATTTGGGGTTAAATCAAAATCAACTTACTCCTCCAGTTTCTACTCAAGTCGTATATCTGTACAACATTGGTTTGACGAGTAGTTGGTTTTTTGTTCCTGGAGTTATGGGTTTAGTTATAACTTTGATTGGGACAATCGTATCCTCAGTAACTCTGGTCAGGGAAAAGGATACGGGAACTTTAGAACAATTATTAATGACGCCAACTGAAAATTGGCAAATCCTGCTATCTAAAATTATTCCCTTAGTATTTTTACTGATGCTTGATGTGCTATTTGCTCTGACATTGGCAATGGTTGTATTTAGCGTGCCTTTTAGAGGTAATTTTTTCCTCTTCTTAGCTTTATCAAGCATTTATGTATTTGTGACTATTAGCTTAGGGATTATGTTGGCTACTGTTTGTGGTTCTCAACAACAAGTGTTACTCACATCTTTTTTTATTAATTTACCATTGGTTCAGACTTCTGGAGCGATCGCTCCCATTGAAGCGATGCCTCCATTTTTCCAAGCTTTGTCTTTTTTAAATCCTCTCCGCCACTATATTACTATTCTCAGAGGTATTTTACTCAAGGGTGTGGGGTTAGATGAATTGTGGACACCTATTTTAATATTAATTAGCTTTGCTGTTGTTTTATTAACTATTAGTATTAATAGATTTCGTAGACAGTTGAGTTAATTAAATTTTTATATTTATGTAGATTTTTGGGATTTTTTTGGGATTTGATCCCAAAGTATGACAGACTGTCTTTTGACGCAGATCACTGCTCAATTGAAAATTATCAAGGGCAGATTGCCCAAATAACCGTTGTCGCAGAGGGAACTATCAATGAAAAGGATTCTTTCAGTATTGCTCTTAGGCGTAGCCATCTTCACTTTTGCTTTCAATAGCCCAGCGTTAGCAGCAGTTACTGGAGCTCAAATATTCAAAGCTAATTGTGCTCAATGTCATGCTGGGGGTAAGAATTTAGTTAATGCTCGCAAAACCCTGAAGAAGAGCGATTTAGATAAGTACTCGATGAATTCGCTAGATGCAATTGTAAATCAAGTTACCAAAGGTAAAGGTGCTATGCCAGCTTTCAGAGGTCGCTTGTCAGCAGATAAGATTCAGAGTGTAGCTGCTTATGTATTGGAAGAAGCAAACGAAAAAGATTGGAAATAGTAGCGCAAGATTGTAATTTCTCTTAGTTGAGGATTGGCGGGAGTTTTATCCCGCTAATTTTTTGCTTTTTTTAAAGATTATTTTTAAGATCAATAGCCGTGAATGATATTTTATAAACTGGAGAATTATTATTACTTAAAGATCGTCCAAATCCTTGCTGGGTAATGAGTGTAAGCCGAAGTAATTGATTGTTGACATGCTTTAGCAATTAATAGATACTATCATTTGGTTATATTCTACAATCCGTACCATGTAAGAGTTTTAGAGATGCGGTATAAAATTCGTTCACTGGTATTGCAATTAGCTGCGATCTCTCGGTAAGATGCGATCGCCTAATACAAGTGTAGGGAGAAGAATTGTATGTATCAAAAAATGCGTAAGTCTGTCTCGGCGAATTCTGTAAACCAACAGAATAGTAATCAGTTTGCACCACCTTCATTTAAAGTGCAAGCCAAGCCGTATTATCCCACCAAGGAGAAACAAGGAAATCAGTCTGAAGATTTGACAGTTCAGGGAAAGGAAGAAAGTGTTAGCAACACGCCTGAAGTAAAATCATGTGGGTCTTTTGCTGATATTCCTACTCTTGGCCCTGAGATACAAGAAAGAAGTAGTAATGAAGAATTGAGTTGGGTACAGAGGGTATTTAAAGCTGAAAGAACCCCAAATTATCCTGTGAACCCATACCAGGCTAAGTTGACTATTGGGCAACCAGGAGACAAGTATGAACAAGAAGCAGACCGTGTAGCAAATCGGATAGTAAGACAGATAAATACACCACCAACGCCGTCAAATCATGAACAGTCGATTCAGCGACTGGAAATAAAAGAACGGAGAGACAAATTAGGCATCCAGGGTAGATTAGCTGTGGGTGGAAGGGAAGCTTCACAAGATTTATCAAATGCGATAAATAGTGCCAGGGGGAGGGGACAATCATTAGACGCGGGACTGCAACAGTCAATGGGGCAGGCGATGGGAGCAAATTTTAGTAGAGTAAGGATACATACTGATGCGAACTCTGACCATTTAAATGAATCGATTCAAGCGAAGGCGTTTACCACGGGGAACGATGTGTTCTTTCGACGGGGGGCATATGAGCCGGGGAGTAGAAGGGGGCAGGAGTTGATAGCCCATGAGCTAACGCATGTGTTACAGCAAAATAGTGGACTGGTAGATACGTACAGCATACAGAGGGACCCTCGAGATGATAAGCCGGAGACATCAAAGGAGCCGAGTCTCGAGTTTGAAGATTTAATGAAGGCCAAGGAGATATATGAAGAAGGAATCTTTTCGGCGCTTGGAGCAGTGGATTTAGGGAAGCTCTTTCTTGGGAAAGCGGGAGCGAGCGCGGATGTTAAGTGTTATTATAGCTTGGGAGCCGCGACTACCAAAGTAATCATAGCGTTAGCGGTTACCCACACGGCGATAGTGTTCCCGTTGTTAGGGATCCCAATGGCGTTGCTGATGTGGAAATGGGAGAGCAGGAAAGAAGAACAAGAAAAGCAAAAGGCGTTAGAAGATGCATTAGATGCGAGGAAGCAAAGCATATTAGCGGAAGTGAAAAGGCGGTTGTTGGAAAAAGAGATACAAGAGAGGCTGGTGGAGGAGATGAGAATAGACGAGGAGTGGAAGAGAGGGAGAGGAAAAGTGCGTGTGAGATACAACGTAGTGGGTGTGACAGAAGAGGAGTTTGGGCAGATAAGTTTAGTGTTGGACGAGCGGAAGATGAGGAGCATATATGCGAGTGAGCTTAGGAAAGAGGAAATGATGATAGAGCTCCTGAGTGAAGAAGAATACTGGCGGGATGGGAGGCTGAGATATGCGTTTAACAAGTTGCATACCATATATTCCGACTCTGTGGGCGACCCGGAGGAGTTGCAGAAGAGGGCAGTCAAAGCGGAGGAGTACATGGAGAAGGTACTGAAGAATGCGATAGATAGTGTGGAATTGAAACAGAGCGAAGGACAGGAAGAAGAGGGAGAGTTACGCAGGAACGAGACGAAATGGGCATGAATATACGAGTAAAATAGTAGCGGTAGATGACTGACTCAAGGAAATAGAAACCATCGGGGACTAGTAAGGAGCGTTAAGGAAGTGTGAAAGCACGAACGTGTAAGCTGGGTAGAGTAAACAAAATCCTACACACTCGTTCACGCTCTCCCTCGGTCAAAACCTCATCAACTCTACTCCTCACCCATCTCCACCACCGCCCAACATATTCCCCAATGCGCCCAACCGACGCACCGTGCTCATAAAGCCGGGAAACCTTCTCTAAAAACCGTTCAAGTGTAATTTGCGCCACACTTAACCCTTGTGTCGTAAATCTATATCCCAAAAAATCAAAACCTCTTGAAATCCTCCCGATAAAGGTTTTATCAGGATGCTTAATTACCCGTAACTCATTCAATACCTCATTAGTTGCTTTTATTGCCCTTCTCAATTCCCACCTTGTATGTGCTAGCACAATCTAGTTATCCATGTATCGGACATAAAAGCACCCCATCTCAGCCATCTTGTCATCGAGAGGCTTTAAATACAGAGCACCCATCAGCGGCGATAAAGGACATCCCAATGAAATCCCCAGTGAAATATCTCTATAAATCCCTCCATCAGATATAAATCTTTTTAAGTATTGCCGCACCAAGTCCAGTACTATTGGGTCGTCCACATAATCACTTACCAAACCAAAGCATCTTGCGCCGACCAAATTTCCCTCACCTCACCCGGAAATCTCACACAACGTTGTTCCCGAAAGCAGTATGTTCCAGGTAGCAGTTGCTCAATTAAAAGAGGTTTCTTTTCCTCCCACCATCGACGTAACTGCCAAACATCGTTATTATGATGGTACTCAAGACGACGTTCACAAAGCCAATCATAAGCTGCGTCGATTACCTCGTCGCTAGCAATCCGGTCAATTAAACTCATAGTAGAAATCAAATATGATTCTTATAGTAAGTTTCACGGGTATAGTTTTTGGGTAATCAATAACTGACGCGATCGCACTCTATTCGAACTATTAAACATCAATAAACGTGATGTAGCCTGACCAATAGAAGTAATACCAATAATTTCTGCGTTTTTTAAAATAAAATTTTCATCCCAAATTTGTAATCGGGGGTTAAACAAAGGAATTATTTCACCAGTATTTGGCTCAAGAGTTGCAAAATCGGAACCTTTATGACGATTACATGGTAAACAAGATAAAGCGAGATTTTCAGGGGAAGTTTTACCTCCATGTTTAACAGCGATGATATGGTCGATTTCGTGACTATAAAGAGAAAAGTTTTGGTGAATTAAACAATACTCACAACAACTTTGGGAGCGCTCGATGACTAATTGACGTAAGCTAGAAGAAATTAAATTACTTGTCATTTTTAATTAAGCTGTAAGCTCTAGCTTTCAGTGAAATCATTAATTGATCTAGCTGTTCATAAATGTCTAATTCGCTATTTTCTTCCATAGTGATTGTACCAGTGCGGTTTTTTTCTAATAAGTTTTGTAGGCGTGTTTGTGCTTGAGGCGAAACTTTAAATTTAGCTATTTCTTCCGGTGTTGGTTGTTTAATTAAAAAGTCCAAAACTTCAGTATAAGTTGTAGAATCAGTTATAATTGGTGTTTCTGGTGTATTTGTTTCTACCAGTTGTGATAATAGTTCTGGGAGACGATGTAATATCGGTTGTAAGCGGTTTGCTAGTTCGTCTGGTAGTTGAATGGTTAATTGTGCCATTGTGGTTGGGGATGATATCTATGATTGTAAGATAAGGATGATCTATTCGCAATCTTCAGCAACAGAATTCCAAATATGCGAGCTAAAATAGAAAGTGATGTCCTATTTATCCACCAAGAAGACTTACCAGAATTTAAAAAAGGTGGTTCTGTAGTCAGAAATTCTTACTTTTGGGCGTTACGTTCTATTGCTGGTCGCGCTGGTCGCCAGGGAGATTGGGAATATGAATCAGAAGTTTGGTTAGCACTGGCGCGGATGTTGTTGTCTTTTTCGGAATCTGGTTATTTGGGTTATAGAGAAACTGTTTTAGAATTCTCTTTCTTACAAGGAGAAATACCAGCTATCTTGCGGAATGTAGCTACATGGGAATAAGCATCTCAGAGGATGATTGATAATAAGGAATTGATCAGTATCATGATAAAGCTTACGGCTATGTTTAATCCAATCCCAAACCAAGGAATGAGAAATACTAGCATCAAAACAAAGAGACTAAATTGTCTCCGTACTAAACATTGCAATTGAAATAGCAATTATCGCACAGCAGCTTTATTTAAAGCTGAGGTCATCTACTAGAAGCAACATGAGTGAAGTAACAGCTAATTATGATGAGTCTTGGAAGGAAGCTTTAAACGAATATTTTGAAAGCTTTTTATCCTTCTTCTTTCCTAACATCCATTCTTTGATT
>Ga0116231_10004512_pt1 | contig 28164 bp, 19 predicted proteins | sample S1TSphgellanicum_2_FD_89695 | JGI IMG/M metagenome (GOLD analysis project Ga0116231, IMG submission 89695) | Host-associated microbial communities from peat moss isolated from Minnesota, USA - S1T2_Fd - Sphagnum magellanicum MG | ecosystem: Host-associated > Plants > Peat moss > Unclassified... | reverse complement strand
TCAGCAGCAAAAAGAAATGGACTGTCATGAACCCCATCCGGCGCCAAATGAAAAAACGCAACCCATCCAGTGGACAGAACGGCCAACTGGTGCATTGGTGGCTGTTAATTCACTCTGGCCCCAGGTACCCTAGATACCCATTGGATATCATGGGGAAAACATTATTGTTTTATAAAATCATCCATTTTTACACCATGTGTATCACCTTCAGCCATGGGGCATTACCAGATCAGGCCCACCTCAGCTCCGCCTTGCATGGGCCCTTATTCCAATAATGCCCACGGCATAAGCCTTTACCCTACACATAAAGCCGCAGGGATAGTGGATGTTCCCAAAATGCAGTGCCAGACTTGGCTATGGCCTCTTCCTAGGTCCCTTGTTTGGGGAACGCCCTGAAAGGTGTTTGTTACACACGGCTTTACCTTACACTTTTCGTGCTTTTCGTGCAGAAAACTGTTGTTGCTGAACTCGGGGATTCTGGACTGTCGCGTGCAATGTTGCTCCGCTCTTCCTCCCTTTATGTGCGTCTCTGTTTTCGATAACAGATTCCGAATTTTTGGTTGTAGTCGGGAGAAGTTCAGGATCGGTTATTGTGAAAGATGAAGCGAATAAGAGCTCCGCCAAGTTTGCAGAGGTTGGGAATGCATCTTCTTCAACAAGCGCCTTTGAAACCTATCTCCAAGCTCCTTCGAAGGTATGCCGGAGAAGCATCTCCACCCAACGTCACATCAGCGGTTTGGTGTCATGTAGCGATGATAGCATGCTATTCTGTCTCTGTAGAAGATCTGGCGTACAAGGACCAGGGAAGAAGAAGAAGAAGGTGCGATTGCTTATGTCCAAAGGAACTTCCGCAAGTCTCTACTTTCATATCAAATTCGCTTGCAGAAATAGGTATTTCTAAGAGGCCACCTTTGATGCCCAAGGCTTTTCCTCCTCGTTCCCTTTGTTTTCGTGTTAGCGATTCTGTGGCACCGACGCAACGAGGATTTGCAACAACTGCTGCTGCACCTGAGAAGCCGGACATTGCTGGGGAGAAAAAAATATTGGTCACCTTTGTGAACAAAGATGGTGAGGAGAAGGAGGTTGAAGTTGCCCTAGGTAAATCGATGCTTATCGCTGCTCATGAGAATGATATTGAGTTGGAAGGAGCTTGTGAAGGATCAATGGCATGTTCTACGTGCCATGTGATCATCATGGATCAAGATCGCTATGACAAGCTTCCGGAGCCTTCTGATGACGAGAATGACATCCTTGATCTTGCACTTGGCTTGACAGAAACATCTCGTCTAGGTTGCCAATTGATTGCCAAGGTGGAGCTCAATGGATTGCGCATGGCCCTTCCTAATGGCACTCGCAATTTGATTCTGGAAGGCTATGACCCCAAGTAGCAAACAAATGTCTGCACTACTCCTCCCACCTTCATTGTCCAAGGTATTAAAGTCCAGGCTTTACCTCAAGGACTATCATTGCAAGGGACTCACACTCACTCTCTCTCTCTCTCTCTCTCTCTCTCTCTCTCTAACAATTTTTTTCCTCCCATTCTTTCTTCTACAACTGTTCACCTCTAAAGCTTTGACAGAGTGGGGATTTCCTCACAGGATTGAAATCTTGGCAGTTGACACAATAGTTTCATTGCAATCACCATGAATGCAGTGCTAGTATGAATATTTTTCTGTTCTGCAACATTTGCTTTTCACTGAGAAATTGGCTGGTGTGGCCAATATGACATCTGCCAGTATTCAATTCATGGTATTCCATCAAAGGGTACCTATTTCAAAAAACATAAGAGATTCCAGATGTGCAAGGTGAGGTCTTTGTGAGAGGCTCTGATTTTCACCTCATTTAGATTCCATTAAAAGAACCAAACAGTGTACAGAACTTCTGCTACAATTTGGACATTGCTGCACATCTCAAATTGCTCAATCTTGTGGATACAAGATGTCCCTTGCCTGAAACAGATGTACTGGACCTGTCTGCACTGCAGGCACAAGAACTACTAAGCATCTTTTCTGTGTGAGAAATTTTAACTCTCACCATCGGGCCTGCAAGTAATATACAACTTTTTGCTGACATTCAAAGGGAGCAAGAAAATAGAGGAACCAGTGGAACCACCTTACATCAGAGTGATGTCAGTGCTCCCTGACCCACCCATACAGATCACTAATTTCGTCTTTTGAAAATAAAAAGAGATCCTCGGGATCCTCTGCCAATCCTGACTACAGTATCAAGGTAGATGACTGCCAGTTTCACAGTGCTGTTTCCACCATACTGTGTTCTAAATGGTCCCAGTTCTACAGTAGGTGCATTGAAAGTAACTTCCACCCATTTGTCATCAAGAGCCTTCAGCTTACCTGCAAAAGAAAGTCACCAAGCAAATGAATAAATTATTCCAAAGTCAACAATATCCCCCAAAAGGCACTCTGTCTTGAAATTTGATTCATAGAAGCTTCATAGAAGTATTGTACTGATCATAAACTAGCAAATAATCCTAAACATGCTGAGCTATGGCCAAAATCTACTACACCTGATTTGCTATTTACACTGCTTCATTCCAACATTGAAGGCAAATGTCATCAGATGCCATATATGGTCTGTAGCCATCTACAAATCAAGTGTACCATGCCATTTCTGGCCCAATCATTTTTCACCTCATAAGGAAAGTCTTTTGAGCACAAACACATGCACCATTAAGTGTGCAGTGCTGCTGAACACCTCTGAGCGGCCCACAATGTCTACAGATTTTGTTGCTCATGCTGAAGGAATGTGCTATCCACCTTGAGCAAGCAAGAGACATTTAGGGCAACTTTGCAAGCCCAACATTGAAAGTAATCACTTATCACTCCTAGCTCTACTGCAGCAGCCCTTGTCCTCATAGTTGCAATGCAATCTAATACACTGCTTGGAATAACCAATATGTACTTTGACAGATGAGACCAGTCCACAAGAGAGGAATACCTTGCAATGAAACCTGACCATCAATAAATCCAAAAGCTGCAAATGCAACTTGGTTGTGTACATTATCAGGAGCACTGATGGTCTGAACCATATCCCTGGTCTTTAGCAGTGCACGGCCCAGCCAGCTGCGGTAGTAGCCACCTGGAGCTGTTGGATTGCTGCTGTATGCCACCTCACATTCTGGCACACCCCAACCACCTAGATCAATTACTTGCAACTTTTTACCTCCTTGTGATGCCATCATACAACTTTAGTTACATTTTCATATTCAGACTTCTCATGTCAGGATACTGACTGCCACCAATACAGGCCTAAGGTTGAGCTGAGGTTGAGCTGTTGGGGATAGGATGTTCAAATTGCTTCATGTTATTGAAAGTGTTCAGGTGATCAGCAAGCGAGGATTCACAATAGAGGACCCCAACACCACTATCTTTGCTGGCCATAACTGATAAGAGTCTTTCCTACAACACAGGTACTGGCCTCCTCTCAAAGGCAGTCTCAAAGCTGTGCTATATATAGTAACAACACTGGGCTTCCTTGTTGGTCACTCATCCACCCCACATGAGCTGCAACCAAGGCTTGTCCTCATAAGTTGCCCGAGTGGGTTCTTCCCAATTTCACATAGGCTAACTTTGCACTATTTGCAGGAAAGGATTCACATCTCTTCTATCTGCTAGGGTTCAGGGTCCAGTTAAGCTCTGAAGTTTGTTACCTCCAAAAATTAGTGGACTTTCAAGAGGTTTTGGGATGCATTCCTTCTCCAATCTTGCAACAATCTCGTTTACCATAGCTTCCTCTTGCTTTCCAATCCTGGTTCCCCTGTCTGTTCCCTCTACCTGCACATTTGAGGGTCCTCTCTTTCAGGATGGTTCTCACTCGTGCAGCATGTTTCTGCACTCTCACAAAACCCCAATGAGAGAGAGCTCTAATCAGGTAATCGGTCTTAAAAGAGAGCTCTACTCGGTTAACTGGTCTCGAGGTCTTATTCAGGTGCCCTTTTAGGGCTTTTTCCAAAGTGGAACAGTTGGTCTTGTCTGCTGGTTCCACTTTCGGTTCTGCCAGTTCCACTTAGCTATGTGAATCAAGCTCTGGAACAAGCCCTGGTAAAACTGGTTACTACCTTACGGAACGGCGTCGAGCCGAGCCCGGTACAGTTCGTCTATCTACCAGTGTAGAGAGCAAATCCTCCAGAGCACTGCGAAGGCTGGAATCTAAGAGACTCTCGATCTGCTGCAGCAACTATAGTGGCAGGAAAAGAACATAGAAATTCTCTTGATAGTCCAGAACACTCGGACCGTAATACTCCCGCAATTCGTGTTTGGATTTTACAACAAAAGGCCACAGCAGCATTCCATGAAAACAAAAAGCATGAAGATAGAGCGACTGAAAACCAGGCGTAAGTCCAGGGAGTGGGAACATACAAGGGAAAGGAGAGTGTTCACAAGCACATCCGGCGCGGCAGTGTTAATCCCCACTGCCGATGCCACCACTTGAACACGACGAGGACTTCTTCTCCGAGATGGAGTCTTCCAGAGAGATTGCGCTCCATTTCCTCCTCTTTGGCCACCAGTATCAGCTCGCAGACGGTCTGAGAGGCATTTGGAAAGAGAAAGCACAGGGAACAAATGAGGAGACTGCAAAGCCCTTGAAACTAGCGCAGGCTGGTGCTGCTGCTGCTGCTGCTGACGCAGACGAGAAGTCAGAAAAAGCGGGGATGATGAAAACGCAGCAAGGGAAGAAGGTGGAGAAGAACAATTTAAAGACTTAGAGAGAGAATTCAGTGAAAGAAAAGACCCAGAGACACACACTGCTGCTGCTGCTGGTGGCATTGCTGCAAAGCTCGAGCTGCTTGCCAACGACCTTTTGCTACTTCTTACTATTCCCAAGAAAACCAGAAATTCTGCTGTACTTGTGAGGTTAGGGTTTGGCATAGCGACGACAGAAAAATTTGGGTCGCAAAAACAAACTTCCATTCCAAAATTGGGTCGAAAACATCCGTAGCAGCGACTGGGCACTACCTAGCAAATGGATGGAAAACTGAAGGATCGTCACAGTCTACAGGGGTTTAGTTTGTTTTTCCAAATTCCTCAAGTATGTCCAGTGGCGAGGACCCCTAGCATTAAATTAGCATTAAATGGCAACTGTCCTAGATGGGTTGTAGCATTTTTCCAAAAATTTGTTGCTGCAATTGGTGACCTCTGAAGTGCCTAGGTCTAGATGTGGCTAATTTAATTCTTTTATTTCAAAAAATTGGCGAAAATGGTAACTGTCCTAGCCGGGCTGTAGCATTTTTACAAACATTGCTGCTACAAGTGATGACCTCCGAAGTGCCTAGGTCTAGATGTGGTTAATTTAATTATTTTTACTTCAACAAATGGGGAAATCTTTGCCCAATCACCTAAAAAGGCTATGACTTCATAACTAGAAATTGCAGAAGACAATTGATGTGGTAATTACAGTGTAGAAACAATTTTTGAGAGACCTTGAATTGACTATAAACCAAATGGTGTAATTTTGTTCCTTACAAACATTACTAAACATTACATGCTTATTGGACAATAATCAAACCGCTTAGACAAGCAGGAGTACCTGATTTGGGTTCAAATTAATGGTAAAGTTGCGTTGCATCCTAGTAGAAGATCCCTCACCAAGTATGTTGAGTGCATCCTTGATTGATGCAAAGGGAGCTACTGTATCTATCTCTATTTTGGACTCTGTCATGACTGCAAAACTCTTCTGCACATCACACTAATTGAATTTTTAAAACTTTCAAATCCAGGGGATTCATTCAACTTCAAAACCCAGAAGCTCTCTCCTCTAGAAAATGTAACATAGGTAGACATACATAGTAACATTAAAAAAAGGTTTGGATTGGTTTTCCATCAATAGATATCCGGATGCAAGTGAAGATCTATTAAAATTTATTACAAAGTAATTTGTAGCCTACAAGGATGTACTTCAAACCCTCCAACTAGGATTGAGAAGTGATAGAGTCCCTTGTGGCTTACTTATCTCGTCTCCATTTCTTATCCCACTTTGTCACATCATTAGTAATGAACATTAGTGTTTTTTTATAAAAAAATTTGATTTCACAAAAGTGTTGGCATTTTTGCTAAATAAATAGGTTTTTCAAAAAAATCACAAATAAGAAAAATTCACCTGAATTCCAGGGCTTCATCAACTCTTTGTGGTGATGGTAGTGCACCATTGATTCACTCTCAAGTTGCACTACTTAGGACACAATAAGTTGTGGTCATAGAAAACTAACAACTTATCAGGGTGGAAAGGTTGGACCAAAAACTGTGGTTGCAAGACAGATTTCAAAATAAGTTATAAGAAGACATTGCTACGATTTTTCATTGTCTTGCTCAATGTGACTTTACTACCAAATGTCTTTGAAAAACATTAATGCCACAATGCCTTGTTGGAATGCATTACAAAGTTCATCATAGAAAACACCATAGAGGATCCCGAGCTAAAAACACTATAATGTTTAGAGCAAGCAGTCATTCAAAATCCCCATGAGCATAAACAATCATTTGAAATCCAGACACACACTAAGGATGTGCGTTTCTTACAAGCGAAAAAGACAAAAAAAACTAATAGATGATATACTATTCAATCTCCACTTGAAACATGCAAGCCAGAGGTCCACAAAACTATTGCAAAAGATGTCGAGACTCAAGATCATCGACAAGCTAGGCTCTACACGTGTTGTCACGGATACTAGAAGCAGCTTGAGGAAAAAGACATGGAAACTTGTTGGTGATAACCCTAAATCTAACAGTGATATACATAGCGATAACCCTAGATCTAACGATTATAACCTTAGATCTAACATTGATATGATGGCAATTAACTTAGATCCAACGGCTTCTACTAGTGCTATTCAGCAATAAGGATATGTAATGACTTGATTACAGTAGGCTAGACACCTTATAGGGAATATGCAAAATGGTGAATGATCTCTAAGCTTCTACCACAACATGGCAATTTCCATTTATTTGTTTAAAAAAATCCTTTAATGAATTTCACAAGCCCTTTTTTCCAATCACTTTTTGACAATATTTCGCCAATAAAAAAAAGGCTGCTTCTTGCTATGAAAACCCTCCAAAATCAATTCATTTTCAAAAAAAATAAAATTATTTCTCTTTTAGGCAAAGTTATAGTTGCCTTGCGATGTACTTATCATCCACATAAAAGATCCCCAAGCCATATTGACCTAATGAACACGCCATGCTTGTAGGCTCAAGGACCCATGAATGTGTAGGGTAACACCCTTAGAGCAGGCCATTCCCAAAGTCGCTGGCTGCACACTTACTTTGGGAACACCTTGCTCTAAGTGCGTTAGTGAATGTAAATGTACACAAGCCAATGTCAATCAATACACAATAGTGTAAAACATTTTCACATATACAAGCGAAAGTCAATTTTTTTTTGACATGGATAAGGCCATCCATGTAAATAAACGTGTATTTTGATTCAACCCCAATATTCACATTAACATTTATGCAACAAATGTTAATTCAATGCATTCATTTTTTTATCACAAATCCATTTTTCCTCATGAAAACTGATCACAAAATGACAAAGCTTCACTTGCATCACAAATAGCAATGTTGAGCTTGCACGACTACCTCACTCACTTCATGTGTGAATTGGATTGTTTACATAAGTAAAAGTCTCATCAAAATGTATGTTAAATTCGGGAGCACAAAGGCCTACAATATTGTGGAATCTAGATGCCTACACATAATGTGCTTGCTCATGACATGTGAAAATGTGAGCAATCACTACACAAGAATGTGGCTTTTCCCACACAAAAGGTTGTGGCTCATGAAAGATGTGTGAGGTAAACTTTGTGGTTTCATTCATTACAATGTACAATATGTGATGTTTATTGTAACATATATTACATTAAAATTACAACTTGAGATTAAGTTGTGGCACACATTACACAAATGTAAAAAGATTATTCCCAACTACCTCATTCTCAATGTGAACTATCTCAACAACCAACAAGCATTGCTATTTGGGGTGCACAACCACAGGTGCTTGATGCGCACGCTAGTGTAGCAGCAATTGACAAAGGGCAAGCATGTTCATGAACCGGATTACTTGATGTGGTTCTGAGTGTGATGTCTTTGTGGCTACTACCCTTGTTCAGATGTATGCTACATGTGGGAGCATTGAGGATATTACTTTGAGCGTATTCAAACAAGATATTCACTCAGAATGCCATTGCTTGGAGTGGCATGATTTTCAGGATATACAAAATGTGGGCAAGGGAAGGAGTCAGAACTCATCAAATGCAATGTGAAGGGACTTCTTTTTTTGTTCAAAATCTTTTAGTAAGGCGGTTTCACCTTTCAGAATGGATGCTGAATGCACATGCTAGTGCAGTGGCGCTTGAAGAAGGTAACCTCAAACAAAAGGTAACCAAAGAAGTTGTGAGTCTCCTGTTTTGTGTGGCTAGACTTCTCTTGTTGCATGTATGCCAAATGTAGGAGGATAGATGATGCTTGCTGAGTCTTCAACAGGTTGCCAACACATGATGTGGTTCCTTGGGGTGCTATAATTCTGGGACATGTGAAATTTTGGCAAGGGCAGCAGGCATTGGACTCTATTTTAATAAATCCAGTTCATGATGGGGTGCAAGCAAACTCTGTTACCTTTATTAGGTTTTTGAATGCCTTTGCCATTTTAGCAGCACAGAATTGCAAGCAATTTCACAAACAGATTATTCAAAGAGGCTGCAAGTCTTGATGCTTTTGTGGGTCATCATCTCAGTGACATGCATGCAAGTTGCTGGAGTATTGAGGCTGCTAGGAGGTTGTTCAACAGGATGCCCGTGTGCAAATGTAGTTGTTTGGAGTGCCATGATTTTCAGACATGTGGATTCTGGGCAACAGCATGAAGCATTCTCATTCTCTCCCCAAATGCAATATGAAGGGGTAGTAAAACTAAATGCTGTGAGCTTTGTGATAATGTTAAAGGCAAGCACTCGAAGAAGGGCAGTGCATTCATTAATACAATGGGCAAAATAAATTTGTAGCAGATGATGAAGAACATCCTCAGCTGGTTGAAATCCATGCATAATTGAAGATATTGTCTATCTTGATGAATGAGCTTTGGGTTATGTACCAGATATGAAATTGTTGCTGCATGATGTAGAGTTTGAAGAGAAAGATGTTCAGTTTGTGCTATTACAGTGAGAAACTGGCCATTGCATTCAGAGTCATCAAGCCCACTCCCAGTACTCCAATGCACGTTTCCAAAAGTCTGCAGGAACCTATGCAGTGATTGCCATATTGTCACCAAGTTCATTGCAAAGGCAGTGTGGCAGAGCAATCATTTCTGAGGGATTCTAACCACAATCATCATTTTGAGAATTGCATTCATCAGTGAATGAGTGAGGGAACTGCAGAAAAAAGCAACCTTATTTTTTGAACACATACACATATATTCATGTTTGTGTGTGTATATGTTTCTTTGGAGATGTCAATGGTTTTTTGGTGTAGGTGAATTCCAGGTTCCCCCAATTTCGAATATAAGAAGAAACAGGAGGCACTTGGGCTCCATGGAAACTTGAAACCTCCATGGATGGAAATAGAGCTAACAGCAATACCAACACAGAGACGGCCCAATTAGATGTGGTTTCATGTGTCAACAAAGAGATTGTTCAGTCTGGTTTTGAGTCTAAATGTTTTCAGTTGTAGCCTTGTTGATGCCCATTTATGATGTGGTTGCATTAACTTTGGAACACTGACGGCAACAAGGCATTAGAACTCCCTTGAAAGTGCAACAAAAGTGGATTTAGCTGGAGGAATGCAATGAAAAGGGATTGAACCAGACAGTGTCAGTATCATCCCTGTTCGTAATGTGTGGGTCAAGTAGCAACACTTGACAGGGCAGAAATATTGAGATCATTCAAAGAAGCTCCAAGTCTGACTGACACCCTTTGAGTATTGGCTCATCTGACATGTTTGCCACATGTGTGAGCATTGAGGATGCAAGCTTGCAGAGAGTGTCCAGCAACAAGTGCCCACATGCAATTTTGTGACTTGGAATGCATGGCACATCCACTGATTTCTTACAAGACTCCAATATTTGAATCTTCAAAAGTATTTGAAACATGTGCAAAGCAGACCAAAGAAAGGCATAAGAAAAATTGCTGCAGTCTCAGAGGTACTTAGATATTGGGTCAATGCCCTTCTTGGGTAGTTCTTTGAATTTTAACAGAGCTGTCAGTTCCAGTTCTTTAATATTTTCAGAACTGCCAGTTCAGTTATTTCAAATCCTTGAAGAATTGGAGATTTTCCTGAAAAAAATGGCAAAGAATTGATGGTTCTTTGGTCGATTCTATGACTTTTTCACATTTTTCAGAATCATGCTTAATATTTAAAAACTGTTTCTTTGAATATTTTGAGAGCCAGTGAGTAAGTGTGCATATGCTGAGGCTGATAACCGATGGGTATCTTTCCGGCATTCTAAGAACCGTCTAACACTGGTTAGTGCCCTTTTCAAGTCTTCAAAACTTGAATAGAAATCAAATGGCCCAATTGGAAACTTGACTTGAAAACACAAATCACAAACCCCCAAGTGAAATGAAAATCTCATTAAGTTAGATGCTTTTAAATCACACATGAAATGCAGACCCAGTTGCAACATGAAGAGCATGTGGGTCCAGACTCCTCGAGATCACACCTGCTGGCCAACTCATCATATTGGAGAAGCAAGCAAGGAGTAGTTCCACCTAATCTAGGAAGCCTAAGATTAGTTCTACTTAATCTTATATTATCCAAAAAAGAGCTTGGGTGGCTGGGCGCAATTGAAAATAGGATTTTAGATGAAATTGTCAAAGGTGACCCATGTGACACCATGGATATTTTAATCTTCAGAAACCAGTGAACTAAAGGAAGTAGATATTCACAAACTGAAATGTCCAGATTTGGGTGGGTCAAATCTTGGTTGGATTTTGCTCTGTAAATTGGTTTGAGGGGGTTGGATTCATCACCCTTTTGATGGATGGGTTCCCCGTCCTTGATTTTTATATACAGGGTTTTTCTTCTTTACAATCATATAGATTCTACAACCCACCCACCTTGTTTGAAGCCAGGTGGTATTACCTGAAAGGCACTCTCAATCATACAAACATTCTAGCGCACAACCATCTGAGGCCCACCTTCCTGAGCCTAGTCATTCTTGAAAGCAGCAGCTTTCAAATCATGTTAGCTTTGGCTAGTGGTCTTACACTGGTTTTTGTTGTGCTCACCAATCACATTTTTTGTTCATTGAAAAGGTCGGCATGAACAAGATCTTTCAGGTTCCTGATACTTCCTTGCGGTTGTTGTGCTCACAAATCTCTCTTGTATTCAAATTTTTTGTTCATTGAAAAGGTTGGCATGAACAAGAGGTTTCCAGTTCCCCATACTTCCTTGGAGTGTGGGTGGTATGGAAATAAGCTCTACACATGCTTGCAACTTATAAACATTCAGGTGATAAATACTTTGCAAGCACAGGAGGCACCTTACACCTATTAAGTACATGTAAGCTATCTCCTCTTTTCAAGGAGGCCATATTCTTGGATTTAAGGTGTTCTCCATTTCTACATGTCACTTCATATCACCAACCCAAGTCACCACCATATCATCACATCAATCCATGTCACTAGCATGGCACTAACTCAAGTTACCTTAGCATCACATCAATCCATGTCACTAGGGTGACACCAACTCAAGTTACCCTAGCATCACATCAATCCATGTCACTAGGGCGGCATCAACTCACATCACCCTAGCATCACATCAATCCATGTCACCAGGATGGCACCAACTCAAGTCATCCTAGCATCAGATCAATCCATGTCACTAGGGCGGCATCAACTCATGTCGCCCTAGCATCACATCAATCCATGTCACTAGGATACACCAACTCAAGTCATCCTAGCATCAGATCAATCCATGTCACCAGTGCGGCACCAACTCAAATCACCCTAGTATCACATCAATCCATGTCATTAGGGCGGCATCAACTCAAGTCACCACATAACAAACTACTTGCATCATTGTTGAGTGCATTAAGAAGGATAAAGTAACTTGGATAACAAGGTGATTCCAAATTTCATAAACTTGACCTAATTTTGCTCTTGTGTTTGCAGGTATCTTATGAAGCATAATCTTCCTCCTTGCCTTCCACACATCTGACAAATCTATAAGGCTCCTCAGGTGGGGCAGATCTAAATTTTGTCAGTTTTTTTAAATTTTGAGGAAGGGCAGGCAACATTGGGGTCATATTGTTGTGGGTGCTTGGGAACTGGGACTACCACCCTCTTTACCATGCCCTCAAACAACATTAACCCAGATGGACCTGCCCTTTCCCTCAACATTTGTTGGCCTTGCCTATGAAGGCAAGGATATTGTGTTTAGATTCGTCATAGAGTATAGTAGCTTAAAGGATTTTGGCCCCTAGGTAATAGGTCTATTTTTATATGAGGAGTTTTGAAAGATGATATTTTGGCTTGTGTTGAAACTTGAGATTAGTTATAGAGTTATAATATTTTGAAGGATTTTGGTTTCTTTTAGAGGATTTTTTGAAGACTATATTTTTGCATGGTGAAATATTTGAATTTCCATAATTCTTCTTTTGCCTTGAGACACATTTTTAGGTAAATGGCAAGGCCACAGTGTGACACACCCCTTGTTTCCTTTGGCTAATTACATATCCCTTTTGACTAGGTTGCATCTAAACGTACCAACATTCATCCACCCAAAGAAGAATTCTGCAATGAAGTACCTTGGCTAGAAATTTGTACCTCTAACAAATGAAAGTGGCATCAATGCAGCTTTGGCTAACATGCCAAAACAAAACTCCTGTTTGATCAAAACCATTCTTCGTATTGCGGATAAATAAGCATCCAATTCATTCCTAAAACAATAAGTGTTTTCTTTGTGTGTCCCATATGAACTCAATTCATGGTGGCTTTTGACCTTGCAGTTTGGAAAATATACGGAAATGACTCCAATGATAAATTTGTTGATACGGGAAAAATCATGTGTTTGAGACCCATGACTCCAAAACATATGATTGATTAGCACTCCACATTTGACTACCAGTAAACTTGCTCATAAGTAGCTTGCTCCTCACAATGCACAAAAAAAGTTAAATTTGACTGTCAAATTCAAAATTCTGTTGTTGCAGAGTTCTTGACCTCAAACTGGATCTTTAGTTGGCACAAGCTCATTAGCCATGGCATACCATTTTTTGCAAGTTTCCAGATTTGGTGTGTTGATTGAAAAGTCCTTCCAAACTGGTCATTTGGGGGATACATTTTGATGGAAGTCCAAAGACCTCAATTGGTTTCCAAGAACCATTCATACTTGCAAATTTTAATGAATTTTGATGGAAATCAGCCCAACATCATTTCAAGGAAAACATTAGTGAAACAAGCATTTGATTGGTATTACGCAATTAACTTGAAATGACATGATATGTATTTCCTTCCTTGATTTTCTATGGCAACTAATGTCATCTTTTCATGTCTTTAGACCAGGAACTAAGCAAATTATTGTTATGAAAATCTGCTGAAATGGCCCAAATACAAGTATTTGACCATCATTAGCTTCATCTCAAATCTCAGTAATTATAAACTCTTTTTCTATGATGTACAATGTCATGTGTGCACTTTGGGTTGAGCCCACACAAGTTCCCATGAGAAACATTCAACAAATCTTTCCGTTAGCGTATACTAGAGAGTTCATAAGACTTGCAAAGACGTGAGTCACTACTTCAACTTTCAAGGATCCAAACTTAAGAAATGAAAATCCTTACATAATGTAACATTTCCATTGGTGCCATCTGCACATAGGGAATAGGACTCGTTGTTGGTGTCAGATTTGAGCATAAAATTTTGGCTCAAACTTCACCCAATGTGTGAATGACATCTGAAGTAGTATGTGTGCATATCATCGATGGGCATGTTACATAAAACTGCATGCATCTAGATGAGAAGTTCTAAATCTAGGAAGAGAAGTCTAAACCCTTTACTAAGCCTCAGCTTCATCCAAATTGCAATTTACAAGCACTATATTGTTGCCAGTGGAGCTGTTCTCAAGCTTCCCTTTCTCTGGAGTTCTCTGGATAAAACTATTGTAGTTGAATAGCAAATTCATCAGGTCTCTGCTGAATAATTTTTTTATTTTTTGAAGATTACATTTCAACGAATATAATATTCCCAAATATTTCAAAAAAAAGCTTCATTTTTCCTCACCAAAAAAGAAATTCTCCGAATTAAAATATTTTTTGAAAATTTCAGCATGTCTAAAAATAATTTAATTTTTGTCAAACCCGCTATTCAACTAGAGTATATATTCCCTAATCGTCCAAACAAATGATTTAGGGAGTACCAAAAGGGAAATAAAATATAATCTTCCTAAACTTTCAAATCTATATTCTTGTGGGTACCAAGAATCTAAAGCATATGCATGCACATCGCACAACGTGATTTTTGGCTTATGAACATTAGATGCATCCAACTCTTTTTCATGAACTCATAGTTCAAGTACTTCCTAAAAGAGTTTTTTTGATTTGGCTTTTGATTGTCCATCCAAAAGGCCTTTTGATTGAAATAACAACGTTGGAAAATTTCTTTCGGTTTTTGTATTTTTTTTCTATTAATATAAAATAGAAAAAGACAAGTTTCCAAAAAAATAAAAATTCCTTTATGATTTTCTTTTACAAAACCAACTTCAACAATTGGTTAAACAACTTTCTTTTGAATTGTTCAAATTTTTCAATTGATTTGAACAAGTTGTCAACAAGGACATAATTACTAAAACCTTGTGGCCAAGGAAAAACCTCTAGATTAATCCAAAGTTATACAATGTTAATTCAAAAAAATTATAGTTAAATATAATTCATATTTTCTTCAAAATCTCCAAATATTGTCATGTCACTTGCATTAGCTCCTACTTTCATCAACTATGCTTATGATTTACACATTATAAAGAAATAAAGGAGTAAGTTAGGTTAATTATTATTCTTAAACATCTACAATGACAAAACATGCAATATTTTAATATTTTAATATTTTTTTTAAAATTACATGAAAAATAGTTGTAATCATTTCTAAATAATATAAATATTATATTCATTTCAAAAAATCTATGAAATGCACCCTAATAAATAAATTATTTTTAAAATTTAAAATTTGTTAAAAATTATGACCTATATATATACAAAAATGTGAAGAAAACAATGTGTGTGATTTACTTTGATTTGTTAAACTTGTGGATTGATCCCTACTTTATCAACATTGCACATCCCATTGTGAATTAAATTTAAACCACAGCTAGTTTTTGTGCATTATCACTCATGGTCAACATTGCAATACATCTTGAATTGAAATTCAATTCAATTCAAATTCAATTGAAGAGAAAATTATGGATGCAAATTGGTGGAGAAGGGTTTGAAAATCTATTTGTGAATATGATGTTGAAAAATAAACTTAAAAAGGACCCGAATTCAAGAAAACACCTTTCCATGCCTCTTTATTTGGGAATGGCAAGTGACAACTACAACTTATGGAACATGAAGTTGTCCTATCTTAACCAACTTTGATCAATTAGTGGAATTTTTACATGTTTATTATTTTTTGGTGAAATATCATTATATATTCCAACATTATATAACAAATTTCCCCATTTTCTCTCATCCCATCCCTTGTTTATTAAAAATTGAATTTCACACAAAATGAAAGCATGGTAAAATATATCAAAGAAGAAAAGTATGTTAAAAGCCTATCCTAAAAATGACTAAAAATGATCTTGTCATGAACACAAAAAAATAGATTCAATATTTCTTTGCTAGTTTCATTATCAAATAATTAACTTCTCCATTGGGTTTGAATATGGTAAGCTAAACAAAAAATTTAACAATTTTAAATTAGTAAAAATAAATAACATGTATGTTTAAACTTGGTCAAGGAATATTGTGGTCAAACATACTTTTACATTATCTAAGTTTGATATTTTATGAGTATAACATGCAAATATAGTCGAAAATAAAATGAATCCAATATTTTATTTACTTGAAATTTCTCTCATTAAAACATGGATATTTATTTTCATCTACTTGCATTCTTTAGAATGTATTTGAATGCATATCAAACATGTGATACTTTCATATTATTATAATAAAATTAGAGGGCATGTTCATATTGTTCAATGAATAAATAATATTTCTGAAATTAATATATCAAGACTTCCTTTATGATTACTTTCCATTTATGATGATGAGGACTAAAAAGTTGTTGTCTTTAACAAAATCGTGAATTGAATGACAAGCCTTACTCATTGTTGAACCAACCCCCACATTTTTAATTTTATTACCCATTTCTTTGGTTAATATGCTTCGATTGTTATGACTAATTTGTATCATTATGGGTCAATGGTTCTTAATCATATGATGTAAAAATGCATTGAAAAAGATATCTTTATAATATTCTCCTTTGGAAGATGGGTTGACAATACTTTGGGGATTTACAAAAAGATAAAATTGTTTATAAAACTAAATCCTACTCTTAAAGTAGGTTGTCTATTATGTTTGTTTTGTCATGTTCAAATCCCTCAAACCATGGTGCCAATTACCATGATCTTGGTTTTATTGGAAAGTCGTCAATTAGTAGGGGTGCAATAAGGTGTCTCATGACATTTAGACCTATGGTGTATGAGTTAATGAATTTTGAATAATTTTGTCAACAAATTTCAATGAAACATTTACAAAAAAAAAAGTGCTCTCTTTGTCTTGTTGGAAAGCGTTCAATGCATAGGGTTTTGTGAAAGTGATTTCACAATTTATAAACCTAAGGTGCAAAAGATATTGAGTTTTGAAAAATTAATCATCCATTATGGGTTGTTTCATCTATTGACAATGGGTTAAATGTTAATCAATGCTACATGATTGCAAATTCTAAACTAGAAAAACATACCACATGTAAGTTGGATTAAATTGCTTTTGGCATATTACCTATTTTGGAGTGTTTTATTTCTCCTACCCCACATTGGTCAACATTTATAATGGGTCTTTTTTATTAATTCTTTTTGGGTTTTAGATTGCCTTTTATTCTTTATCATCTTATACTTTCCATATCATTCTAACATAACAATTGGTCAAATTTATCTTTTCCTTTTTTTTCCAAATTCTGTCTGTTGCATTTTGTTAATGATTATTTTGTTTCATTCTTCTGATTTTCCTTTGTCACCACACAAAATCTTTTGGTCATGTATTGCTTTTGTGAAAAGGTCCTTTTGATAGCCACTTTCTCAAATTCAATTTTCAACAAACGTGAAATTTTCAAACTTGGTTATTGCTTCCTTGATTGGAACTAATGTCATATCAGGATGATGCTTAGGGTGCAATCACAATAAAAAATAGTCAACAAGGTTAGAATGCTTTCCTAGGATTGGGCTTGGTCACATTTGACTTGTTTGACCATGAAAACTTTAATTTTACTCATTCAATTTTTGATGATGTTTTTCACTTGTATTCATCACAAGTATGAAATAATTCTACTTTAAATGTAACAAATAAATATTTTTCCAACACAAAGAACACATTCCAAATTTGTATAAACTAAATTGAAATTTACATAAGTTGAAAAAAATTTATCACATAAAACCACAATATAAGTATACAACCTATGGGCTTCAAACTTGATCTACATCATGTTGAAAATCAATGAAAGAAATTATTCAATTCAAGTGACCATGATTAATGGAAACTAGTTTAGGCATGACAACTTTAGATTTCATAAGTTGTAAGTTGAAATCATTGTCATCGCTTGGATAATTTCAAATTAGAATTTGTTTAGCCCATTCCCAACTAAAGAAACATGAAAAGGTGTTTTTTCAGATTTATGTCTTTTCAAAAGAACATTCTTTGTCTAACACCATATTCATGAGAAAAATTTCAATACCTTCTTCACCAATTTGCATCCCATTTTTTTTCAATTCAAATCAATTAAATTAAAATTCAATTTAGTTGAATTTGAAATAAGAATTTGAATTTAATTCAAGTTGCATATAATCTCATTCAAATGCAACTTGATTTCTACAAAATCAAATTTTTTTTTCATTAGGAATGTGTAGTAGCTTGCAAAGCCCAAGTTGATATTATATTCTTTTAATAACTTATCAATGTTTTCACCATATGAAAATGAACAACTTTTGTTTTTTTTTTTTTTTAATTTGTTAAATTTGAAAGTTTAAAATATCTTTCAACCAAATGCACTTCAAATATGTGTAATGAATTACTCACGGAATTTATATATATATTATTATTATTATTTAGCCCTGTTATTGTGTTTGCACCCATTAATTTACTTTGTTGATCTTACCTAGGTTAGTGATTAAGCCTACCTTAGGTCACTCCACCAAGACCTACTACACTTGTACAGTAACTTGTATATTTACACCATACCCAAAGTCTTCTTACCCAACTCCAACCCAATGTAGCAATGCAAATTACAACATTACTACACACCCACATGCTTTAGGATATTGATTTTAGTTTTTTTCATTGCAAAAAATAATAATTTATTTGATTTAAAATCTTGCCAACATGTTATAGCCATGTGATTGGGACCCATGACCGTTTGAAATTGAATTCAAATGATCTTGAGTTCAAATTCATCAAGATGATGCTATAAATATTATATACCATTGCAACCCTAATGTGTATTGAAGGTGATTATGTCAACAATTTGACAAAATTCACTTGAATATTATATGGGGTCAAACTTTCAAAGTTGTCATATAATTGTGTTGCTTGCAATGCAATCTTAGAAAATGACTACCTCCAAGATGGAAATAGCCACCCCATATGGTGGAAAGCCGTTCAATAGCGATTAGTTGGCAAGCAAAACATCTTCACGTTTTTCACACAATTCTAGAGTTTTGTATATTCTAGAGTTTGTATGTTTGTACCATGTGTCAAGGCTTGTTCATCTCGTAACTCTTTGTTATTTTCCATGAACATTTTACTGTAATTCAAATTCTGTGTGGCCTACACAATCACTACAAAGATAAATCTACTCTAGACATGAGCATGGCGAACTTCCTTGGCACCCACCCCTCTTATCAATCAAGTTGAAGCAAGCTTGATAAGCTATCCTAAAGAAGGGTAGTTAAGATGGGTTTAATGAATTTTAAAGACAACTATCGTAGCCTAGGGTCACTTTTGACATTGACAAAATGATTTTTTTTTTGTCAAAAAAAAACTCGTTTTCTTTTTTAAAAAATTATTGATTTTCCATGATCTACTATGATATTGTCAGATGAGTAGTGGGTATTGTATAACCATGTAAAAGGCTTCATTAGCATGAATGGATTAATTCATTTACAATGGATGAAGAAGGTGACTGCATCAATGGGAGTCAAACAAGTTGACTTGATACACTCTGAAAGTCTTGGAAAGGATTCATCCACAAGAGGATGGATATTGTAGATGGTATATAGATATTAAAATCCAATTAGTTTGTGGATTAATATATGTGTGATGAATGAGAAATTTTCATAGTCTCCAATGAAAGAATTTTCTTTTTAACAATGAAGGCATTGCGACGACATCGATCCATTTTGAAAGTTTCAAAATTTGTCATTTGAGAATTGCTTGCTTTAAAAAACATGCTCGTCAATATTCCTTCATGATCATTTTTTGGCTTGCAATGGAAAGAAAAATTGTTGAGAATTGATTGTGCAAATGTACAAAACATACTCTTTTGATAATATAAGGGAATGTGCTCCCATCAATGCAACAAAGTCAAATAATGTGTTCACTTTTTGAGCCACCCAAGGGCCAAAAGTGACTTTCTTTTACAAAGTTGGCTTACATGCATGTTTTGACCAATGTATATCAAACAAAATCCTGAATTTTTTTACACATTTTGAGTACAAGAGAGGATTTTATGCATAAATTCCAATTGGGGCATGCTAATCTACATACGAGGCAAAGCTCTCAAAGATGCAAGAAAGCTTCATGCATGAAGCAATCTTCACATGCACATTAGTCGTCACTCAAGAATTAAATTCAAGCTTATCTTTAGAACAACCATTGCAATTTGCTTCAATTCCAAGAGTACATACACACACACATATAACACAATGATGCATAATTGGATATGAAATTGAAATGGTAGCATGCTCAAATTACTAATCAATTTTTTTTCAACATTTCACAACACCAAGTTTGAACTGAAATTTAATTTGGGACCACCTTCCATAACATGCCCCACCACATCCAAGTGCTGAATTATCTGTTGTTTGTTAATAATGGGATAAGCCATATATAATCAGGTGTTTCTTGTGGCCTATTCAACCTTTGCCTACACAAGTGTAGGTGTTACCTACACTACCCTGATAGTGTTGGTAGTTAACACTATTTGCCACTATTCGGGAACAGTTAAGTTTGCCCCAACATTATGACTATGTTCCAACATGCTCACGGTTGGCCAAACACATTAATGTGAAATATAAATGTACAATACTTTTTGCATTACATTTATTTGTTTAACTCCATAGTGCAAAATTTAGGATAAATTGGTAAATATTCACCCATGCTCTTCACCCATTATTTATAAATAAATAAATAAATAGGAGAATTATGGTAATTGAAAAATGTGCATTGTGAACCTTAAAACAAGGTATAACAACATCTCTTTGCTATGGTTTTATGGGGTTTGAATGTTTTTTTCCCCATTGGAAATTTTTACCTTTAAAAAAATTAAATCATTTCTTCCCTCTCCATAGAGCCTGAAAGAAATAAAAGATTTGTGGATTGTCCAATCTGGGAAACTTTAAAACCCCTATCCATATGTTAATATTGGAAAGGGCACATACATGTACCTCCAAGCAAAGGTTAGTTACATCTAACCAAATATTACACAATATGTGTTTTGACATGGAAACCAAGGGCAAGAAAACTTGGGAATATGTATGACATTGAAATAAGGGGAGAGAAAAAATGGAAGCAAACCCCAACCCCAAACACAATCCCACCCAAATGGAGGATCATAGCCTCATACCCTAAGTTAAGTGTACAACCATGGGTGGGGTTCACATGGAGTTTGCCAAGCCAAGCTCCTTGTTCCTTCCTCCAGGATATTGTTGCAAAAGCTGGAAAATAATGAATGTACAACCTGGAGCCATGCAAAGACAAATGGGTTAGAAACTTCCATTCTGCCAGCTGACACGAGTCGTCTACAGTTAGTTCCATTATTATAACCCAATAAACCCAACAAATGTATGATTGATCGGTAGCATATCTTGCAACAAATTCCAAACATTTTTCAACAGTTTGTGCTTAATTTCCAAACTACCGCACGCACAAGTTGGACACAATGTGCCAAAATTGAGGCAATATGTGTGTGCCCCCCCCCAGCTCTTGGGAGTTTGGAGTGATAACTTATAATGCTCACCAGACCAAAAGGGGTTTAGGGTTTAAATCTTTGCAAGCCCAAAGATTAAATTGCTTGTGGGTCATTCTTCATCATCATCCATGCAATTACTAAACCTTGGAGGAAAGGGAAGCAAGGAGAACACCAACAAGTTGAACAAGTGGAGTAGTCACACACTCATGAATTGCTTGCAAGAAGTTGTACTTTCTTCTGGGCTTCTTTACTTTTTGCAGGTGTCCAGGAGGACTAGTCACCTAACCACGTTGTTACAACCCGGGCTCCAGAGAAACCAGTCACCCAAGGGTGTGCAACCAAGGCTTGGGGCTGTTGAATCCTCATGAGTGTATTATGTTGGTGATTCAGCATTGTGTAACACTATTAGTATTGTACACAGTGGGCTCACTAATTTTATTTTTTTGAAAAGATATGAATGTTTGTCACAATTCATTTTTTTAGAAAGGAACGAGGCTAGTCATGCAAAAATAGTCCTAAAGAGTGAAAACCGCACTTGCTCAGGAAACTTTGCACATATAATATAAGTTCTTTGTTATTTCATCATCATTTTGATACATTTGAGTCAACATAACTTGACATCTCATATATATGAAAACATAGTGTCGGTTTGTTTACTTTCTGAAGTATTTTTGCAATTGGGTAAGTATGTTATGAAAGTCAATGCACCTCCTGCCTCCAAAGGAGAGCATCTATCTTTCAAGTAAAGTATTTTTGCAATTGGGTAAGTATGATTTGAAAGTCAATGCACTTCCTAAAGGGAGGGCAATCTACCTTTCAAGTGAAGTATTTTTGCAATTGGGTAAGTATGATGTGAAAGTCAATGCATTTCCTAAAGGGAGTGCAATCTACCTTTCAAGTTTTGATATTTCATAGTCTCACCCACGTGGGTTGCTCGTTGGGTTAGTTTTTGGTTTGGTCATTTATGTGTCGGGTAAAGCCCCAGGTTGGGAGCATTTCCAAAATAAGCTTCTCTGAGGACTTATGCAGTTCAACCAGGTTGGGAGCATTTTCAAAATATGCTTCTCTGAGGACTTATGCGATTGATTAATCGATGCAAATATAAAACTTTTTCTTTACTTTTTTAAAGAAAAAGGTTTTTTAAAAAACCCCTTTGGAAGAGTTGCATGTACCAGCATGTGCCAGCCTCAGGCTGAAGTGAGGATATAACCCTAGAAACTCTGGGGCTTTTTTGTAGCAAGACAACAGCCTACATAGTTTTATAACATATTTGTCAATTAATTCATGTTTATTCTAGTACCCATCCCCATAAGTGTCTACATGTGGCAAAGATAAAAGCAAGCTTGTAGGTTAGGAGGAGGAAACAATTGAGGCAGGGTTGTGCAGGTTGGCTATGGAAGGTCCAGGGGAGAGAGAATATGGTGAGCAACCGAAAGGAACCACTACTTCTAATCCTACACCTTGATTCCCCAATTGTAACAACTTGCTACAAGAATGGCTAGTTTGCAAGTGTTGTGCCCCTTGTGCAACCAATTGCAACCAGATGTGTGGTTGATTTCATGCGAGAGCTTGGAAGAGTACAGGGCATAGGAGGGGAACCAACGTCAAGGGGGTCTATTAAAATTGTTCTAAAGCTGAATGTGCTTGAGGCTTAGAATGGTGGTTAAACCTTAAATGTATTGTCAATCAAGGGTTAATGTGGCTTTTACATTTCACCATTGATTCATTTGATTTGAATTGGGGCATGTTGGGTGGGTGGCTATTTGGTCCAACTTAGTTTGTAAAGTCAACTAGTAAACGTAACAAGAAAAGATGGATCTATTCCATGCCAAGTTCCAACCCAACCTCACGGAGTCACTGCTAAGTAAGTTATGTGGAACAATTTTGGGGCCTTTTTAAAGTTTTTTAAAAGTTTGGATCAGATCCCACTAGGCTAACTTAGCACACTTTTGTTGACAACCATTCTTAGTAACATTGAACCCAGATACTAGGAATTTTTTTCCTCAAGGAAAAGACAAGTCCCACAGCAAACAAACAAGCAAACAAACAAACAATCTGTCAAGACAGCTTCAGTCTACATGTTGTTGTGTCATATGGGATGCGATTATGATCTCTTAAGGATGTACTTTTAGCTCAAAGGCTTTTTCTCCTTGAATCATGATTCTCATTGTAGTGCTCATAAAGTCAGACCTACCTCCCAGAGAGTTGTGCTGAAAATATCTTCATCTACTCAGCAGCTGAAAACCAACCTCATCTCTTGAATCAATCCCTCTTACACACCCAACCCACTCAATAAAGAACCGTGTCACAAATCTGAGAGAGAAGTCCCGCCCACTTCCTCCCCCCAAGCCCCAAAACCAAAAGAAACCAAAAAAAACTAAAAACATAACTCAACATAATAGATCTCATGACTCATAAGTGCTCACAAAAAGAAAAAAAACTTTCAAGGTGAAAAAATCAAAACCCAATCCACCAAACCTCATAAGTGTCCCCAAAAAGAAAAAACTTGAGAGAAAATCTCAACCCAACACATCATCACAAAAGTACCCCACCAAGAAGCCAATAGATCCATCCACCTGTGCAAAGTAGTATGAGAATGGGCACAAAAATGCAACTCATAAATTTCACATTCATTCATTCACTTCACTTCATTCTTTTCATTTAGTTTGGTGGGGGAAGAGTACCTATTTGGGAACTTTGATTGTGTTTTGGAACCCATAAATTCCACATTCTTTCATCCATGAGTTCACTTCATCCATTTCATTAGTTTGTTGGAGGAAGATTTCGATATTATTATTAATTATTTATTCTTTACTATAATCATCTTTTGAAAAAAAAATTGATTCCATGAATTTAATAATGTCTTTTGGAACTCATGAGTTCCACGTACCCACATTCATTCATTCATTCATTTACATCACTTCATTCTTTCATTAGTTTATTCAGGGCAGATTATATCATTTTTTATTAGTTTTGCATATATGAATTCATAATTGTATTTTGGAACTCATAAATTCCACATCCATAAATCCATTAATTACATCATTTCATTCATTCATTCATTAGTTTTGTTGGGTGAGGATTAATACCAATGTCGTTATTATTTATTAAATTATCTCCAATTATTCTTTTTCTAAAGCATAATAATAATCATTTCTAATTATATAATTTTCTTCTAATTTTCTGATTATACCATATTCAAATTACTTTCGAATACATCATTGTTTTCAAAAAAATTGGAAAAAAACCAATTTGGATCAATTATGGTTTATTATAAATTCATTCTTGATGGTTTTCTTTAATTTATATCATTTTCAATTATATTTGAATATACCACCATTCTTGATATTTTTGAGTATATACCTAAAATTATTTATACCTAGTCCTGGAGGCTGGGCCCTGGCCCAGTTGTTTTTCTTTTATTATGGGTGGCGTTGAGGGGGTGGGGGCAGGAGGGGGGAAAGTGGGGTAGGTAAGCGTGTGCAATGTGGCCATTTTTGCCGTGTTTTGGATTTAGTTGATTCCGTCCAGCTGCACATTCGCCACTGTTCGCCACTGTTCTTCTGCGCGTGCTGGTCCTCAAGGGCCCCGCTCGCCTGCCCTGTCCTGTTGCCCTGCCATGCCATGCCCTGTCGTGCCTTGCCTTGCCCTGCCCTGTCCTGGCCTGCCCTGCCTTGCGCTCTCATATAATGAAAGCTCGCACCATCGCTCGCACCATCGCGCTTGCACCATCGCCTGCTCCATGCCCCTCGCTGCTGCCGCTCAAGGCCAGACACAGAGCAATGAGATGAGAGATTCAGACCTGATGCTCCATGCCCCTCGCTGCTGCTCAAGGCCAGACACAGAACAATGAGAGATTCAGACTTGATGATTTTTTTGCAGCAGATTTGATTTCCCAACAACCATGCAGCAAGGTTTGTAGTTTTGAAGTTTCAATCCACACTAGTGTCCGTCTCTGGGTGTTTTGAAGATTGTTCCCAGGTCCGGAAGTGTCGGTCGAGCGAGAGAGAGAGAGAGAGAGAGAACCAGAGAAAGAGAAGAGTTTTGTGAGAGTTTTCCTACAGAGATTTGGTTGGAACTTGGTGGAGGAGAGGAGGACGAGGGTGAGAGAAAGAGAGAGGTGAGGAAAAAATATTGTAATGGGGTTGCGGTCGGATTGGGAGAGTTTGGCGCCAGAAATTCTGGCTTTGGTGTTGCAACGCGTGTTGGAAGCTGGGTGTGGACAGAGGGGAGAGGGGAGACGCATCGTGGCGGTAGCTGGAGTTTGTAGAAGTTGGCGTCAGGTGGTGCTGCAGCAGCAGCAGGAGGCTCCTGCTTCTGCTCCCGTGATGCAGCAAAAATCCGTGACATGTTATAGGAGTAGTACTTCTTCTTCTTCTTCTTCTTCTTTGATTCGTTTCCCTGCTTCCATCCGGAGACAAGCGGCGACGGATTGTCCGCTGCAGTGCGTGCTGAAGAAGAAGGGAAACTCCTTCTTTTTCTTCCAGAGCTTGCAGAGCTTGCAGGATCATGATGCAGGTGCAGTGGACGGCCAGGAGGAGTATTTTCTTCTCGCAGCTCGTAAGCGTTACATGCCTTCTTGCTCCTCCTTCGAAATCAGCACGGATACCAAAAGCTTGGTGCAGAAGGGAACTACTAGAGCAGCAGCAGCTTCGGGTTGCTCCAGTGTGCAGGCCTCTGTCAAGTCCAACTTCTCCAGATCGGAGTTCGTCGTCCTCCTACATAACAACAACGAAGCTGCTGATCCGGCGCGGGAGAAATCTCCACTGCGCGTCAAGTACAGCGAAGAAATTGTGGGCGGCGCGCGCCAGCGCAAGCTCAGTTGCGGCTTGAAATCACCAGCAACTTCTTCTTCTTCTTCTTCTTCCGGAACCGCCTCAACAACAAAGTCCAGGAGCTCCAAGTCGAGGATATCTCGTACTACTGCAATGACTAGTCAAGGAGCTCCAAGTTTGCCCTGCAACGCCGCAGTTACGTCTTCTGCAACAAGAACTGTAAGGTCGTTTCTCACTGCGCCATGGAGCTGTTTTTTGAACACGAGATCACGACAAGTGAGTCGATCACGCGTGCACAGCGCCACTGATCTGGAAGCTCATGATGAAAAGCAGCTCCTGGTTTCTGAGCATCATGCTGCAGCAGAAGAAGCGGATCAGGACCGGGAAGCTGCACCAGCTCCTGCTGGAAGGCTGTCATTGAAGAGCAAGGCACCAGAATGGAACCAGGAGAGAGGATGCTGGTCACTAGACTTCAAGGGCCGAGCAACCATGGCATCAATCCATAACTTCCAGCTTTTAGTCTCATCATCAGACTCTGCGACCAGCTCGAATTCAGCTGCTGCAAATCCAGATCATCAGAGAGTGGTATTGCAGATGGGAAAAGTCGGCAAGGGGATATATCTAGTGGATGTTTTCTCACCCTTGTCTGCACTTGATGCTTTCTCCATCTGTCTCACGAGCTTTGCAACCAATGTTGGATTGGAACCTTGAGCAACAGAAGAAGTCTACACCAAAACATGTTATCCATGACTAGGCCTATACGAGCCTCTCCCAACTGATCGGCAATGGCAGTGATGGTGAAGCTTTTCTCAATCTTTCTCTGGAGATCTTATGAAAAATCCACCATTAACAATTGACCATTTGGAAGTTGGAAAGTTGGAGAAAAACTTTGATTTGGGAAAAGTTGGCAAGGAGATAGGACATTTTCTTGCCCTTGTCTACGCTTGATGCTTCTCCATCTGTCTTACCAGCTTTGCAACCGATGTTGGATTGGAACCTTAATCAACAAAAGTTGAAGTCTTCTCCCAATGGCTTGGCAATCATGGTGGTGATCGAATTTTTCCTCACTCTTTGTACATCTCTTGAAAAGTTCAGAATTAACAATTGATCATTTGAAAGTTGGAAAATTGGAGAGAAACTTTGATTTCGGGAAGACCAGACAAGTGATGTAACAGTAGATACAAATAATGTTTTGCCTCCAATTCAGTAGAAAACTCGATCTCAGCCACCAGGTTAGAAAAGGTCCAGAATTAGCAGTTTAGTTTAGAATTAATGTAATGCATGTTCTTCTGACTAGATTGGGTACACTAGAGAGGTTTCATCTTCATCGGTGGTCTCCTTGTGCAAGCACCTGCATATTTCAAACACTTGGGTTTCTCACAGGATGAACTTCTCACAGGAATATTGAAAATCCACCCAACAATCCAAAGCTGCAGCTGCAAGTTGCTGATGAATCAGCTGGTAGCTTGACATTGGATCATGTATGTACACTGTACAGTAGCCATTGCCATTGGGCTCTTGTTGTCTGTGAATCACTTGTAGACCAACAACAAACAGGCTTTACTGTTGAATTTTTTCACAAAATAAAATTGTACATTCTCCAGAGATCAAAAGTTTCTTCTTGGGCCTGCTGGATTTGTCCACAGATTGAAACTGGTCCTTTGTTCTTGCCTGGATTTGTCCTTGCAGATGATAGTAACACTTGTGAGACTAAGTCTTTGATTTGTGAATTAGCTCCCATATTGCTGGATTCTTCTTGTAGTGCTAAATGCTGATTTAGAATCATTAGAAGCTTGAGAATCTTGACAAGGTGTGAATTAGGTGTGAGAGAGAATACAACACAGATTAAAAGACTCAGCAGGGAACAACCTCACACTAGGAGCACTAGATTCACCAGAATTTGCAACAGGATTTGCTTGCCGCAAGGAGTTTTGGTGCTTGTGCTTTGCAACAGGATTTGCTTGCCGCAAGGAGTTTTGGTGCTTGTGCTTTGCAACAGGATTTGCTTGC
>Ga0116231_10004510_pt1 | contig 28176 bp, 17 predicted proteins | sample S1TSphgellanicum_2_FD_89695 | JGI IMG/M metagenome (GOLD analysis project Ga0116231, IMG submission 89695) | Host-associated microbial communities from peat moss isolated from Minnesota, USA - S1T2_Fd - Sphagnum magellanicum MG | ecosystem: Host-associated > Plants > Peat moss > Unclassified... | reverse complement strand
GTGATAGTCCCAGCATTTTCCCCCACTCCTCAACTGGTGAAGTAAGTGCAGCTGGGCATAAGAAACCACCTTAAATCTTGCAGAAAGATAGTGAAAAAGCTCAAAAGGTAATGACCTTTTTTTAAAAAAACAAAAATCCAAAGTCATTAAAAGAATCTTTGCAATAGACAAATGACAAAAATCACATGCACACGGACAGTTTGGTCCATCATCCAAAAGATTTTTTGCTGCAATCAGAAAAGAAGTGAACATATAAGATGCATCTGATGCTCAGGTTATAAGGTAGAAAAAAATTCTTGGAAACATCATGCTAATTAACAATGTCCCAGAACTTGACCCAACCTCCACCATCTTCAGGCGACAGAATGCTGCAAGGAAAAGGGCAGTTCAAACTAGCATTTCAAAGGTAAAGCTGAGAAGGACAAAAGAAAGATCCTCATGGTGGAGAACCATCAACCAAAAATCAGTGGTAAAGCCCCACATAAATTGGGCTCAGCACAAAGACCTATTGCAAGATGCAGAGATCAAGTCTTTGAAAAAAAGCATTCACAGAGAAATGACACAAAAATGCTCCACTAAAGTCACGAAGCTTGAAAAACCAGCAGTGTACATGAGAGTTAAGGCACCAGCATTGCCAGCTACATGGATTCCACTGACCTGTGGAAGATTTTGGACTCAGTCCTGTAGAGCCAGTGGGCATGGGTGAGAAATTCAGGGTGAGTAGCAACGATGGCTCCCCAGAGGATACTGTCTGCTTTGGAACTGGCATGGGAGAGTAAGCAGGCACAGCATGCAGAGTCGATCCAGACCATAGTAGAGGCTTTGATTCCCTTCTGTTTTCACTCATCCCAGATTCTTCCATACAAAGATTCACCTCCTCACAAGCTTTGGCAGAAGCTTTCCCTCTCAAAGACCCACAACCCATCACCCCAACTGTAGACTTTAGCACAGGATTGGGAGTTGGGATACTCAAAGGGGGGCTGCTGTACAAGCTGCTCCCCATCATCATCATCCTCTGCCCAGACAAACACTCCAGATGTGGAGTTTTTTGCATACCCAATAAACTTCCAGAATCTGTCTCTTGTAATAATCCCTGCAACTTTCGAGGAGGAGGGAAAAGGCAACTCCCGGGATCAGCAGCAGTCCCTTGCAACTCTTCTTGAGGAGGAGTTAGTCTTGATGAAAGCAAACTTTCAGGAACTGTTGTTGTTTCCTGCATCGTCGGTCGTGGTGACACTCCTGCAGCAGACATGTTGATGTGATCCGCTACTACTTGTGTCATCTGCTGGGGGATGATTCTCATCATGCTCACGCTGCTGCTGCGCTCAGGACAAAGAATCTGGCTGGAGACAGCACCACCGCCATGGGTGGTGCTGCATTGTTGATTGTGCTCCGTTTTCTTCTTCTGCAATATGATGCGCTGGTGGAAATTAGGGTTACAAAAGCTTCGAAACTCCTCCTGCGGCAAACTCGCGACGGCCGTGGACTCCTGGAGTGGCATGTCCAGAATCTTCGCTAAAACCTTGTCGATCACTTGAGCCTTCACTTGGTCGGAGCTTGAAGCTCCGTGGAATCCGTTGGAGCTTCGCACATCGTCGACGACGCAGCTGGGGTCCAGCTCAACAACGTTGCGGTTAGTTCGCGCTGCTTCCATCATGTCTTTGTCCATAATCTCGTGAGCGATTTTTGTTGGCTCGAGAGGCTTCTTCCTCCTCTTCACGCGTTTCATGGGTCGCTCGCTCCCTGCTGCTGCATACACGAAGAAGGGACTGTCAGAGCGTTCGCCGGCTCCAAGTGCAAGGTAATGCTCTTGCACCCATTTTCCCGCAGGCTCCCTTTGCGCATTACCAATTCCCGCCTTGTGTCGCTGCCTGCAAGGAATCCGAACCTTGTCATCGGGGACCACCACGGTCGTAACCACCACCCCCGGCGCCGAAGAAGGCTGCTGCTGGTGCAAGGGGTAGTGGTGGTGGTTCTTCATCAATGCATTTTCCTCACAGGGTGTCTTGGGTGCAAAAGAGGGCACGAGACTGCCACTTGCTCCCGGTACTGGCGTCTTGCTTAGACCTAAATTATGCGAGTCACAGTGCGCTTCACCTCCCGCCGGTTGCATCCACATGGGGCTGATGATGCTCGGGCTTTGAGCAGCGGAGTTCGCCATCTATCACTGTCTCCTCCTCACCTCTCCTACCGCTTCCTCGCAAAATGCTCACACTGTCGGGCAGTAGTAGTCGATCACAGGCACTACGCCCAGGTATGGAGCCAAGTCTCTGCAGCTTCTGGTAATGGACGCGAAGCTGCTGCTGCTGCTGCGGTTTTTGCTAACAAACTTTAAAACTACAACACCCATAGCAACAACAGTTCATTTTCCTTTCCACAGAAATCAAACCTTCCTTCCCTTCCCTTCCTCCCCTTCCTTCCACGCCTGTCACTCCAATGCCTGTCAGAGTAGACTCATCCCCAGCCAGAAGAGCCCCTCGACAATTCTCATCTCCCTCGCCAATACAACGACAACAATTCCAATGCCAGACTCCCCAACAACAACCAACCAACCAAAAAACAAACACCCAACAACAATAACAACAACCACCGCCAAACACAACAGCAAAACCCAATACTTCCAAATCAAGAAAAAAAAGAAAACAAAAAAGCTGTGGTCGACAACGGCAACTGCTTCTTCGTCAAAACTCCACAAAATCTTCACAAAAAAAGGACAGAAAAGTGTACACAGACTCGGGGGGGGGCGCGGGGGGTGGAGGGGTCAGGGGGCACGAAGAAGGCGAGAACTGAAAACAATAAACCGTAGCCGGGGAGAACATGAGGTGCGAGAAAAATAAGAGACAAATAGCGTGTATAGAGAGCTAAATTTAGAGGCTCCCTAGACTCGTGGTCCTTTGCGCCTGCCTCTTTCACGCGCTTTTTTCTTTCTTTCTTCGGTTGCTCCTTGCGGTGCGTGCGTGGGTTACTTAGGCGCGAGGGCGGGCGGGCCGGCGGGCGGCCGGACGCCTCTCTGAAAGGAAAGGAAAGACTGCACTCAAAAGAAAAACAAAGAAAGCGGAAAAAAAAGGGGGGGTTCGGGGAAAGAAGGCAATTCCCGCGCTTTTCTTTAACCCAAAATGACTCTTTCAAGCTTTCTTATTACCCCCCCTCCATCAAATGGGTCGGTAATTAAGTGAAACTTACTTGTACGCTCGTCCATCAACTGGTCGGTAATTAAGTGAAACTTACTTGTACGCTCGACCATCAACTGGTCGGTAATTAAGTAAAACTCACTGGTACCCCCCGTCCCTCCCTCCCTCCATTAACTGGTCGGTAATTAAGTGAAATTTACTTATAGTGTACATGTGGTCATTTCGCGTAGCCAGGAATTTCAACGTGCCCGAATTTCAGGAAATTCTTATTGTTACTGTGTGAGTGTTACCCAGCCCTTTACCTTTTACCTCAATTGGGTAGGGTAGAATAATTTTATATATATATATATATCTTGAAATGTTTTTATTATTATTAACGGTATAAGTATATTTATAATTTATGTATTGATTCATATATACATATATATTCTCATTAATGACCTTTAATAAATATATATAAGTCATTGGCTGTGACTATAAGGGAAGAGACTAGACCACCAATGTAAGTTTTCATTTGGTCTCACAATTTGGAGGAATGTTGAACAGGTGTGAGGGTATTTTTTGTTTTTTTGTTTTTTGGGGGAACATTGTGAAATGTTCCCTATTTTCACCTGGTTTCACGAGCCATGACATTATTATACATGATGAGATGAGACTCCCTTTGATGAATATATTGTTCCTCATATATGTATATTACAGTGTGTACATATTTACACTATATAAATAGATACATACTAATACCCCCTTGGCAGCTTTGATGCTGATTAAATTATTTGGAGAAATGTTGAAATCTTCAACAAACAAAAATTCAAAGTAACAAAAAAATTTGTGAAGAAAAAAATAGAGGATTTATTGGAATATTCTGTTGTTTGACCTGCAATCTTCAAATTTAATTAATTATTTGACAGACATGTGTTGAAGCTGCCTTTGTACAATGGTATATATATCTAAAGCATTACCTAATAATAGTAGTGTGTCTTCAATATCACCTAGTAGGACTAGATCCCACCTTACTCTAGATTTTTAAATGGGTAGTTTTTAAATGGCCAAAATCTGTTATGAAACTAACCCATAGGTACCTAAGGGGTACATAATCACTTAAAAACCTGTCAGGATTTTGCTCAGTGTGTGTTCAGGACAGGTTATATAAGGTCTCATTGTATGCTATATTGTCTTCACCCACACTCAGCATTTGGCCTTACAACAATATTTCTCACATCCAAAGATGCATAACTTATTGGACTATATAAAAAGGTGAGAACTACTAATAGCCAACCATCTCCATCAATTATTTTATCTAGCCAATTCAAAAGCAAGTTTTAGAATAGGCAGTGCCTTTTGTTGACCAAAAATGATAGCATTATGTGCACAAATGCTGGTCCAAAACCATTTTATTGTCTCAAACTGGCATAATGTTTTATTGTTCTTTGTCCAAAACTTCTTGTGCAAATGTGTGGGTGGGGAACTTCAGAATGCCTTTCTTATGTGTAATGCCATGCACCTAAGTTGTTTGTCAAAATCTGACATGTTTTGAAACAAGATAAGGGCCTATCAACCCATTGGAGAGATTGAAAACACCTTTCAGTCCATTTACCCCAATATTGGAAGGTCAAGGATCTTGAAGCCCTTCTCCTATGCCATAAAGCATTCCAGGTTTTTTTCATTGTATTTGAAAGCATCCTTCCATATGGGAGTTTCTTTAATCAGACAAAGGACCCTTTCCTGTTTTACACTAGGGAAGGCCAGCTCCCACAAGCCTCCCCTAATGTTGGGGCTTACACCCTTGGGCTACGGCCCTCAAGGGTACAACCTTCAAATTATGGGAGCCCTCAGGACCAAGCCTTCCCCTATTATCTATTATTCCCTATTATGAGCCTCAAATTAGCCTCACTCAAAGTTGCATTGGTCCGTTTGCAATTGTCATTCACCTTTTTTTTTTAAATGCAATTTAAGAATTACTCACTCTATGTTTTTTGTTGCTGGAACTTGGAACACTAGTTTTGACATAAGTTCCCCCCCAATATTTATTGTTTGTTTTTTTTCTTCTTGATTTCACAAAAGTGGCAAATTGTTGTTCAGAAAACACATTTCACATGATCCCAACAAAAACTTCTATCCAAGTTTTTATCAAAAAAATTTCACCTAAATTTTCTTTAAAAAGAAATCACTCTTTCCCAGCAGCATTTTTTTGGGGGCAAAATTATGGTAGTCGAGAAATTTTTTTAAATACAAAATGTGAAAAAGGTGCTCTTCAAGATCTTCTAAAAAATTCCAAAAATATGTATACATATTATATTTTCTGCAAAGTTTTCACAACTTGATAAAAAAATCTGTTCTGCATGATATAAAAAATTATAAAAACTGTAATAAAAATTTTTAAATATAAAAAATAATGACCACCAATGTTTTCTTTTCGATCAAAAAAATTTGGAATTTTTTTCTAGTGTAAGTTTTGATTAATTTTCTGGGTAGATTCCACAAAAAAATTTATATCACAAAATTGGCCCCACCAAAAAAATAAAAATTGGTGATTCCCATGAGCGTTTCTGTTTTCAAATTCCTCAAGTACGTCTACTGGCGAGGATCCCCAGCATTAATTCGCATTAAATGGCGACTGTCGTAGGTGGGCTGTAGCATTTTTGTTTTTACAAAAGTGCTGCTGCTACAAGTGACGACCTAACAAATGCCTAGGTCTTGATCTGGCTCATCTAATTTTTTTTATTTCGAAAAATGAACCCAAAAAATCCTTTAAATCACAAAAACCAAAATTACGTTTTTTTTCACTTCTGACACACAAAAAACGCCAACTTTTGAAAATTGGCCCAAAAAAAAAACCACCGAAATTTCCAATCTCCGAACAGAGGAGTGCGTGGGACACCAGAGGTGGTGGGTCACTGGCTCCACTCGTGGTTTTATTATTATTATTATTATTAGGAATCAGAAAAAATTAATTATTGAAATTCGACTTACTTAATAGGTAGGGTGTTCTTAGGAAGCCCAAAAATAGTGGGAGCCAATATTAGGAATAGAATTTCCATGCACCCAATGAGAAGTCAAGTGAAGCCAAGATCTGACCACTACGTATATCTTTTCCCGGTGCACTGGATAGGCGTTTATGGCTGGCGCGCAATTCAAGGGAGGGTATTAATAGCCGCCGTTTCTACCCCCGCCCCATGATTCATAATCAAGTAAGAGATGCATAAAATAAGTAAACAATTGTGTAGGTACGTTGAAAAGGCCACTTACACTTAAGTGGCCAGTTACTCACATTGTGTGCTCTACTACGTACCTCTCTAAAAACCAATGTTGGGGGCAGGTACCCGCCTTGGTGGTGGGGGATTAAGAACCGCCAGTTCCATTTCCCATAACTCGGAGCCCAGCCAAATCCGGGGGTCTGTTTTTCAAATTCCGCGATTTTATTTTATTCTCCCAAAGCACCAGACCCCGGAACTGGGTTCTCAGTTCTATTTTAGGTGTGAAACCTGAACCGTGAGCTTTCAACTTTTGAAAAAAAAAAGGTGACTAGAACCCAGGGTTAACTGACAATTTAACGCTGATTCCGGTCTGGGTTTAGTAAGAACCGGACCAGAACTTGATCTGATTTTCAAAACTGAAAATTTATTCAAAACATTTGGGACAAATCTGAGTCTGACCCAGAACCAGATCCTTAATTTCATTAAATGAGTTAATGAAATTTCAATTTAATTTGATTTACTTTTTAGAACTGGAACCAACCCGAGGTTCTTCATACAAAAGAAGAGAACTTCCCAGCACTGGTTTACACTATTTTCCATATCTTTTTTCTTTTTTTTTTTCCCCCCTGGTGGAACCTCAGATCTAACTTAACACCACATGGATCAAATCACATTAACTATGTTCAAGTATTCCATTGCATCACATTAGGTGAGAGTGAGTTCCCCTCTCACAAAGCTCTAAAAATAATAATTTAAAGAAAATGTGAAGGAAAAGCAAACACCACAACAACAACAACAATATCCCAAGTTGGAACAAGGCATGATTGGAATCCTAACGTTCATAAAAACACCAGATGTTTGTAATAAGAACAAGCTTCAGAACTCATGATCCAGATGAGGTTCCATCATTGGGATGTCCTTCCAATCAGGAACCCACATTAAATAAAAGGGGGACAACCATCACAACGTGCCTTGATTTTCTCTTCTTTTTAAGGCTTTTTCAACTTTTCCTTTGTTCCCAACATGTTCCCTTTCAAGTTCCCAATGTGTTCCCTAAGGGTGTTCCCAATAGCACCTCCCTTTAATTCCATATGTTTTGCCCCAAAAGTCCTACCCTTCTCACCTACATAGGTGGGCCCAAGAGGGAAGCATTCCATCTTTCCATAGAATCTTCTATTTGGGGGAGTCTCTTTATTTTCAACTTTTTTTTTTTTTTGAGATGGGCCAATCAAAAAAATTGACTCATTGCAAAATTAAAATAGTTGGACTTATTAGTAAACCCCCAACTAATTAATATAAAAAAATAAGTAACCCAGAGCAAGCACAATAGGTTACAAACTTACAAAGAGAGCAAGACTAAGAAAGGTGAAGTGAATTGCATATAAATATGACCCAACAACAATAGTAAACTTTGAAGTAAATAATTATCAGGCCAGGATACTGCAATACCTTGGGCCCTACATAAATTTTCAGACCACTAGTTGTCAGCCCTAGATTAGTGTGTTCTGGGATTTGTCACCCTAGTAGTAGTCCCCACCCATTATGGCAGCCTTGCCTAACCCCACCATGAACCAAAACCCTAAATAGGGATCCAAAAGGCTGGCACAAATCCAGGGCCACAGCCTCCTCCAGTACAAGTTTGACAAAACATTTGCACAGATAGTGATAATGAATTTGTTTTCATAATATTTGGTACATAACTGGTATATCTCTGCCTCATAAAATGATATTTTTTAAGGCAAAAACAACCCTAACCCCCAACAAAGAAAAAAACCTAAGGTGTTGTAGGTTACTTTTAGTACCTGTAATTTTCTCCAAGCACTTACACTAGTTGCTCGTTAAGTTAGTTTGTAGACCTTTTTTTTCTTGGTATTCAATTTGCTATGGAGTGCTTCATTTCCAATTTGATATTTGAGTGTTCTAAACATCAAAGATGAAAAACTACCCTTGTGATTTTGGCACAAATTATATTATTTTTATAGATGCTGAAATCTTCACACCCAAAAAAAAAAAACCCTTTCCAAAAAAAAAAGAAAAAAATTGTGAAGGGAATTGAAGAATCTTTTAAATTCCTTTATTGAAATATTCTTTTTCAAAAATAGAATATACAGAATTAATTAATTAATTAATTATTCAACAGACATGTGCCAAACCACCAAGGTTATGTATAAACAGGCCTCATTAGGGGGGGAAAAAATAAGCTTTTGAACCCAATACAAGGACCACCACCAAAGCTCCTATGAAAGTTTTCTTTTTAAATTACCCAATACCAAGTACCAGCCTTGTATGAAAGTGGATACAAAACCAACATTGGTACATAGAACAAAGATAATGTTGCCTCAATTCTTTCAAGGATCCCAAGCTGTTTTGCAGAGGAGATTATTTTTATTTTATTTTTATTTTTACTAAGAACTAGGCTAGTTCTGAGTCCTGACAAAAGAGACCAAAATCATACTTACTTTCTTTATATAAGTCCAAATCCAATTATAAATGTGCCTTTTGCTTGTCCTTCCTCGGGCCTATCAAAGACGACCTCTATTTCCCTCCACGTGCATTCATCCGGTCACTGGTGTGCATTCTAGCCTTAAAACTAGGGCCTTTCCAAATTCTCATAATGTTGTGCCACTAGCTTGTCCGGTCACCACACCACCACCCCTAAAACTAAGCATGCCTAGTTTATTGGACTAGGTACCCTAAACTTGGCAAGTAATAAACTTTACTTCGTCACTCGTTACTTTATTTATTGGTTTAGGGTTTAGTGATTAAGTATGGGAAAGGGAGGAAGGGGGGGGGGGTGTTGAAAGGGGTCCACTAGTCCAATCTTCCTGGCACCTGCCCTTTTAGTTTTGAATTTTGTGGTTGTGTCATGAAGAAGCTGCTATGCCACAAATTTCAAACTTGTTTCAAATTTGGGAAAGTTTGATTTTTTGTATCTTTTGGGTCTTACAACATGTGTCATATGTGTATGTGGTTCTTTGGTTCTTTGTTCTTTTTCTCTCTCTCTCTCTCACCAACTCACTCAAGTTTTTGAAATTTTGTAGTCCAGGTAAAGTCATGATGTTGTGCCACATCTTTGTTTTGTCTGCAGCTTTGCTGTGGCCACATATTTTGATTTTGTCTGCAACAGAAAACAAAGGGAAGATCTAACGTATTTCCTGTATTTATGAGGCAAACAAGCACCTTATCATTGTTTAATAGCTTCCTTCTTGGGGTGAGAGTTCACTCTCAAAGCATATGTGGTTGGCAAAGCCTGAGGCTACTACTGGCTTTAGCAGACTAAGAGCATCTCCCGCAGTGCTCGGTATGTGATCCTGCACAGTAAAATTGGATGAAGAAAATCCAACTGATGTGGGTTTGGCTTAGGAAAATGGTTTTGGCTCTGAATAATTGCGCACGTTGTTGTGGCTGGTGAAATGAGCAGCATCCTGTGCACCTGCAGAAAAGAGTGTAACAAATATGATCTAACTGTTGCTCACTGTTTCTGATTGGCATCATAATGATTTGTCCAAGTGGTTTGCTATTAGTAGTCACCCCACCTATTTGCTGTCCCAGTTTCAGTTTGATGTGTGGGGTTGCAAAAGAATGAGTAACTAAACTTGGACAAGAAAAATATTTTTGGGGGCGAGCACCTCTGGAGATGTCCTAAGGCACAGATATCACAGGGGGGAAAATTTTGACAAGGAGGGCAAACCCAAACACCTGGCACGCAGGAGCAGGCTTTTCATTCTTGGTTAAGCTTGCCCTTCATGGACGGAAAAATTAAGATGAAGTGAGGAGCATGTTCCTCACTTCAACTACACCAAAAATGAAGTGAGGAACTAGCATGCTCCATGTTGCATGCAAATTGTGTGAAATTCCCATTTTGACAATAGGTCTGCCTAGGGTGTTGACAATTGCAGGAGTTGCACTAAATGGGAATGACTGCTTTTGATTGGCCAATGAAACTGATTGGCCCGGATGGTTTACTCTTAGTTGATGTTTTTCAGTTTTTCACTAGAACAGGTGAGGAGATGAGAATAATTAAGGCCCAATCTTGAATGTTGTGACGAGTAAATACTACTGCAAAGGGGCACCACTGGAGCTAATGGTGTCACCTATGTTGTTGCCAAGCTCACACTAGCTTTTGTGCAATTATTGGGGGTAGTTGTGTAGTTAAAGGTGTGTTGTTGTGGAAATTCTTTGTGGATAAAATTAAATAGTTGGGTAGGAAAATGCAAGGGATGTTTCTGCTTGAATTTACAAACATAAAGCACAAGATGTTCTACTACCCAATTCTAACCTATAACTTAGGTGAAGCTAAGAGAAGAGAAGACCCAAAAAATAGGCATAAGATCCCTCAACTCTTAAGGAGTAGGTGTAAGATCCATTATCTTTTACAGGAGCGATATTCTCAGAGATAAGGTACTGTCCAAATACACTTAGGAAATTTCTTTTGCAGTTGCTTTATGACCAATTAAGTTTAGGATTGTGCAACATGGAGAGTCATAAAGTCGTAAACCCAATGCTATCAATCTCAAAAACAATTCTGAAATTCCCAACATGAGGACCCTAGAAAGGGTATCAAAACTTGGTGTCATAAATGGACAAAGAGGCGAATTTCACCAACCTTTGCATAAGGTCAAAATGGGTCAGGCGGGTGGTCTTTCAAATAGTCATTGGGAAATATTGTTCTTTTGTTCCTTTTTCCTCTTCCTCACATTTTCTGTGTGAGGAGGAAGAGGAAGAATAAAGTGGGGGATACTTATTTATTCTGTTTCTCATTAATAATCAGTTAAGGATGCCTCACAAGTTCAACCTTTTTTTTTTTTTTTGCAACGAGCCAATTTGATTGGCCCATCGCAAAAAGAAAGTCAAAACTATGGACGCTCTCCGAAACAAAAGATTCTATGGAAGGATGGAGTGCCTCCCTCCCCCTTTGGCCCACCTATATAGGTGAGAAGGGCAGGACTTTGGGCAAAATATATGGGATTTAAAGCAAGGTGCTATTGGGAACACCCTTGGGGAACACATTGGAAACCTGATAGGAACCCATTGGGAACTTGAAAGGAACATGTTGGGAACAAATGAAAAAATGGAAACAATTGTACCTATCAATGATGTGAGCAGCCGGAAGTAGCATTATGGTGAAGAGGCTCTTATTTATGAATGTGGACTAAATATGTATGAATGGGTACCTATATTTGGTCTTCTCTCTCCTCTCAGTTGGGGGAAGTTCACTTGGGAATCCTACCTTCAAGTTCTACACTAGGTAGCTTTGGTATGAAAGGAAAAACAAGTGGCTAGTCACATAACGACTTTACACTTTCAATGACGTCCATAATGATGATAAATATTCACCATACTAAAAAACTTGGAAACACATGGTGGTTGGCATGGTGAAGCTCAAGTGGATCCTTCATTTATGCCACAAATGTTTCTATAGTGAACTCCACATGACCCTTGCTAGAATGTAGGGATGGATACCAGGCCAGAGTGAACCAGCACCCATGGTGCACCAATGTGGATGGATGGTGCACTCATGGGTGCACCTTTTCGTCCCTCCCTGTCCCTGGGCTAACCAAGGTGGTGAACTCAAGTTGACCTTTTTTTATTTTCCTTTCCTCAGCCCAGGTTGGTTTTTTTTGGGGGGAACTTTTTTTTTCCTCACCCCTCACGCCTGCCCAGGTCTCACCTACCCACCCATCTACTTACCTTCCTATCAACCTATGTACCTACGCACTAAATCTCCACCAAGGCAATGATGATGTAGGTCAATGAAGGTATTGCAATATACTAGGTAGGTTGCTTCGTTCTCCTTCCTACCTACCTCCCTGCTAGACCATGTAACTTTATGACTATGGAAAACAATGTTGCAATGACCCAACTGAAGGTATTGCAACTAAAGTAGATTTCTTTGCTATAGCCTTATAAACTCAACAATTAAATCACATATGAAAATATTCCAAATGAACTTGATATCTTCACTTGAACCATGTCAATCCTTTGATGTAACCATTCTTGCAATACCCTTATTAAACTTCCTCACAATTATTGGATTTTGAACTCATGTCATACCCTTAACACAACTTGCAAAATTAATTAATAATCACATTGCCTTCACAAGGGTAATGCACACCCACTAGATGATTTTATTGAAATGCAATATTGCTAGGGCAAAGGAAAAATATCATATTGCACCTTATTTCTTTTTTCAATACCCTCATCAAACTAATGCATGAGCACAACAAATTTACTATAATGCAATACCTTCAATCTTATTAAACTACTTTCATTTCATCTAATTGAATAATGCAATACCCTAAGGACACATTGGAAATAGCATATCCCACTTAATGCTCATATGCATTACCCTCATCGAGGTAATGCAAATGCATTGGATCATTTTGTTTTGTAATAAACAAGTAGGTCCAATTATAACTATTTTATTTCATTTATTTCATCCATGCAATACCCTATGAACACAGTAACAATATAATATCCAACTCAATTCAAACGTGCATTACCTTCATCAAAGTAATGCAAATGCAATGAATTATTTTGTTGTCATGCAATACTCATGCCCAATATAATATATTTCATCTCATTTGATTCAAAAATGCAATTATTGGATTATTTTGGTCTTATGCAATACCTTCATGCCTAGGTTATATTTCATATCATCTAATTGAGCAATGCAATACCCTATGGACACATTGACAATATCATATCCAAGCAATTCACACATGCATTACTTTCATTAAGGTGATGCCATACCCCAAGGACAAAATACAAATATCATATCCAACCATATTCACATCTACATTACCCTCATTAAGGTAATGCATACCCTTTGGATCATTTTGGTGTTTCACAATACCTTTAGGCCAACTGAAATTATTTCATATTATCTATTTCAACAATGTAATACCCTAAACACATATTAGAAATAACTTTGTTGACCTTATATGCAATACCCTTATTTGGTTTAGCCTATTCCTATTGGGGTTATACAGTACCATCTTGAATGTATTAAGGTTAAATTTAGGGGTTTAGGGTATGCATGTACTAAAAAATGATCAAAGCCTATGTAATATTGTTATGAGTATATTACGTTTAAAAATTCAAATTTTTTATAAGTAGATATCTTTACATACATTCATTTCCAATGTCAATGGGCTATATTCATGGAGGCTAAATTAATCTACAAAAATGAGCAAGATAGAAATAAACTTTTTAAAAGGTACAACAAATAAATTAAAAAATATTAAACCAGAATTTTAAAATTGCTGATATTAAAATATTAAAAAAAGAAAAAAAGAGAAAGAAAGAAAAAAAAAATTGAAATGCCAGAAAAAAGGTATTAAAAAAACCAGCAAATAAACAGGGAAAAAAAACTGAAAGAAAAAAAGAAATAAGAGAAATAAATAAAAGAAAAAACATTTAAAAACAGAAATAAGAAAATCTTGATGAAGGCAGCAAACCTTTACTACAATCGAGAGCTCATGGCAATGGCAACAAACGTCGCCTACCATTATTGGTTTGCAAGTGCTAGACTACAAGAGATTCACCTCTTCTAGTTGTTCCTCCTATTGTTATGCTTCCTCTTTGTCCCTCTCCTTCCCCATTGTTTTTTTTTGGCTCCTGTCCTTCTCCTCCACAACTCCACACAAACAAAAACAAAAGAAAGAAAGTAAAAAAAAAACCCAAAAGAAGAATAAAAAGACCACAAAGACCTCAAATAAAGACACAAGATAAAAAGAAACAAAAAAAAGAGAGAAAAAAAATCCCAAAACGGGATTCTTTGGATGGTGCACTGGTGGGTGCTGGATCACTTAAGTTGGGATACCAAACTTTAACTTCGACTCTTTGTCTGGGTGCATCACAATGTCTGTACTTGAAGGGCAGAACCAGTGGACCACGCAATTCAGAGAGGGCCCAAAACTTTGCAACTAATGTTGTGAGATTGTGGTGCTTGAGCCTACTCTCTTCCATACTAGTAATTGGCCTGGGTGCCTTATTCACCTCCTTATTTGGGTTTTTCCATTGGTGGGACTTGTGGTAAGTCATCTGCTGGTTTCACTTTTGCTTCTGCCAATTCACCGCGACCTTAGTCAATGGTGGGGATCACCATTGCTGTCCAGAACAGGCCCCTGATAGAACCTGTTACCACCTGATTATATACGAATAGTGGGCTTGATTGATGCTTTCCATAGTACCAACTTTTAATAGTTTATTGCAAGCTTCAGTGACTAGAATGTCCTGCATTCTGTGGATTCTTCTTTGAACAAGTACATAGAAAAGGAAGCAAGCAGAGAGGTCTTTTGAAGGATTGTCAAGCAACTGCGTAAGTAAGTTATTTTAATTCGGATGATGAACCGGGTGAAATGGGCAGGTGCCTTGTCGTCTTGTGGATGAAACTTGGAACGTCCTTAAATTTGCTCTGATTATTCACACAACTATTAAATTGTCATGTCCTACTAAGCCTAGCCTCCTTTGTTGAGAAGCTCAAATTTTTCTTCGTCTTCTTCTTCTTCTTCTTCTTTTCTCACGTGCTGGTTCCAATTTGGGTTCACATCAAGGTTTTTCTTTCCCAGAAAACAATTGGCGCCCAAATGGCTGTCATCCACTGCATGGTGGAGCATACTTTGCAATAGGCTAGTTTTTTTAATGAGAAAATGTGATGCGACATTCATCTTTTTATCATTGGATTTGATCAAATGTTTTTTTCTCAATGAAAGTTATTTGTCTAATTTTTGCTCACAATTATCTTGTATTTATGATTTTGATATTGTATTTAGAATTATTGGCAATAGCTCAACTTTGAATTTAGTGGTTATCACAATATAGCAATTTTACATGTCAAATTTGATATGATTCAATTTATTGTTGCATGCTCAACATAATAACTATATAACAAAAGTAAACAACATCTTTGCAAGCATCAAGGTCTCACAAAATATTAAGCAAAGTAAAACTAAGTTCAAGTATCACACCAATCATTCTAGGGTGAGGGAATTGAACCCCAACCACAAGGGACTCCTACACCCATAGAGCTATAATAACACCCACTGGACATTCAAACACCCCCACCACAACACCCAATTTCAAATTAGATTGTCAATCAAATTAACCTTAAATAAAATAGACATGCCCAAAAATGAGCCTTTATTCCATAACAAGAAAGTTGCCACTAACAATCTACAAAATACATCATTGTGACCTTTTTTCACATTAGTATTGTATCATAATATAGGAAATTGGACAAGGAAAAATAATTTTGACTAAATATCTTAACACACAAATCAAAGTGTGTAGTTGATGAATTCTGCAATTTGCTATTCATGAATGAAAGACTATTGAAAGCTCTTTCGTCCTCAACTTACCCTACCATCTGCAACCTTGTTCAACTTCATGTAATTACTCAATTCATGACTCAAAATGGAGGAAGAATTAATTTTCATCCACAATTTATAGATTGGATTCAATTATGAATATTCAACTATTACACCTTCCACATTATGGGCCATTGTCAATTTGAAAATGATGTTGGAATATCAAGCAAATGTGAATCTATAAGATTCTAGGGTCCTAGTAACAATACAAAAAGTAGCCTTGATAACACCAAAACACATAAGGAATGAATTGTGCAAAACGTACCCCATACTATGGGTACATCATGTCAAGAACATTCGTGAATTCACGTTTAGGAGATTGCCTTTGGGTGCATTCAAGATAAAATGAACTAACATGGTACCTTGAAAGTCCTAACATGTAAATCCTAAAATAGTCCTTATAAATTGACATGATTCAAGATTGGCTAAACATTGTTTAAATATGCTTCAATAGTATTGAAACAGTGTTTCAATCCATTGATTATAATGTGTAATAAAATATTTTGAATATTTTATATTCATTAAATTACTTACAAACGTATCCAAGTGTTACATTGGTCTATTAGAAATATTTTTGTGTAAATAAATCAAGCATTTATGAAACCTAGAATTTAATATGTAAACCTAAATAATAGTTACATGTTTATTAAGTTCTTTTAGTTTGAATGTACCACTAATTTGCCATTTTAGAATTAATGTTTGAGTTATTTTAATACATGTAACTTTCACTTGTTGCATAAGCACAAGGCTTCTAATAGCATGGTGACTAAAGTTTTGTGACACATATAATGGGTTACATGCATGGATAACATATGTTTAAGTTAGAATGTGAAAAGCAAGGAAGTCCTCTAAGTGAACAAGATTAGAACACCAAACTAAAGGAATCATTTCATTGGGATATTCAATCTAACTTTTGAAATCATTAAATCAATTATCATAAAAACATGATTTAACATAAAGCTAGAACAATTAGGAAACAATTTAGCACCAACAAGTGTAATTGCATTCACAAATTACTGCACAATAGAGATGTATGAACACCAAACATGCTTATTAAACTATAAACCACCTCCAACATGGGCAAGATACATGGAAGACCCAATATGAATTCAAAATCACATAACAATTCCAGTTTATCATGAACATATTTGTTATTAAATTGTTTTAAATTCGTCTTGAATTTTTAAGACTTATATTCATCCATGACATATTTCAAAGGACTTAACATGAAGATCCAATGAAGCTCAATGTTCCTCAATAACTTTAAAGCTTTAGTTTTAAAAGTCTTTATAGGTTTGGCAAAATTCTAGGAACTTCTTAGGGCTATGAGCAAAGAATGCATAATGGGACTACAACATTCAATCAAAAAAACCAAAGAGATATCAAACAATACCACCATTTCCACATTAATTCATTGTGTCATGTAATGCACATTGATCAAGAAAGGAACATAACTAGGTTTCAATTGTGAAATTGCCCCTATACAATATTGTTGGAACACCAAATTTCATCACAACAAAGCACACACACTTTGAGCCAATATATGAATCAAATACATACCTTAGATATTTATACATGTTTTTTCACAATAATCATAAATTATTATATTTATTTATATTTGCACCTACCTCCACAAATTAAAAAGTTAGTAAGATTAGTATGCAATGACAATTTTCATGACATAAGCATACACATATATCCATTATTGGTCATCACTAGTGGTAAAATTGAATTCACTTTAACTAAAATGAAATTAGTCCATAACACATCAAATTGAATGCTACCTTTAGAACAATCTTTTGCATTGGCTCAGCCATTCCTCGTCCACTACAAATTTTCCATTATTTATCAGGTTGTTATTGACTTTCAAAATGCATAACAACTCTTTCAGTGCTTCATATTTTATCAAAGGTGAAAGATAGATGCAAATTGAACTAGTTTATGCAAAATGAATATTAAATTGAACAAGACTCACATGAAAGATTAAGTGGATTTGCCAATTTAAATACTTTCATTTCTATTGTGCACCAAATCCTTGTTAGAAATCAATCCCAATAGCGAGCTGAAAGCTAACAACAATTGTTATTCTATCAAAATATTTTTGTAAAGTATTCAACTTAAGTGACAAAATTTTGTCCTTACCCTCAATTTATGAACAAAATCTACACCTATTTTCACAATTCAAAAATTGGACAATCCTCTTCCATGTAACAAGTTTTTCCCAAGTTCAACTTGGCTACCCAATTATCTTTGAAAACCCAATAGTTATTGTGGCATACCCCCAGAAGCTTGCCATAAGGTATTGAAACATACTTTTCAATGTAGTTTATTATGGAAAACTTGAAATCTATGGATAGGCTCCCTAGCTCCACACAAAGTGGGACAAGAAGGGCATGTGGGAATTTGATGATGCGATTAAAAGAAACTCACAAGTTTGAATTCATGAACATGTGAAAATGCACAAACAAAAAAAGAAAGGTGTTGACTGCATTCGGAACCAAATTGGATCATAAATTTATCACATGTTCATACTAGAAGTCATACAGCTTGGACTTGGGAGGAATCACCACTTTCATTTTTATAGTATATTGTATACTGTTTTATTGGCATATTTAGGGATTACCTCAAAATGGTCAAATTATTCAAGAGTCTGAAAATGGACTCTTGAAATTAGAAAACATTATGCTTCAAATGTTTGAAGCCTCATAATTTCCATAAGTGCACTTTTAAATGTGCTTGAATCCCAAGACACATTTTTGGCTTGTACCATGTGTCATGCATTAATCTTGACCCATGGTTAAGGTCACAACATCTAAATTCTTTCATTTTAGGAAGGAAATTTTGTTGTCTTTCTTGGGAGTTGGTGATGCACCCAAATTAAAGTCATGACATATTATACTTGACATAGGTTCATTGTTTAGAGTTTCATGTGCATTAAAGTTGTAAAGCTTCAATAATGTTGATGATAAAAAAAAGAAAGGTGTGGAGAAGCTTGCAATGTTATAGCCCGAAACATAAAAGAAAAGTTCAAAAGCACCATGTGATGAAAGACAATGAGTTTACAAAAAAATTCATAATGAAATGTCAAAGATGTATAAATGATAATAGTTTATTTAGATTAGAGATCATTTTGCTTAGAAGTTGAATGTTTTGTATGTTCATTCTTTAGTGTTCACACTTGCATTTTAATCTTGCAAATGATGTAAAAACTATTTAGTAATTAAAATGTTCCAAGAACTAGTGACATGCATCACATAACCGCCCCCCTTGGAACATTAAACATGCACATCGCATATTGCACATCATGACTTGACACTCGAAGCTAACTATTGCAAGTACCGTGATTTGCGACTACAAACATCTAACATTTGAACACAAAGTTTGAAAGCATGCCACACATATGTTCAACATCTTGTTGTAAAATCTAACATTATCAAGTGCTAATGACCCATGTACCTCAAAAATCAAACCTATAACCATGGCCCACAAAGCATTGAACACTAATCATGAAATTGCATTGTATTGCAATCAACAAATTATGATATGAAAATCATAATTGAAAACATGAAAACAAAATGGCAATGGTTGAGGAATCTAGATGCAAGGGTTTACAAGAAAGGGCAATGGTCTACTACAATTAAACCAAGGTTTAAACAAATTTAAACTTTAACTCCAAATTTTCCAAAAGTCATTTCCCCAAACTCGTAATCTTACACAAGGAATAAAGGACTAAGAATGAAGTCACAATGGTATCTTGTTGCCATTGTTCAATTTTCAAACCAATTTTGGGTTTTTTTTACCACTATAACATTTTTGTGGTTTGGTAAGAAAAACAATTTGTTATGCATGAATGGGCACACATGTAATAACATTGATAATGGATAAGATGTGAAAAAAGTCATGAGAAAATTTTTGTGGTTTAGGAATGAGACTTTTTGTTAATTTTTTAATTACTAAAAAATATAAATTGGGATTGTAATTTCCATGCTAGTGAACAACATAGTGAACACTACAACACCATTCATTTGTTCTAACAACCTTTGCAAAAATTTATTATTTGTGAATGGAACCCCAAGATTAGTCAAATTGTGATAAAATTGGACATCTAGTTTCATGGAGAAGGAGTTCAAAAGGACAAGATTTCTTGTTACACATGTTCCATCGATATGAATTAGTGGGGCTCTTGTTTGTCAAGCATGTGGTTGTATTAACAACTTTTGTCCACAAATAGTTTGGACAATTAGTTTCCATTGCCATGTTTTTGACCTTTTCCAAAATGGTTTTGTTTTTCCAAATGTTCCACCACACCATTTTGATGTGGCATTTCTATTGTCATCAATTGTTTCAATATGCCATTTTACTCACAATAGGTGTTGAATTCGTTGGATAAAAACTTTCCACCCCAATCAATTTTCAACACTTCAATGTTATTTTCTCCATCTTCAATAGCACCTTGAAATTTTGAATTTTTCAAAGGTGTCACTTTTGGCCATCAAAAAAAATAATTTATGATTTTTTTGTTATAATCATCAATGAATACCAAAAACATTTGGTACTTGTTAGAGAAGTTGTAGACTAGTGACCACATAGGTTGGAGTGAATTAACTCATCCTTTTGCATAGAACTTGTGAGGTTTTTTCTTGGATCTTTTTCCTTTTGTTCATATAGTTTTCACAAACATGTGTGGTCACTAGGATATGTTTGACCTCCCTAGCTCTTCATGGTCTTAACAACATTTGTAGTCACTAAAAATATAGGTGTCTAACTAAATCAAAAGTGCCAAAGACTATTATGAACCTTCTTCCGACATCATGAAAGAAGGGCCTTGCCATTGACTTGCTAAAAGTTTGTACAAGTCATTTGTTTTGTCTTGACTTTTGACATCTCTCTATTGATTATTCCTTGGTTGGGTTTTGTCCATTCACTATCCAATATTTCTTGGAGCCAAACACAACATGACAACCATTATTTACTATGCCTCCTACAAATAACAATTGTTTGGTCACCCTTAGTACCAAGAACATATCCTCAACTTGCTTAACTCCTTCATGATAAAAGAACATGCTCCCTTTCCCTAATATTATATGCTAATTTCATTGATTTAACAATGGAAAGACTCTTTTCTTTTCATTCCATCTAAGCATGTGACTAGGTTTTCAACACATTTAATCACATGCCTAGAGGCACTTGAGTTAAAACAATTTAAAGTTTTAGTGTCGTGAGAGATGGGTCATCAGTCCAATAGTGATTTGGAAAAACATTAATGGCAATATGAACCACTTTAGTCTCATCAATAATTTTTTTTGTTGAAGCAAGATTATTCATCATCTCCCTTGTGGTTTAAATAAAGTCACTTGTGCATAAGTCCCTTCATCCAAATAGGTGAACTTCAAAATTTGCCACACTTCTGTTGGTTTTAAATTGTCTTGCATTGTGGGGATCAAATTATCTTTTATAGCCATGATTAGGATAGTAAAGTTGTGTCCTTTTTGCATCTTAACATTGTCAAATCCTTTTCTTGTTACATCTTCAATTGCTTTCACATTTGGAACACCTTTGCATTGCTAGGTAAAATAATTGTTGTTGTTTGCAAATGGTGCATTTGGGCATACCAATTTTCATCATCCCTCTCATTTCAATAGTTGACAAATCTTGACTTTCTTATCAAAAGTAGTTGTTTATCCCCCCAAGCTTGTTTTCCTTTGACATGGAAACTCATTTTCACTCATGGTTATGATGGAGGGCTTTGCTCATCTTACTATAATTAGCACAATAACATGCTCAAAAACATTAAAAGAACTTCATTTCAAAAGATTACCATAATAACAAACACAATCAACAAATTTCCTTATGGGCCATTTGGACAAAATAAACTAGATGCAACAAGTATTGTCTCTCACAAGCATAAACAATCACTCTGATACCATACAAAAGAAATGAAAAAAAATATTATACCAAGAGCTTTTAATAGAACTAATGATTGAACTATAGACCTTCACTTGATATTATATAAATGCCCAAGTATTTTGCAAATAATATTTGGTAAGTATGTGGTTATAGGTTTGCAATAAACACTTTTTTAAAATATGAAAAACTAACTTTGTGACCCTTTACTTGATTTGTCATTGTTCACTTAATTTAGGTAAGCCCGACCACAAGTTTCCACAAAAGATAACAAATGGATTGCAATTGTATTATTCATATAATATAGTTCTAAATTCAAATCCCTTAATGCCAACCTTGACGATATATCAATGATAGGCACACGACACAATTTATCATTTTAAATGAAATATCACACAAAATTGTCATCATTTGCTTCAAGCACTACCTTCAAAAATTAATACATCTAGTCTAACTTGTGTTGTTCGCCCAAGTGTGAATTGGTTAATCAACTACTTTTTCCTTCCAAAACCATTTTTTGTAATTTAATTGAATTTTCAACAACAAAAAAAATCAAAAATCAATATGTTCGCCACCCTAGATCTAATTTTAAAAAATTTGACTTCATTAAACCTTACTCATTAAGGGCTTGCCAACAATGCCAAAGCACAACCAAATTCTCCAAAAAAATTTAGTTTTGATTTAAATGAATTTTTAATAAAAAATTGTTCAATATTCAATAATTTTTTTGGACCAAAAGTTGAAAGTCAAAACATTATGAAACCAATTGTTCCACCCCTTTTCGTTGACCATTTTCCAATGGTACCAAGAGTTTGGCAAGAAGCATTGTGGTTTGGGAGATCTCAACATGAGAAACAAACAAAACAAACAAGCAAACAACTTGTTTTCATGATAGATTATGGAGTACGTGCATTGGGACCCATTGAATGTTCATTGTTATTAGATAATCATTTTAGGGTTAATATCCACAATTTTGTACTTTTTTAACAAATAAAATTAGTCATTTAGTCAAATAAATGAATATTATGCAACTAATGCTTGTCCAATGGTTTCATTTTGTTTGATAAATCATAAAGATATAATCTTGTCCTAGGATATATATTTTGAACAACCTCTAAACTATATGAACTATACCTTATTATGTATCATTGAAAGATATTATTTTGTTGCAAGTAAACCTACGGTTGGGATAAACCATTTATTGTAAGCTTTCAAATTTAAACCTCAATTCATAAAACTCTGATCCTATACCCTAAACCATATGCCCTTTACCTTAAACGAAATGCCTTGTATCCCATACGATAATCCTTATATCCTACGCACTAATTTTGAACCCTATAGTTTATGCTTGATACCTTAAACCCCTTTCTTTAATTGTTCAATGCAATTGAATATCCCATGTCACCCATAAAACTGGTTTGGTCAGATTCATTGCTTTGCAGCCTCTAGGTCTCAGGTTCAATCCTCACATGCCCACCAGAAAGTGCAGCCAAAATAAAGTGCAAAAATGTATTCTACTCTGGTGACCCCCAGCTGTGCATCACTTAATCCATCACCCTCCAGAACACAAACTACTGAGTGAGTGCAATTTGTACATATATAAATCATCAACAGATCTTAAGGGTTCAATATCTAGGGTAAGGTACACAATGCAAGGGGCTTCTGAGGTCTGAGCCCTTGTCAACGAGGGTGCACCAATGCAAGGGGATTCCCATGTTTGAATCCCTGTGAACAAATTAGGACACAGATCCAAAGGGTTCAAGATGTAGGGTAAGGTACCAATACAAGGGGCTTCCCAGTTTTGAACCCCTGCGAATGAGGGTAGTAGCCCAAGCAAACAGGGGCGAAAACCTGTGAAGCTCTGCACAGAAGTCCCTTTACCCCTGCATAAAAGAAGATGAGAATTGAAACCCTGACTTCAAAACTAGAACAGCAAGGCCACACAGCCCAACAAAGAGGCCATCATTGATAGAAGAACTGTCACAGGTTGCAGAATTGCAACATTTCCTTGGTGGGGGCTGGATATGTCAACAGGTACATTAGAAGGAGGAGAGGGACCCTGTGAAAAGGAAGAAGAATTGGCAGCAGTCTTAGGAAAAGTACCGGCAGCTTCCATAACTATGACTTCCAGCTTCATGCCTTGCAAGCAGTGGCCAGGAATTCCGCATATGAAGTACAAGCTACCCGTTGTCAAAAGTGGAATAACAGTATGTCCTGTGTAATGGATACTGATGGCATTGTTGGTGTTGCATGCATTGAAGTCTGCAAAATTTCTCAGTTGTAACACATCATGGCCACCTGTTGGAAACTCAAAGACTGCACAACCATATCACCTCTTCATCATGAATGACAGTGACAGACTTAGAACTGCCATATTTATATTGCCACTTTCCCTACAGACTTCATCATTGAATCCCAACAGTCACTGTAGATAAACATCATGAAGAAAAATCTGCTCAAAACTCTAAAACAACAATTATACAGAAATCTCCGGATCTCAGACTAAGATTAACATTCTTCTACTGTGACTGTCATAAACACCTCTTGGAATTTCCAGACACAGCACTAGGGACTCAAAATTCTCAAGAGGGGAGAGAGAAAACTAATATTATCATCATCATCATCATCGCACTGTAGAAGAAGGGGTTGATGTCATCATCGCACTGTCACGCCTATGTCGAAGGAGAAAAAAAACACCACTCCAAGTGACAGGTTTAGGGTTTAGGGTTTAACTCGACTCGACACGTACCGAGATTGTCACCGAGTTGGAACTTCTTGTCTGCGGCCCAAGCGCTATAGAAGCTGACGTTATGCCCAGTCATTTGAGGAAGAGCCCACTTGACGCTGTGTCCGCCCACAACATAGTTCTCGGCCTGAACTCCTCGCTGCTGCATCAACAAGAGCAAGAAGAAATCCAGCACGAGAATGCTGAGTTCCCAAAACACCATTGATTCAGCCGCCATGCGCTATAAGCTACCAGGATTCACAAAACGCAGGTGCCATTCTCAAGCTATGAAGTCCCATGCACTCTGCTGCAGCAATGGCGCTGAGCGGGAGCGTCAACAAACTCGGAGCGCAGTGTGCGCAATTAATTTTTTTTGTTGGGATCGGGTTCTTATTAACTGGGATCAGAACTGGCTGATTTGGGTTTTGAAAATCAGAATTGGGTTCTTTTTTTTCAAATCTTAAAAATTTGATACCTAGGTAGGTTATATGAATAATGTTAGGGTCCGGTTCTTAAGGGTCAAGGAGTAGGGAGAATAGGGTTAGTTAGCCGTTAGGGTCTTAGGGTGAAGGCGGGGTTAGGGAGGTGCTCCTTCTTTTGCATGGGAATTGAAATTGTAATTGTGTTTTTGTTGCATTGTTCATCGCGTTTCTCATTTTTTTATCTACATTTTGTTGATGTTCATTGTATTGTTATTGTGCTTTTTTTTTTGTTGTTGTTGGTGCTCATTTGCTAGTGCACGTCATGTTGTTATAAGTGTTCATTGTGTTGTTGGTATTTCTCATGTTGTTAATGTCGTGTTGTTGTAGGTGTTCATTTTGTTGTTGCAAATGCTCATTGTGTTGTTAATGTTCATCATGTTGTTAGTATTCGTGTGTTTTTAATGTTTATTTTGTTATTGCAAGTGCTCATTGTGTTGTTGGCACTCATTGTGTTGTTTTTCCCTTTCTATGGTTGGTACTATCTTTACTTTTCATTATTTTATAAATTGAAGTTTCATTGAAGGTGGAAGGTTGTTGGTTGCTTGTGGTTTTGACGAAAACTTTACATTTCAAGTATGTTTGTTATTTTTCAAAATTATGTGGGTTTTGTTCATTTTGATTATTAATTTTTTTCATATTGAAGATAATTTGTTGATAATATGTTTGGATTGAAGACATTGCTTGCAAACTTAAAGGGAATTTGAATTTTTTTCCCAAACTTGCAAAGGAATTTGTTAATTGAAATTTGTTGATATTTCGTAAATATCAAGTGGATGCAAAAAATATCAAATGCCCTTCCAAGTGATGGAAGAAATATGAAACCATGTTTTCAATTGTTGGTTTTTAGCTAGACAAATTTAAAGTTTCTCAATTTTCAAATTGAAATTGCATTTCTTTTCCCTTGCTAAAATTCTCATCAGTTTGAAAAATGTCGTTTATAACTAGATAACCTTGAGAAATTAATGTTTGTGAATAAGAATTGGTCAAAGGATGCAAAGGTTTCATATTCACAAAGATTATTATGAACCTTGTAAGTATGAGGATGCAAGGCTCATAATAATTTGGTAGAATTGATATATTTTGAATTAGACTTAAAGTAGAAATTAGATGAGTTTGAAAGCTCATTTAAATGAAATGATTTGAAAGATACTTTATCCAACATTTTTTTTCTGTTTTGTATATCTTTGAAATGTGATCACATATTTTTGTTTAGATATTTGAGTTTTGTAATAAACCTTAATGGTTTGTTTCCTATGAAAATTTGATTTTTTCCCTAAAAACCATAATCTTAAGATTTTAAAATGAAATTAAAAAATTTGTTGGGCATTAAAAAAAATAAAAATCAAACATGGTATATATTTTTAAATGTGAGAACCATTTTGGTTCTTAAATTGATTTTTTTTCATAATTAGAACAAGTGATTATAATTTTTTTTAAATAATTGTCCAACATTGGTTTTTATGTACCAAAGTGGGTATTGGCTCAACATTGGTTTGAACATTTGAACTTGATATAAGGGACATGGCCATTATGTGATGAGCTAGATGATTTAACAATGATTTGGAGGGTGCCTTAAATCCATAAGGTTCTTTCTTGGTGTAGGCCATCTTATGTTTTTGGGTGGGCTCTTACATTTTCATAAAGGCCTATGATTTTTTCTTTGTGTTGTGAGTAAGATCTTGGCCATTAGATATGGAAAAAATCTTTCATAGGTCATTATGCAAGGTAAATTCAACTTTAGTTTGAAAATGCCTTCATAATTGGGCTTATGTGTGTGAGTGCATATAGACACAAAGGTAATTAACACATAGTTTTTTAATATATTCAAATATAAATAAATATTCAACATGCAAATACACCACCTAAAACAACTTTTTCCATTTGCAGTTTTGTGAAATCAAAAATTGAAACAAAAAAAAAAAGGATGTAATGCCTTTCATTTAATTTTTTTGTGCATTCAAGGTTTTTGGATTTCATAGCTTGAAACATGCTTGAAATTATAGCCTCAATAAAATATAGCACATGTTGGTCCCTTAATTGGTTAAAATTCAATCTATGAAACTTGAAAATATTGCGGAAGTTTCACAATTCAAGTGAAATCAAATATGTTTTGGTGGGTTTTATGTGATGTCTTTGAATTTAGAAAAAATAAATTACACCTCTCAAATTGTGTTGTGTTTCAAAATGTTCTTGCAATAATACCTTTTCCACATTTTGCATTATAACATTTGAAATTTGGGTGGAAATTGCATATCTAGTGTGGGAAGGGGCTTGTGAAAATTTGAAATGTGGGCAAAATTGCATAGGTGAAGTTTATGGAAGAATTTGTAAAAAAATTTGAAATATCCATAAAACATATTTAGCCAAATTGGTGATATTCACAATATGAAAGTAAAAACATTTTTATAATTTGAAACATTTTTTCATGTTATAGGTAAATGTGTGATAATTTTAAGCCAATTTTATAATTTCATTTTTGTAATTATCTTAAATAGGAAAATTTTAATAGAAAATTATTTAAAAAAATATGGCGAAAATACACTACCAAAAAAAGTCACCAAGGTAAATAGGTGGGTGAAAATCCTTTAAGGTGTACCACATAAGATAAAAAGGGCATAATCCTTACTATAGTCTTTTTTTACCCTATATTTTGATCCCCATTATTTTGAATCAAAAGTTGTCAAAAACTTCAAAAGTACTATATTTTAAACTATTATAATTTTAGATTTTATCATAATCATCCATAAATGTGTCTTTACATGGTAAAAAAAACTAGGTAAAAAAGATAGAAAAGGGTGACATTGTGACAAGATTTTGATACACCTTAAAGAATTTGCACCTAGGTAGGGAAATAGGTAACTATTGAGTAAGTAAATGGTTTACACCAGTTTTAGGCAATCCACACTAGGTGAGTTAGTTTTTAACTTAGTTCTCACATTAAGAACTGATTGTTCTCATTTTGGGTGAAAATCAAATTGAAAATTGGTTTTAAGGTTTTCATTCATGTCAGAACCAACTAGGAAAACCAAAACTAGAATTACAATAAGAAAAAAAGAGAACTGGATGTGTTTTCACATGAAAACCCAAATCCTATTTTTAGGGACTTGGAGGTATGTTGGAATTAAGTTTAAGGTTAGAAGTTTTAGGGTTTAGGGTGACACCTCCACCAAGGGAAACCACAAAAAGAGAATAATATAAAAGCCAAGAGGTTTTTCTATCTAATTAATTACTGTTTTTTGAGTTTTTGTTCATCATGTTTTTTTTTTTTTTTTTTTTTTTTTTTTTTTTTTTTTTTTTTTTTTTTTTTTTTTTTTTTTTTTTTTTTCTTTTTTTTTTTTTTTTTTTTTTTTTTTTTTTTTTTTTTTTTTT
>Ga0116231_10004505_pt1 | contig 28191 bp, 23 predicted proteins | sample S1TSphgellanicum_2_FD_89695 | JGI IMG/M metagenome (GOLD analysis project Ga0116231, IMG submission 89695) | Host-associated microbial communities from peat moss isolated from Minnesota, USA - S1T2_Fd - Sphagnum magellanicum MG | ecosystem: Host-associated > Plants > Peat moss > Unclassified... | reverse complement strand
GGATTGTGGTTGCCACGGCGACTTCGGGCGCCAAAGATTCAGCAACCACGGAGTCGCCGGGCTTGCCTTGGCGAACTGGTCCAAATCGACGGCTGCGATCATGGGTGGTTTGAGGATCGAACTCCGGCGTGCACGGCGCTGGTCTACGTTGACGATGCCACTGGCGTTCTACGGCGACAAGGCGAGCGTGTTCCGAGTCAACAAGCAGTCCGCGGCTGCAGGCAAAGGCCCTACGCAGTTCGGACTGGCGCTTTACGAGCTCAACATCGATGGGACATGCGCCGACACAGCGGCGGCCAAGGGCCGCGTTGAACGAGCGCCCTTGCCTTGGCATACAAGCCAATGGGCGTGATCGATCTCGGTCATGACCCTCGATCGCCAGCGACTCGATCGTCGCGCCACCGAACACGGAGCTCTCGGCAGCCCCGAACTTCATCGCAATATGAAACCAGTCCAGCATACTGCCTCGAAATCGCCTCCCGCGGTTTGGTTCACTCTGGCAGGCGAGTGCCGCTCGCATCGGATCGTTGAAAGCAACGTTGATGGTTCCGCGTTGAAGCACTCTCCCGTCGATTCTCGTTTCTCGAGCGAGGCGGCAAGCCGCAACTGTGCCGCGCCCGCCTCCACCTCGAGGCTGGAGGCAAACGGGTATCGATCAATCAACTCAGCAGCGGCCGCCATGAGTCACTCCACGGTAACGAATGGGCGACCGTGTCGTGAACAGGTCGTGGTTCGTTGATCGGGCGACTGATCCGCTCTGCGCTTGCCGTTCGATCTACTTAGGCACGCAAGTCCATTGAACCACGCCGCCATTGCTGTCGAGGACGCATTCTTCGTCGGGACCGCAGGCGGGGCTGCATCCCCCCCCGGCCAAAGCCGTCTCGGCGACCGAAAAGCGGATGGAATGCACTTTGATGCCGCTGATTCCCGTGCTCGCGAGATGCTCGTTGACGAGTCTCTTCGCCTGGGCGTGGCGGCTACTGACCAGCCGCAGGAGTTTGTCGCGATCGGGAGCCGGCCCTTTGACCTTCTTGCTTGCCGTGGGGGTCTTTCGTTTCCTGGCCATGGATATCACTCCTTTGCGGCGGAAGGTTTGCAATTGGCTCTCGCAGTGATGCTCAGCTTGGCGATGACAGGATCGTTGGCCGGCGACATGAGCTGAAGTCCGACAGCATCCCGGGGCTGCGACGTGATCTCCGGTCCAATGCTGACGACGATGTCCTGGTCTTCCTTGGAAACGATCGTGAGGGGAGTTTTATCGTACAGAACGCTGGTGATCTGTGCGAGATGGCTGCCTTTGATCGTGACTGGAGCGACGTCACATTGGGCGAGCATGATCGGCGGATCCTTGTTGACCGTGGGCTTCGGAGGGGGCGGGTCCGCGTCCGGAATCTCTCCTTCGAGCGGCGCCCTGGCGCCGGACGCCAGGGTGTTGACCATCAAGAAATGGTGGTACGGCTTGATGTCCTTGGCCGGGATCTCGAAACTGAGTTCGCTTCTGTGGGGGTCGGCGCACTTGAGACCGCCGCGCGCCGGGATCGGCTTGCGAGGATCCTTGATCAGACTGAAGGCGTTGCCGTCCTCCAGTTGCAAAGTCCAGTTTCCGTCGCACAGGAGATCCGCGCGATTCGTGGCGGTAATCAGGAACCGCGCTCGCTTGTCGCCGCCGAGCCTGTTGACGCTGAGCGTCGTGTCGTAATTCGCAATCGAGTTGGTCCAACCGGACCCCGCGAAAGGAAAGGTGACCGTGAAGATCGTGGCTCCGCCGTCGAGAGCCTTCGCGGGAAAAAAGGTGGTGAGCATTCTCGTATTGGCTCTTGCATCGAGATCAGTCAATTGCGGGAATGGCGTGCCGGCCAGCGGCACGCCGTTCAAAAGCACCACGGGGCGATTGAGTTTGGACAGCACCTCGTCGTTGCCGCTGTTGCTGTCGAACTGCAATTCGGCATCGGCTTGATACATCGCCGTGCCCTCGGCGGAGAGGCGCAGGCTGTTGATCGTGAACTGCGGTCCCTTCGGAGCCGATTCTGGCGCAAGGGGAACGGCCGCACCGTAGCGGCCGCTCACGGAGCCGCCCATGAGCGCGACATTCAACGGCATGGCAATTTCCAATTCTTTATCCGATTTGATCGTCAGCCCGTCGGAGGCAGTGCCATAGACGCGGTTCCCAAGCCTTATGGTCGTCCCTTGAAAGAGATTCTCGCCTTTGACCACGGCGACACCGTTGAGCGCGTCCGTCGGAATCCATTGGACGGAAAACACGTGGGCCCGGAGTCGGTTCTGAACGACTTCGGTTGACGGAACTTCAACTCCCGAAAACACGGGCTGCTCGGTGACTTCCGGCAGCGTCGGTGACAACCAATGCCGTCGGCTTGAAGGGGTGTGGATGTTCGCCTCGTACTGCACCCACGACTCACGCGCTTTGAAGTCGATCGTGGGTATCGCCTCGCCCTCGTCGGCACACGGCAGTCCCAGCACGACCATCATGTGGCGGATGCCCGGTTCGACCGAATGTTGTCCGAGAACCGGGCGGAATTGCCAGCCAAAGCGCAGCGACCCGTCATTGCCATTCGACTTGCGAATCGCCACCGTATCCATGTCGCGGTACAGATAAAACACTTGATGGCGGGTCTGGGCTTGATAGCCGATCGAAAAAACGCTGGCGGCGATGGCGCCACCGAAGGCATTGGCCTTTTGGCTCAGTGTCGCCGCGTTATGGGAACCCTCCTCCGGCATGAGGGCCACCAAGGACAGGGGCGTCCCCGGGTCGCATTGGGGAGCCGGGGCGCCGCTGAGCTTGGCGGAGACCTCGATGGTTGCCACCGCATCGACCGCGTGACGCTCGGGCTCGAGATCGATTTCGAACCCCACGACCGCCTGCAATCGCGGCTTGCTGCCATAGAGCCGGTCCGACAGCGATCGATCCATCAACATGCGCACATTGGAGAGTTGGTAAGTGAGATTGACCTCATCGGACAGCAAGTCAGAGGCATTCGACCCAAAGTTCGGCGTGTACGATGGCGCCGTCTGAAGGGTCGGTAATGCCGGAGCTTGCGGCCCGAGAGTGCTCGCGGTGGCCGAGGACACGGCGGAGGCTTGCGTCGAGGTTCCGGTGGAAACACTGGGTGCTACATTGATGGTGAAGCTGGGGCTCGTCGCCGCGGTCGTCGTTGGTGCCGCCGCCGGAGCGGCCGCCCCACCGAATACCGTGGCGGCGCCAGGTCCCACGGCGCCGTTGGCAAAGAATCCTCCGCTGAAATCGGTGTTCTGAAATCCCTGCAGATTTCCCAGTGCCGCGGCGAGTGCCTTCGGATCCACAAAGGACTTGTTCTGCAGACTCTGTGCGAGGTTGTCGAGCATCAAGGTCAGCTCGCGCGAATCGTAAACCTTCGGGGCGCCGACGTGAATTCCATTATCGGTATCCGCAAACGTCGCGCCGCACAGCAGGTAAACGGTGGTGGCAAAACCCCACACGCGACGAGCATTCATGGTCATCCGTGTCCCCGCTTTCGTTGAGCGACTGCAATCTTTTTCACGTCAACTCCCAAATCATACAGCGGGCTGCTCTCATTCGCACCAGCGCTGGTTGACGCGGAGCGTCCCGGATCAGGGGTTGCGCTTCGCAATGCCGATCATTCACGGTGGCTGTTTGTCAGCGCAGTCATCCGCATTCGGCACCGACCGATCACCGTCCACCTTGGAGGCCGTTCCCCACACCTGCTTTAACGTGTATGACGCCGCGGCAACCGGATCGCTGACGGAGGCGAAGCGCTGAATGATGACGCTGCAGGCCAGCGCGTCGTTTTTCGCAGTCGGTTCGGCACATACCACGGCTTCTACCCGGCCAATGAGCGGCGAGCAGACGCTATTCGGCGCCGAGCCGGTGCTGCAGGAGGCAAGGGCACAGGTCTGCGGCACGAGCGCAACGGCGGACGGGTTGAAGCCGCCGACCGCCGCCACGTACAGGTTGGCGCCCGGCGACGGCGTGATATCGGGTAGCGACCTCACGGCCTCCTCGGTCAGCGGCATCGCGGCCGCCACGGTCTTGACCACGTATTTGTTGACCAGGCCGTCGCGTGGCGGCATGAAGACTCGCCACGCCGCCGGCACATTGGCGGGCACCTCGAGGTCCGCCTCTGCAATCCGCTGATTACGCACGAGTCGCCGGGCCGTAATCCAGTGCAGCTCGCTCAAGGGCGCGATACTCCACCAACTGCAATTCGAACCGGCTGCGCAGGCGCGATCGTGGATCCGTAGGGCGCCGGCGAAAATGAGCAGAAAGTATACGATCAGTGTCCCAGCCAGCAGCTCGTAGCGGCTCATGGCGACCGATCCGACTTCGCGCCGTTTTCTGCGGCTGCCTGTGGCAGGGCATTGCCGCCACCCTTCCCTGCCGCCGGCGACGGTGCCGTCAGCGGGACTTCGAACCGCTCTGCGTAACGCAAATGGAGGCTCATCGCCGTCCACAAGGCGATCTCGTCCTGCAACGAACTGGGCGGCGCCACAGAGAGCTTGACCAGTAGGTCGCGACGTGAGGTATCGATGGCACTCTTGATCAACTGACCCAGCCGGTCGTAACTGATCACGGACATCGAGTACCAGAGTGCCAAGAGCAAGGGTGCGAGGACGGACAGCACGAGATAAATCCACAGCAAATTGCCGTGCGCGACATAGGCCACGAGCCAGAAAGAGAAAAAAACCAGCGTCAGCCAGAGCATGTTGAGGCAGAAGGCCAGCTGCGTCTCCGCATCGTTGATCGCCTGCGGTAAGGGCGAATCCTTCATGCCGGCGATGAATAGCTCAAAATGCATCGCAAGTGCGGTGTAATCGATGCCGTAGCGAGTCTCCGCGTAGGATTCTGTGGCTGCCGAGAGCGCGCCCATGCGCGTGACGGTGATTTGCTGTCCGGGAAACTCTCGATCCAGCCGGGATTTCAGCGTTGCGAGATGGACGTCGTGGCGCCGCTTAAGCTCGATGACGATGTCCTTGACGTCGGTCTCGGCGTGGCTCAACGCCTTTTCGGCCGCCGGCGGTTGGGCCATGGTATTCGATGCCGCAAGAAGCTGCACGAGCAGTTGCACGAGCTTTTCAAGTTCCTCGGCCGTCGAGAGCCACTTGGGGTCGGTGGCGTTTTGCCGGAAAAGTGCGGTGAGGTCCATGAGTTCCTGCCCGTTGCCCATGCTGCCGACCGGCAACTGCACTGCGCTTTCCTTGGCCGCCTTCAGGCGGGCTGTAAACTCACCTTGGATGCGCGCCACGCCATGGCGCTCCCGATCAGCGTCTTCGACTTTCTTCTCGAGTTCCGTATACGATCCGTACCGAAGCATTTCCCCATACGCTCTGACCGAGCGCGGAATGATCGAGCCCTCGAGTGCGCGGCGAACGTGCGGCGTGATGACCTGGCAGACGAAAGCCAGTATTCCCAGGAATCCGACCAAACCGAGGCCGCCGAGTGCTTGATCGATGGTATCAACGTTCTCATAGCGAGCGGTCAGCCTCTGGACGGACTGAAACTGCAAGTAGAGAAGTCCCCAAGTCGACAAGGATGTGACGAGGGCGGGGATGGCCGCCCCCAATAGAAACCGCTTGGACAGAAAATCCGGTAGCTTGCCCAGGATCTCCTTGAGCATTGATCAGCTACCAGCAATCGACCCGATACTTATAGTCGACCGTGCAAATCTCGGGGTGTCCGGCCTTCGCATAGGGATGGGCAATAACGGGATTCTTGCAGTAGCAGGTCGTGGGCGCCAGCATTAAATTGAAAGTGCCGTCCTCGGATGCGGGCAGCACCTCGGCTGAGTCGTCCTTGGTCCGCATCGAGATGATCACGAACGGCAAGCCATGCTGCCGCATCGGCGCACGCAAGTTGCCGGGAAACGCTCGGTCATTGCGAAGATAATCCTCCTCGCTAATGCGCGGCACGATGGTGCGACGGCCGATCGCGCTCAGGGGTTCGGATCTGTTGCGGCCGCTCGTGACGATATCGGCGGCATGCACCAATTGAAAATGATCGTCGCTGACAGGTACTATCACCCCGGACACGGCGTTTTGTTCCATCGTCTCGAACGCGCTGCCCAACCTGGTGGAGGGTTCGAGTAACGGCAGGAAAACACTGCTCATGGGACCTCCGATGATGTTCGTGCCGGCCGCGACTATGGTAGCGTGCGATGGTCGCGCAAACAACTGAACGGGGTATAGCCGTGCCGAAGTATCACGTGGCATTCCGACCGACGAGCCAAAGCGGCTCGATTCCGCAAGTCTCCATCAGCGATACCACTTCCAGGGTCACCAAGAGTCTGCCCTGCCTCGTCGATGCGGGCACCTACATCATTCTTTGGGTGCTCACCGGAAAATCAGGCGCGACGGCGCCGGGACTGATCGAGGCACTCGACACGTCGAGTTCGGCGAATGCGCTGGCGCCGCGTCCGATTGGATTCGATGCAGCGGGACAGGCGCTGAAGGCGACTGATTCCGATGCGGCGCAAGACTACATTCAGGATTACGTGCTGCCACCGTGAAGGGCGACGGGCGTCCGTGTTGGTGCCCACCTCATCTACACTTTTAAAGCTTCCGGGGCTGATTCCCGAAAATAGCAAAAAATTAGCGGCCTCGGTGATGCGCCGCCGCATATCAACCGACTTGCCGCTCTTCGCCGTGAGCCAGCGGCTGTGCAAACAAGCACCCCGGTGGTCTCGACTCTCTCACATGTCGCGCCGGGCGGCATCGTCATCAATGCAGGACGCGGTGCTGCGGGACATGGCGGTACGTTTACTGGATCCATCTCGTATGCGGCGGAAGTGTACGATGCGGCGACGGGCGAGCTTAAATATGCCGTCATATCGCAACAGGCGCCTTTCGCGATGGACGTGACCTCAAGCTTCGGGCGTCTCGACGCTGCGAGGACCGGCGTGCGCCACGGTGCGCAGGAATTGAACCTGGATTTCATCAAGGCCGGTCTGTTGAAGGCTTCCAGCTCGAGTTGAGTTGGCTACCGCTTCTCGACAGGTAAACCTGAGGACTTTTATGTCGACAGTATTGATCACGGGTGGCCACGCGGGCCTGGGGCTGATCGGGGCACAGACACTCGCAATGCGGTTCGGGTGCAATCTGATTCTGCCGGCTCGAAACCCGGGCAAGGCTGGAGGCGCTGCAGATAAGCTGCGCACCGAGACGGGAGTCCGTGTCGAGGTATTAGAGATGGACCTCAATTCACTGGCATCGGTGCGGCCGGCAGCGGAGCAGTGCAAGACGATGCTAAAGGTGGCACCCGCGGCTGATGAGCGCGCTTCGCGTGACGACATGGGCGTAGCGTTCACGCAGGCGCACGAGGTTTATCGGATGCGCAGAGATGCCGCGGAAGCGCAGGCCGTCTTTCTCGCTCTTATTGACAAAGGAACCATCGGGATAAAAGCAGCAATGGAAGGCACGTTGTATGTCTGACTAGCAACTACCGTCAGCTGAGGATTCGAATCGCAGATCGTTCGCAGATCTGCGAGCGGGTGCAGCCGTCCAATTCGTCGCGTAGGTGTGAACCGGCGTGCAATTCTGACCAGGTTCGGGGTGAAATCGGAGTCCTAAGTGGACCATCCCATACTCTAATTTTCCGCGGCCAAGCGGCCGGTGGCAACTGCCGCGGCCGTCACCGCTCCGATGGCGACGGCAGCATCGTCGGCCCTCACCTCAGGAAAGACCAGTGGCGCGGGTTGGCAGACGATCGCCGCGACGATCGATCGCGGCGTCCCGGCGCGTGGCCGCGTTCGCACTTTCGCTAGGGGAGCAGGTCTGCGTGCGAGATTCGCGTTACTCGGCCCGCAGAAAGCACACCCGCTGATTGATTGCTGTTCCAATAATAGCCGCTGCCATCGGGCACGACGAAATAAACCCACGGGATGCCGCTTTGCGCGCCGTCATACTCGTACGTGACCGTCGCGATGCAATTCTTCGTGATCGTGTAAGTACCCGTGCCCGAGTTGGTATACGAATTGGTGCCGTCGCTCACGAACTGGTAATACTTCATGTGGCCTTTGCCGTCATAATATTCTTCGCCGCTCGACGAGGTCGGGATTCCGAGCACCGCTCCTTGAAATTGCCCTGGAGGCGATTCGACGAAGGCGTAGGCCAAGGTGCCGTGCAAAGTCTCGAGACTGCAATGGTCGGCATCGACTTCTGGATCGGCCAGTGCAGCGCCGGCGCCGAGAGCAAGCAAGGCAATGCCGAAAACGAGACGCGTGATCTTCATGATAATCGACTCCCTGTTTATCGTGATTCGTTGTCTACACGCCGATCTGGCACCCCTATTTATACAGACCAACGTGCAGTGCGTCACGCGGAATGATCCATAATTCGTGAAACTTGGATGACACCCGCTCGGCTGTTAGCTTGGAGACCCGGTCCAGTCCGGTCGACAGATTACAAAATCGGCCCCCCGTTGCTGGAATCGATTGCGGATCTCTCGTGGATTGTTGGGAGGTGTCGGGACGGGCGATTTTTCTCGGTCTTTGCTGTCAATCTCCGCAGGGTGCCCCGACCGGCGAGGCGCCGCCTCGTTCGCTTCGTCATGGACTACACTGTGCGAATCTCATCTGGGCGCCCCGCGCCCTTGGTATCTGCCATGAACGCGACCATCGATCTCGGCCCTGAGGCTCTCGCGGCTGCCGCCGCTGCCCACCCTGAACTCCCCGGCGACCTGCGCTCGGATCACGCCGGCGAAGCGGGCGCGGTGATGATCTACCGCGGCATCCTCGCGGGCAGCGGCGATCTGGCCGTGCGGGAATTTGCCCGCGCTCACATGCTCGCGGAGCAACGCCATCTGGACATCATGGAAGCGATCTTGCGGCCAGGACAACGGAGCTTGTTGCTGCCGCTGTGGCGCCTGGCCGGCTGGCTGACGGGCTTCCTGCCCGCGCTCGCGGGCGCACGCGCCGTCTACGCGACGATCGACGCCGTCGAGACTTTCGTGGACCACCATTATGAGGCGCAAATCCGCAAACTGCCCGCCGCCGGGCTCGCCGGGGAATTGCGCAGCGTGTTGATCACCTGTCAGGCGGACGAAGTGCATCATCGGGATGACGCACGCGCGCGCCGCACCGACGCCAACGGGATGCTGCTGCGCCTCTGGACGAAGACTGTGGCAGTTGGCAGCCAGTCGGCGGTGGCGGCGGCTCGGCGGATCTGACGTGACGCAGAAGCTGCAAGTGTTCTACGACGGCGCCTGCCCGATCTGTTCACGGGAGATTTCCCTGTATCGGCGCCGGCCAGGCACCGAGGCGTTCCAATGGGTCGATGTCAGTCAAGCGTCGGCTGCGGGACTCGGGACCGATCTATCGCGTGACCTCGCCCTGCGGCGGATGCACGTGCGCCTCGCCGACGGCACCTTGTTGAGCGGCGCCGCCGCGTTTGCGGCCATGTGGCAACGGCTGCCGGGTTTCATGTGGCTCGGCAAATTGGTCGCACTGCCGCTCGTGGACCGCTGCGCCGAAACCGCTTACCGGATTTTTTTGTTCCTTCGCCCGTTGTGGCGGCGTAGCGCCCGCCAACAACGCTGAGCCTATACGGCGTTACGCGCGGAGAACCGACGAAGCCCTTTTTCGTAACAGTCGCACGCCGAGGGTTGGTGGTCGCCGCTTGGAACCGGTAGTCCACAAATCACACCCGGTGCGCCAATGTCAGAATAATCTCATCACGGCTTTAGATACAGACCGGTAAAGGTGAGATGGTAGGTTATCAAGCATGCTACCAGACTGCCGAGGCAGACGTGAAGGCGCTCCGGTGTACCTTAGCGAAAATCATCAGCGACAACAGCATGTCCGTAGCGCTGTTGACGCTGTTCATGTTATGCATCATCGGGCAAGGCGTATCAGGATGGTTCGCCTATAACCAGTCACTGCGGGCGGGTCATTTCCCTGAAATGCCGTTTAGTATCTACTTGGGCACCGGCAACTTCCTGGACGGGACATTAAGCAACTGGCAGGCAGCAATTCTGCAACTGGCCGTGCTGATCGTTTTTGGTTCTGTGCTGCGCCAAAAAGGCGCAGCACATTCGCGTAAGGTCGACGCCCATCATCAGATCCCCGAACTGAAAATCGGAACGCGACTCACGCTGCATGATTGGGTTTATGCAAACTCCTTGTCGTTAGCGTTCGGCGGAATGTTTCTGGCCACTTTCCTGCTACACCTCTTGTTCGGAGAATGGAAGTACAACGAGGACCAGGCATTGCGGCATCTACCCCCGGCATCACTCGGCTCCTTTGCATGTTCGTCCAACTTCTGGTTCTCGGTCCTCCAGTGCTGGGAGGCGGAATTCGGGGCGATCGGTCTTTATATCCTCTTCAGTATTTTCTTGCGGCAAGAGGGCTCGTCGGAGTCCAAGCCAGTCGGTGCAAGCAATTCACAAACCGGCGGAGCCAACGAATAGCTGATGGCGAATCCAGCCTCTCCTATGTCTGCTAGCGCACAGTGAGATTTGGATTAGATCGGTAGGCTTTAGCATCGTCACGCCCGCGGTTCGGGCTCAAACCCCCGAAAGGCGACCCCATGTCCGTAACGCCCTTGATGCGGCAAAACCATATTCTCAATGCGCTCTCGCAAGAGGTACTCTCACGCCTTGCTCCTCACTTGGAACTGATACCTCTGCCCCTCGGTACTGTGGTCTATGAGTCGGGCGCCGCAATGACTCACGTCTTTTTTCCGACTGACTCCATCGTATCGCTGCTCTACGTGATGGAAAACGGCGCATCAGCCGAGATCTCCGTGGTGGGAAATGAGGGATTAATCGGCGTTTCTTTATTCTTAGGCGGTGAAAGCACCCCCAGCCGGGCGGTGGTACAGAGCAAAGGTAGCGCGTTCCGGCTTCTGCGCAGTCGCCTGAAGGAGGAGTTCAATCGCCACGGGGAACTACTAACCGTGATACTGCGGTATACCCAATGCCTAATCACGCAGATGGCGCAAACCGCGGTCTGCAATCGGCATCACAGCGTGGACGAGCAACTCTGCCGTTGGCTGCTGTTATCGCTCGAACGACTGCCGTCGAATACGGTGACGATGACCCAAGAGCTCATCGCCAACATGCTGGGCGTGCGGCGTGAAGGCGTGACGGAGGCCGCGGGTAAATTGCAAAAGTCCGGGATCATCCAGTACGCGCGCGGAAAGATCACCGTCTTGGACAGACTCGCTCTCGAAGCAAGGTGCTGCGAGTGTTACAGCGTGGTGAAAGCGGAAACCGATCGCCTGTTGCCTTATTTCGCGAAGGCCAAGGGATTGGCCGCACACCCGCCGCGCGCGGCGAGGGCAGGCATTTGAATCCAGGCACTCTAGGATCTGCCGCAGTTTTGCTTCGACTTCAGTGGTTGCCATCATGAGATAGCAAGCCCTGATTCGCTTCTGGCGATCTGCCGATACGATCGCCCAGCCCGAGCTTCTTCGATGCCAATCGGCCCCGACAGAGCGCACCACATTGCCTTCCGCCTACCCTCCTAGGCCCCGTTTGTAGCCCCGGGTCGCATCACTTCCCATCCGCGAACCCTGCGACTGGTGGGTTCCTCCCACAGATCGATTGGAACGGCGGAATATCGTTCATCCCTGATGACGATGTCTGTATGCGGCTGGACCCTTGTCATCAGGGCCCATTGCACCTTATCGCTTCCTAGATATCGATGTCATCGTCAACCACGATAAGCCATCCATGGTCACTGGTTCCCCGTTCAGGTCGGTGGATTGACGACAATCGGTATGGATACTCCTCCATCGGGCGGTTGGTCTTGCCCGGCGGGATTGATTCCCGCCGGGCCGTCGCTTCAGTCCGCGAGTGCCCGCCATTTGGCGAGCTGCACTTCGAGTTTGCCGTGCAGCGTGCGGTACAGCGCCTGTTGCTGAGCCGTGGGGGCGATATCGGCATCCTCCAGGCTCAGTGCGAGCGCGGCATACTGCTCATTGAGCATGCCGGGAAACGCGAGGTTGGCCTCCGAGCCCTTCATGTTCACCTGCATGAGAGCCTCCTCGACGGCTGCGAGCTGGGCGTCCCGCGCGCGGCCGGCCGGTTTTCCGGCGAGCGCCTCGCGCCGTGCCCGAATGTCGTTGACGGCACGATGCAGGGCGTCGATGTCGCTGACGGTCGCGACGGCGAGCGCGGTCTTCGCCTCGATGCCCTCGGCGCTGTGCGGCACGCGGGGATCCGCGACGACGAGGAGCGGCTGGACGCGGCTGGCACCGTCGACGGTCAACCGCACTTGGTAGGCGCCGGGCGCGACGATGGGTCCACGCGGCGCCTGGTCCGAGTAGAACGCCCCCGGTATCTGCACGGGATCGTTCATCCGTAGATCCCAAACCAGCCGGTTCATCCCGGGCTTGGCCGAGATGAGATCGCTCGCCACCACCTTGTCGGGCCACTCCGGCGGCTGCACCACCTTGCCGGTCTTGGTGCTCGACATGTGGCGCAGGACCGTGCCCCTCGCATCGAGAATGTCGACCGTGAGTTCACCGCTGGGCGCCGAGCCCAGCACGTAGTCGATGAGCGCACCGGCCGGCGGATTGGTGCCGACGGGTCGTCGGGTGTTGACCTCGTCCGGATAATAGAGCCGCAAGGCATGCTCGGGGGTATAGAGCACCGGCAGGGTCGTCACCGTGCGGGCCTGGCGCAGCGGCGTGAGGTCGTCCAAGATCCAGAAGCCGCGGCCGTGCGTGGCGGCCACCAGATCGTTGCCTTGGATGACGAGGTCGTGCACCGGCGAGACCGGCAGGTTCAGCTGCAGCGGCGCCCAGTGCCCGCCATCGTCGAACGACACGAACACGCCGAGTTCAGTCCCGGCATACAGAAGGCCGCGCTCGACCGGATCCTCGCGCACCACATGCACTACGGCGCCCGCAGGCAGTCCGGACGCGATCGAGGTCCAGGTCCGGCCGTCGTCCGTGGTCTTCCATGCGTAGGGAGCGATGTCGTCGAGCTTATGCCGGTCCACCGCGACGTAGGCTACCCCCGCGTCGAACGGCGACGGATCGATGAGACTCACGGTGCTCCAGGGCGGCATCGCGGGCGGCGTGACGGAGCGCCAGTGCGCGCCATCGTCCGCGGAGACCTGCACCACCCCGTCGTCCGTGCCGGCCCAGAGCTTGCCGGCACGCAGCGGTGATTCGGCCAGTGCGAAGATCGTGTCGTAGTACTCGACGCTGGTGATGTCCTTCGTGAGGGGACCGCCGGAGGGCCCTTGTTTGCTCTTGTCGTTTCGCGTCAGGTCCGGGCTGATGATCCTCCAGCTCATCCCCTGGTCGGTGGATTTCCAAACCACTTCGGAGGCTGCATACAGGGCGCCCGACAGCGGCGAGAGCATGAGGGGCGCGGTCCAGTTGAAGCGGTGTTCGAGTTCGCTCGCGGGGTGACCGGAGTTGTCGGTGGGATCCGGACCGATGTTCTGCGACTGTTTCGAGCGCCGGTCGAAGCGGTTGTATTGGTTTTCCGCGTCGCTGTAGATGATGTCCGGATTCTTGAGATCCGGCACGACGAAGCCCGACTCGCCGCCACCGGCGGGAAACCAGTCGCGCGGGCCGATCACGCCTTCGTCGGAAAAGCTCGCCACGGCCAGGTTGGAATTATCCTGTTGGGCGCCGTACACGTAGTAGGGGAACTGATGGTCGGTGGCGACATGGTAGAACTGACCCGTGGGCTGGTTTTCCTGGGTCGACCAGGTCTTGCCGGCGTCGAGCGAGACGCTAGCGCCGCCGTCGTTGGCATTGATGAGACTGGCGGGGTTGGTGGGATCGATCCACAACGCGTGGTGATCGCCGTGCGTGGCCGAAACCAAATCGAAGGTCTTGCCCCCATCGACGGATTTCAGCATGCCGGTGTTGAGCGCATACACGGTATCGACCGCCTTCGGATCGGCGTAGATCTTGGAGAAGTACCAGGCGCGCTGGCGCAGTCGTCCGTCGTCGTTGACGCGGCGCCACTCCGTGCCGCCGTCGTCGGACCTGAACAGGCCGCCGTCGGCGGCTTCGATCATCGCGTAGACGCGTTTCGAATCGGCCGCGGACACGGCCACGTCGATGCGCCCGAGAATTCCGGCCGGCAGTCCGTGGCCGGTCAAGCGCGTCCAGGTGAGCCCGCCATCCGCCGAACGGTACAGGCCGCTTCCCGGGCCGCCGCTCGAGAAATTCCATGGCTGCCGGCGTACCTGCCACAGGGCCGCGTACACGATCCGCGCATCGTTGGGATCGAACGCCACGTCGACCGCGCCCGTCGCGTCGTCTTTGTAGAGCACGCGAGTCCACGACTTCCCGCCGTCTGCAGTCCTGAATACACCGCGCTCGGTGTTGGCGCCGAAACCATGACCGATGGCCGCAACCAGCGCCACGTCGGGATTCTTCGGATCGACGATCAGCGCGCCGATCTGACGCGTGTCGGGCAGGCCGACCAGACTCCAGGTGGCACCGGCGTCGAGCGACTTGAACACGCCGCCACCCCACGTGAAATTGCCACGCAAGTCGCCTTCGCCCGTGCCGACGTAGATGACATTCGGATCGCTGGGCGCAACCGCAATCGCGCCGATCGAAGCCACCTTTTGGCCGTCGAATATCGGCTTCCAGGTTGCACCGGCATCCAAGGTCTTCCATACGCCACCCGCGGCGCCCCCGAAGTAGAACGTGTTCGGCGCCCCGGGCACGCCCGCGACTGCGACCGCGCGGCCGCCGCGGAACGGGCCGATCTCGCGCCACTGCATGGCGTTGTAAGCCGTGGCGGGGACGCCCGCGACGGGCGCCTCGTCCGCATGGGCGCAGGGGGCGGCGGCGCAGAGGCCTACGGCGAGCAATGCAAAGGTCTTGGCAGCGAAATCCGGCACGTAAGATTCTCCCGATGATGGCACGTCATGATCGATAGTCTGTCGAAGATCATCGCACACCACCGGCGCACGGCGCGCGAATTTGAATGATCGCTCAGTTCGCACCGTTCGCGCCCTGGCCCGCCGGCGCAGGGGCGCATCTCGGGCATCCGCGCAATTCCCTTCCCTGCCGCACCCCCGCGTTCGGCAATAAGCTGCCGGGTTTTCCCATCATCACCCTACGCTTTCAACTGCGCCGCCCACCAGACTCGAACATCCGCCTCGATGGCAACACGCGTGTCGAGTTCATCGGTCACCTCCAGATCTTTATGACTGCGGCGAACTCTGTCCGATCAGACTAAGAGCACCGCGGGTATTGGCCGTACGCCTCTATCGAGCGGAAGGCATGCTTATCCAAGGATTGATGCTCTGGAATCAGCCCCATGCCCGCGGCGAACGGCACTGTCGGGGAGGCGGCAACCGGCGCAATCGGCCAAAAGCGGTCCAGTTACCAGTCGGTCAAGCGATGGTTGTACCGACGGGCCATGACACCGTACCGTACCTCGTGGCGGCACCAACCATGCGCGTTCCCGACAAGATTGGTGACACGGTCAACGTTTACCTCGCATTTCGGGCCGCGCTTCTCGCAGTTCTCGCTCACAACAAGGGGGGTGCACCGTCAATCGGGACCCTGCCAGCGCTAGCGTTGGGCACTGGCGTGGGAGCCATGCCTCTCGCTCGGGCGGCCCGTCAAATGCATGCTGCCTATGTTTCTGTATTCGAGGACCCGCCGTGGCTGAGCGATCCTACCGCGATCCTTCTCCACCACGAGCGCCTCAGAACCGATTGACGAGTGAGTATTGCTGTCGTCTCAGCGACGACATGACGCGGCGTTTATTCAAACGGACCAACCGAAAGCAGCCGCTCACGATCGGCGGCAAGGGGTCAGGATGCGCCCGTGGTCGAAGATGGAGAGACTTCCCGTACTATGCGTTTGGCATTGCTGATTTCTGCGATACGCAAATCGTAAGCCGTTTGCAAATTCAGCCATGAACGCGCATCCCCGCCGAAATAGCGTGCCAGGCGCATGGCCGTATCTGCACTCACGCCGCGGCGCTTGCGTACGACATCATTGATACGAGGTGCCGGTACGTTCAATGCCTTCGCCAACGCATTGGCGCTCATCCCGAGAGGCTTCAAAAAATCCTCCTGCAGCACCTCGCCAGGGTGTACCGGTCGCATACCATTCTTGAACATATCGCTCACCCTCTGTGGTAGTCCACAATTTCAACGTCCGTGGGGCCTTCCGCGGTCCAGCGAAAGCAAATGCGGAATTGGTCATTAACCCGGATGCTGTATTGACCCTTGCGATCCCCGGCCAGCGCCTCAAGTCGGTTGCCCGGCGGCGAGCCCAAGAACTCCAGCGTATTCGCGGCGTCGAGCTGAGCCAGTTTGCGGGTTGCTACCTTCGCCACACTCGAGAAGCGCTTACTCTTGCCGGTCTCGAATAAAGCCTGTGTATCGGCGCAGCGGAAGCCCTTTACCATACCCTAATTGTATAACGATTAACGTTAAGCATCAAATCGGTAACAGAATCGAAATTGATCAACGCCGCCTAGTTCTTCCCTTGGGATCCAGCATGACTTTATCGCCAAATGATTGCGAGCGGCGCCATCCAGGACGGCCGGACGATTCCGGTTTCGCAGCACGACGCGCTCGTTGAACTCGAGCGCTTGCGCAGCATCGACGAGGGAACTGGATAAGGCGCGGGTCAGCGGTACAATGGCGGCCGGCAACGGCTGGGATCACGGGGGAAATATCAGCATGACGATCACACGACGCGAGCTCGTGGGCGCCCTGGCGATCGGCGCGCTGTCGAGCGCGTGGCCCCGCGCGGGTCTAGCGAAGAACGGCTATCCCTGGCCTCTCGGCGTCCAGCTCTGGTCCGTGAACACCGAGCTCGACAGGAATCCCAACGGCACGCTGCGCGCTTTGGCGCACGTGGGCTTCCGGGAGGTCGAGACGGCCGGACTCCACGGGCTCTCGCCCACCGCATTCCGGCGCGCGATCGAGTCGGCCGGCTTACGCGTCGTGAGCGCCCATTATTCGATGCCGGATCTATTCGCCGACGCGCCAGGCCATATTACAGAGGCCAAAGCCTTGGGTGTCCGCTGGCTCGTCGCCTCCTCGCCTCGCGCCGATCGGGCCCTCACACCGGGCGATTGGATCCCGGCGATCCACGACGCGATGACGCTGCCGGCATGGCGGGAGAACGCCGCAAAGCTCAACGAGCTCGGCCGGCTGGTTCACGCCGCCGGTATGCAGTTCGCCTACCACAACCACCCGATCGAATTTGATCGCTACGACGGGGAACGCGGATTCGACGTGCTGATGGCGGGTACGGATCCAGCGCTGGTGAAGCTCGAGCTCGACGTCGCTTGGGCAGTGGCGGGCGGCGCCGACCCGGTCGCCCTGCTCCGGCAATACGGTGATCGCATCCGCATGATCCACGTCAAGGGGCTTAGGACAAAGCCAGCGCCAGGACGGTACGGAACCGACTTTGCGACCAGCATCGTCGGACAGGGCGACGTGATCGACTGGCCCGCGGTCTTCACGGCGGCGAGGCAAGCGGGCGTGACACACGCCTTCGTGGAGCAGGAACCTCCGTTCGAGCGGCCGATCATGGAGTCTCTGGCAGCATGCCGTGACTATCTCCTGCGAGTTTGAGGAGAACGACGATCTTGAACCCACTCGCCTTGATGGCCCTCGCACTTCTCTACGATCCCGACGGGACGCGTATCGAACTGATGGAGTTCCAGCCGGTCACGAAGCCTTGCTGCTCGGACTTCACCGCCACCAGCCCGTCCCCCTGAGCAAGGGGTCTTCTGGCCGCGCGACCTGTCGCTCACGGCAGGGTCTCGCGGTAGCTTCACTGGTCGACGTCCTCCACCCGATTGTCATGAAAAGCCCCGGTCTTCCGACCGGGGCTCTTCCATCCAGCGACCTGGCGGATGGCCGATCAGCCCAGGGCTCCCCGACGCCGCAGGCTCGCGTATCGCAACACCGCCAGGGCTGCGAGCGCCGCGAGCGCATCGGGTCCGAGCGCTCCCCCGCCGCTGTGGCCGCCGCTCGATACGGGCGCGGTCGGCGTCGCGGAGGCTTGCGCCGAGGGTGCGCTCGTCCCGCCGGCGTTGACCGCGGCCACCGTGAAGTAATACGCGGTACCGTTGGTCAATCCCGTGATCGTCGTGCTCGTGCCGGTGACTCCGGTGAGCACGGGCGTCTTCGCCTCCCCGCCAGAGCTCGTGCCCTCATACACGACATAGCTCGTGGCCCCGCTGCTGGCGCTCCAAGACAGGGCGACCTGCGCATTGCCGGCCGTGGCGGCGAGTCCCGTGGGCGCTGCGGGAACATCGGCGGTGATCGTCACCGTGACCGCACTCGAGGTCGACGCGCTGTCGGCGGCGCTGCCTTCGTACTTCGCGGTGATGACCTGCGCTCCGACCGCAAGACTGGAGGTGCTGAACGTGGCCTTGCCGCCGCTCAGCGTGGCGGTCCCCAGCGTCGTTGAGCCCTCGAGGAAGCTCACCGTGCCGGTGGGTGCCGTCGAGCCGGACGCCGGCGTGACGGTTGCCGTCAACGCCACCGCGGTCCCCTGGCTCGCGGTGGTCAGTGCGGCCGCGAGCGTCGTCGTCGTCGCGACGATCGGCGCCGTGACGGTCACGCTGACGGCGCTCGAGGTCGATGCCGAATCACCGCCATCGCCGCTGTAAACCGCCGTGATGGAATAGGTGCCGACCGCGAGCGAGGACGTCGAGAAGCTCGCCTGTCCCGTCCCGTTGAGCGTTCCGGTGCCGAGTGTCGTGCCACCGGACTGGAAGCTCACGCTGCCGGTGGGTACCGCCGAGCCCGAAGTCGGCTTGACCACGGCCGTGAAGCCGATTGCCGTACCGGCGACGGCGCTCGTCGGCGTCGCCGTGAGCGAGGTGGTCGTGCTCGCGAGGACGCTGGATATCTTCGCAACCCATGCATCCCAACCGCCGCCAAAGCTCTTCTGGAACGCGCCGCTGGTCGCCGCCGACGTACCGCCATTGGTGTTGGTGGAACCGGCAAGATAGATGTTGCCCGACGAATCCACCGCGAGTCCGGCGCCCGTATCCGAGGAGCCGTCGCCGACTTGGACGCCGCCGGTATTGAGCACGGTCGCGAACAGGAGACTGCTCAGGTTCGCGTTGAACTTGGCGACGTACGGAGACTGGCCGTTCGCTGTCGCGGCGCTGACGGAGTTGACCTGAACCGGTGCGCCGAAGCCAGTCACGTAGACGCTGCCGGAAGCATCCAGCACGAGCGGTCCGGGATAGTAGACCTCGTCGTTCCCAGTCGCGTCACCGTAATAGGTCGACGCGAGGACCGCGGAACCACCGGGATTGAGTTTCGTGATGAAGCTCGAGAAGCAGAGGCCATAGGTGGGGTCCTGCACATTGCAACCCACCTGGAAGGCCCCCGTGGTCGTGGGGTAGTCCTGTTGCGCCGTGGCGCCGGTGACGAAGACGTCCCCGGATGGGTCGACCGCAATGCCGGAGACCTGCACGCCGTTGCCGTTGGGATCGGTCTCACTGCCCAGGTAGGTGCCGTAAACCTCGGTGGCCGGCGTGTTCGAGCTCAGGGAATTGAACTTGAGAACGAAACCGCGGAAATTCGCGATCAACATCGCGGAGCCCGTCGAGACCGGCCCGGCACTCTTCTGATAGGCCCCGGTCGTGGTCGGGAAATTGATCGCCTTGGTGTATCCACCCACGTAGAAATTCCCGGAGCCGTCGACCGTCACCGACGTCACGGCCGTGTCCCCGGTCGTGAACGAGTTCGAGGACAGATTATTGGGATTCTTCTGGGTATCACCGACCAAGCTCGAATAGAGCAGCGCCGTCCCCGTGGGATTGAAAACGCTGACGTATCCGAACTGTGCGAAGCCAGGCGCATTCTCAGGATAGGGTACCGGGCTTTGCAGGGCGTTCGCCGTGGTCGGAAACGCAATGCTCGCCGTGGTGTACGGAATGCCGGTCGGTATCGTCTGGCTGGGATAGGTGGCGCCTCCCACGTAAGCGTTGCCCGCCGCGTCCACCGCGATCGAGGTGCCCGTCGTATCGGACGATGTCCCGCTGAGGTACGTGGAATAGATCAGGTGCGTGCCGTCGAGGCTGATCTTCATCACGAAGGCGCCCTGCGTGCCATTGCAACCGTTCGTGATCACCTGCTGCTGGTTGTTGAGGTTCGGACAGCCTATCGTCTGGAACGCACCCGTGGTCACCGGAAAGTTCGTGGAACTGGTGGTGCCGGTCAGATAAATGCCGGTCGTATCGAGGGCGATCGCGTTGCCGTAATCGTAATAGTTGCCGCCGAAGTACGAGGAGTACAACAGCGTCGAACCGTCCGGCGAGATCTTGCTGAGGAACACGTACGGGAGACCGTAGTTGCTCGAAACCTTGGTGACTGGGGGAACGGGACCGGTTCCAGCCGTGGGGAAGTTAGGCACGCCGGCTGGCGTGGTCACCGTGTTGCCGACGACGTACAGGTCCCCGGCACTGTCGACCGCGGCACCCTGCGTGGTCAAGACCGTGGTCTGGTCGTCGTCGTACGCGGCCTGCCCAATGCCGACGTAGTCGGCGTTGCTGCCGCCTAGGTAGCTGAAATAGCTGAGCACCGGATCGACGACCAAGGCCTTGCGATGATCGTACGCGCCCAACGCGAAATGCACGGTCTTGCCCGCGACGCGGTATTGGGCGGTGACCGGCACGCGCCGCTTGCCATTCCATTGATAGGCGACCGGACGCAGGAAGGCAATCTCGCCTCCGCGGGTCTCGATCGAAAGATTTCCGTCCGCGGAGAGCTGCAGCTTGTCGGCGCCTCGAAACCTTACCGCGATCCGATTCGCATCGGCGCCGGGCGCCACGTCGAAATCGTATTCGAGGTGGCCCTGGTGGCCGTAGTACACGAGATCCACGCCAGGATAGACGCCCTGATACCGAACCTGACCATAGGTGCTGATGCCGGTGAGCCATTGCGTGGGATCATCGCCGATGAAGTAATTGACCTTGCCGGGCAATGCTTGCTCGGCCTGCGGGTTACGGGTAGCCGCGGAACCGACCAGTTCGAGACCGACGACGTCGCTCGACGCGCCCTGCTTGTCACCGCCGAGGGCCAGCACCGCACCGTGCCGGGTCAATCCGATGCCGTAGGACTTGCCATGGGCGAGGTATTGCACGTCCCGGTCAGGGACTTGTCCCTGGTTCGCTTCGAAATTCAATGGCAGTAAGGACAAATCCGCGTGAGCTGCGGACGATGCCGCTGGTCCCGTTGCGCCCAACGCTGGCACTCCGAGCGCACACGCCATGGCAGCGACGAGCCATGGTCCCCTACCGCGTCCGTCAGTTCTATCACGCATCCCCTTGAACATAACCCTCTCCCTCAACGCTGGTTTCGAAATGACTCCAGTAGGGAAAGGCGCACTCCAAGCAGGATTCGTGTCAGGCGGATCGTTGGAGCCGCCGCAACCACTTGCCCGGAGCTGTCACGATGCAGCGATACGACATTCGAATCGTTCTAGAAATGTGTGATAACTAACTGTTCTATCGATATCTTTTTGTTCTTTTGGCTTGACTGCAGGACATGCCGGGCCGAAAGCTCGCCCTCGAGCACGATCGCACCGATTCCATTTGAGGTCCGGTCGCGAATGCGCGCTGATCCCGTTGTTTTATATAGATTAATTTCCTGCACTAGCGTTCTCTCGACCTGTAGCGCATCGAGGTGCACAGGCCCCCTTTACGGATGCGCGCCGACTCGTACAAACTATGGCGCTGCGCCCAGTGAGGGAGCACCGGATGATCACGACGCGACGGGATGTCTTTGCCGAGTCCACCGGTCCCCACTCGCGAACGGATCGCCGAACCCATCACCATCGCTCTTCCCTTCCACCGAACTTGGAGTTTCCATGAAGCGAGTCACGGGCATTGGCGGCATTTTCTTCAAAGCGAAAGACCCCAAAGCCCTACAGGCTTGGTACCAGCGTCATCTCGGAATCGATGTCCAAGCCTGGGGAGGGACCGCGTTCACCTGGACCGACGGTGAAGGAAAGCCGATTGCCGGAACGACGGTGTGGTCGATCGGCTCCGTGCAAAACGATCAGTTCGCCCCGAGCACCGCCCCCTTCATGATCAATTATCGGGTCGACGATCTGCATGCATTGGTCAAGGTTCTGCGCGAAGAAGGCTGTAACGTCCTCGATCGGGTCGACGACTCGGAATACGGCAAGTTTGCGTGGGTCATCGATCCCGAGGGAAACAAGGTCGAGCTCTGGCAGCCGCCCGAGGGCCAGTGACGAGAGCCAACAGCGCTCACCAGCCACGATGGGGGTGCCGCCGTTGTTGGCCCGCGCGGCGGATGCTATCGTCGTCGGACCGATGATCAAACCTCAGCCGCTGACGCACTGGATCGGGTCTTTGACCCTCGCCGCGTCGAGCCTGATGTTGGTCCACGGCTCGGCTCGTGCGCAGTCGGCCCCGGCAACGCTGGACCCGCGCATCGCCACAGCGCTGCGACAGATCTCCCCCGACCGCGTTCGGGCGGACATCGAAAAATTGGTGAGCTTTGGCACCCGATCCACGTTGTCGGCACAGGATGATGCATCGATTACCGCAGGGACGGGAGTCGGCGCGGCGCGCGAATGGATCCGATCCGAGTTCCTGAGCGACTCGCGGCAATGCGGGAACTGCCTCCAGGTAATGACCGACAGCTATGTGCAGGAACCGGGCGAGCGAGTCGCGACCCCGACGGTGATCTCGAGTGTCTATGCGGTGCTCAAGGGAACCGATCCGGAGGCGGCCAAGCGCGTCGTGCTCGTGACCGGACACTACGACTCCCGCGTCACCGACGTGATGGACGCCGTCAGTCCGGCTCCGGGCGCCAACGACGATGCCAGCGGCACGGCCGTGAGCTTGGAGTGCGCGCGAGTCATGAGCGCACTGAAGTTTCCCGCCACCATCGTCTTTCTCGCCGTGGCGGGCGAGGAGCAGGGTCTCTACGGCAGCCGCCACTTCGCCCAGATGGCCAAGCAGCAGGGCTGGAACATCGTCGCGGCGCTCAACGACGACATCGTCGGGGGTGACAAGGGACCGGGACAGAATCCTCGAGTCGTCCGCGTGTTTTCCGAAGGCTTGCCGACGAGCGCCGACGAGACGCAGATCAAGCAGCTGCGGGCGCTCGGTGCCGATAGTGACTCACCCTCTCGCGAACTAGCCCGTTATATTGTCGAGGCCGCCACGGCCTACGACACGCCGGTCGAACCCGTGCTGATCTTTCGCCTCGATCGGTTTTTACGGGCGGGGGACCACTATTCCTTCAACGAGCAAGGCTATGCCGCCGTTCGCTTCACCGAGTATCGGGAAGACTTCGACCATCAACACCAGACCCTGCGCTCCAAGGACGGCATCGAGTACGGGGATCTCCCGAAATTCGTCGATTTCGACTACGTTGCCCACGTCGCACAGATCAATGCACTGACCTTGGCCTTGCTGGCCTCGGCGCCCGCTGCCCCGGGTGAGGTCAAAGTGCTGACCGCGGATCTCGACAACAACTCCACCCTGACGTGGCTGCCGGTCGCGCAGGCAACGGCCTACGAGGTCGTCTGGCGCGATACGAGCAGTCCGACCTGGCAGCACACGCGAAACGTCGGCAATGTCACGCGAGTCACCCTGGATATTTCCAAGGACAACGTGATTTTTGCGGTGCGTTCGGTGGATGCCCAAGGGCACCGCAGCCTGCCCGTGACACCGCTGCCGTCGCGCTGATCGAACGCCTACTCGCCTTGCTGAAGGCGCCAACGGTTGGAACGCACGCGTATCATCCAGTAGATGCCTCAGGGCACCGTGCGGCCCGCGCCGCTCATTTGACGCGGGCTGCGATCACGTTCGACAAGGTGTCGGGCTGTCCGTCGATCCGGACGAGATGCGGGTAACGTGGACCGTCGTAGTACGCGACTTTCAGGCTGGTGTAGTAGTCCGCATTCTCGACGAGCAGGACGATGGGGCGATGCGTGGTTTTCGCCTCCGCGATCGCCGCATCGAGGACCTTGGCGGTGTATTTCCTGCCGTTGACCGCGATGAGGCTCATGCCGGGGCTCGCCCCGGCGAGTGCGGCTGCGCGATCCGACACGACGTCGATGATCTTCGCCTGCTTGTCGATGCTCAATCCGATCGACCAGCGCCGATTCGTCTCCTCGCGACGCTTGTCGCGGGTCGCGACGGCCGCATTGGGCTCGGCGGAATAGGCGAGCTTCCATCCGCTGCGGGAGAGCGCGCCCAGCAAGGCGGAGGTGTCGAGTTCATCGAGGTGGCGATGGATCAAGCTGCGCCAGTCCGCGGGCGCGACGGCTCCGAGCGCATCGTAGATATCCTGTTCGACGTAAGGCTTGACACTGGGCTCGCCGGTTTGACCGGCGTAAAAGCGCTTGACGTAGTCGTCGATCGTCGATCGACCGTTGGTGCGCGCCCGCAACTCGGAATCGACGTCCAACCAGAGGAAAATCGACGCGTCGTAATAATCGACGCTGCGGCGACTGGAGGTCCAGGCGGCCGGCGCATCGTTGAGCAAGGACACGCTCGTGGCGGTGTCGACCATCGGTCGCCACCGCGCCCCGGGTTCGGTATCGAAGAATCCGGCGGCTTCGGCCACCGTCTCGCGAAAGAAATCCGGGGAGATGATCCCGGCCCGCGTCGGCAGCACGTTACCCCAGAATTCGGTCATGCCTTCGTAAACCCACAAGAGGGTGCCGTCCATCGCCCTCTGATAATCCGGACTCAAGAGCCCCAGCGGTCGTCGGTACTTCCCGTTCCAGCTGTGCACGTATTCATGACCGAGCAATCCGGCGACCTCCATCCGCAGGTCGTCCTCGCTCAGCGCGTCCTCGTCGGTGCGATCGTCGCTGGATTCGTGGTGTTCCAGACCGAAGTGCGCAACATGGTCCGACAGGGACAGGAGCCAGGTGTAATGGCGGTAGATACGCGATCCGAAGAGTGCGCCGCTTTCCGCGACGAGCCGGCCATAGCCGGCGGCAAAGTCGTCGGGCACGACGAGTGCCTGCGCGCTGTCCGCCATGATCGAGAGTTTGTGCTTGATCTGGCTACCCGGAGGCGAGCCGCTGAGATCGAAGATCTTCGAATATTTCCCCATCTGGACCGGTGAGTCGATCAGACGCGCGAGCGAAGCGCTCTCGAGGGAATAGACGCTGCCGTTGCCGAGTGTGTAATCGAGGGCGCAGACGATGGTCCAGCCGGCCGGCGGAACGATCGAGGCTTCGACCGACACCCGGTCGGCATCGATGCCCTTCGGGAACACCAGGAACTGATTCCAGGAGATGACGGCGAGCGCCGCCGAGTTGCTCGGGCCGGCGGTGAAATCACCGTCCTCGGTCGCAAGACCCGTGTCCATCGATACCTCGACTCGATCGACGCCCCGCGGAACCGTGAGTCGGATCGCATACATCTCGTAGGGGTCGCGGGTCCAGGTCAGTCGCTGTCCGTTGGCCCGGATGTCGAGCCCGATCATGGAGTTGAGAGGCCCGGTCGGACCATGTTCACCCGGTATCCATTTCGGATAGACGAGTGTCAGAGGCCCGGGCTTTACGGCCAGCGTCAATTCGGTATGCACGCGCTTCGCGGCCACGGCGCTCGCATCCACGCGGATCGACACGTCGGCGGCGCGCACGGGACCCAATAGAGCACACAGCAGCGCCGTGCCGGCGACCCAGATCAGTTTTGCTTTCATTCTCGTCTCCCTGTGCGCGCGAGCCTAGCATCGCCACACAGGGTCACGCCACCGGGTGGCCGGTCGCACCACTCCTCGGAGAGGGGTCAGCGGGGCACTTGAAGCACGACCTTGCCGCGGGGGTGTTCTTTCTCGAGGAAGCGCTGCCCGTCCGCGGCGGCAGCGAGCGCAAAGGTCTTGCTGACCGTCGGCCGAACCTTGCCCGCGCAGATCAAGTCCGCGATCTCGGTCAGGTGCTCCCGATTGGGGCTTGCGGTGTAGCCCTTCGCCTGCACCCCGTACTTCACGGCGGTGGCCTCGTCCGGTTGACCGACGGTGGAGACCAGGATGCCGCCGCGCTTGAGCGTCTGCCAAGAGCGCTCCCTCGTTTCGCCGCCCAGCAGATCGAAGACGACATCGACCTGGCGCACCAGATCCTCGAATTTCTGCCGCTCGTAGTCGATCGCGACGTCGGCCCCGAGCTTGCGGACGAAATCGAGATTGGCGGCGCTCGCCGTCGTCGCAACCTCGACGCCCTGCGCCTTGGCGAACTGGATCGCGAAATGCCCCACACCGCCCGCCCCCGCATGAATGAGCACGCGCTGCCCCGCGCGCAGACCGCCGTATTCGAACAAGCCCTGCCAGGCGGTCATCCCGGCGAGTGGCACCGCGGCTGCCTCGATCGCCGTGAGGTTCTCCGGCTTCGGGACGCAGAGTGCGGAGTGCACGGCGGCATATTCGGCATACCCGCCGACCTCCCAACCGAGCATCACGAATACCTCGTCACCGCGGCCCAGACTGGTGCTCGCACCGACCCGATCGATGACGCCGCAGAGATCTCGTCCCAGGGTAATCGGCAGATCCGCCTGCGTGACGCGCGGGTATCCACCGTTGCGGATCTTGTAGTCGACCGGGTTGATGCTCGCCGCCGCGATCTTCACCAGGACCTCATCGGCCGCCACCGTCGGCAGGTCGATCTCATCGAGTTTCAGAACTTCGGGTCCTCCAAACGAGTGGATACGAATGGCTTGCATGATGACCTCGCTGCATGACGCCAGAATGCCCCGGCAGGGAATCGTCGATGCGGCGCAGACTGATCCGGCAGGCCCGCTCCGACCGTTCGCTGGCGCACAGAAGCGCTCGACCAGGAACTCTGGCAATTCGCGACGCCGTCGCTGCGCCGGACCGGTCCTCGAGGCGAGGCCCCGGCGGGGCGAGGCCCCGGCGGCTACCAGATCAGCACGCGCTGGTCGGGCGCGAGGTACATCCCGTCGCCGGGTTTGACCTGGAAGGCGTCGTAAAAGCCCGGCACGTTCTTCAATGGCGCGGTGCCGCGCACCGCGGATGGCGCATGCGGGTCGATCTTGATCCGCCGAATCTGCTCCGCCTCGCGCATCTTGCCGCGCCATATTTGGACGAAGCCGAGGAAGAAACGCTGCTCGCCCGTGAAACCGCCGATGACCGGGGCGGCCCTCCCGGCTAGCGACAGTTGATAGGCCTTGTAGGCGAGGGTCAGTCCGGAGTTGTCGGCGATGTTCTCGCCCAAGGTCAATTCACCATTCACGTGATAGCCGGGCACGGGTTCGTAAGCATCGTATTGCGCGACCAGCGCCTTGGTCTTGGCGGCGAATCTCTCGTGGTCCTCCTTCGTGAACCAGTCGTGCAAGTTGCCGTCGGCGTCGAACTGACTGCCCTGGTCGTCGAAGCCGTGACTGACTTCGTGACCGATCACCGCGACGATGGCGCCGTAGTTCACCGCATCGTCGGCCGCGGCGTCGAAGAACGGCGGCTGCAGGATCGCCGCGGGGAACACGATCTCGTTCATGACCGGGTTGTAGTAGGCATTGACGGTCTGAGGGGACATGTCCCACTCGGTCCGATCGATGGGCGTCCCCAGTTTGGCGAGATTGCGGCGATATTCGAACTCGTCCGCCCGAAGCACGTTGCCGAGCAGGTCATCGCGCGAGATTTGTAGCGCACTGTAATCGCGCCACTTGCTCGGGTACCCGATCTTGGTGACGAGTTTGGCGAGCTTCGCCTGCGCCCCCACCTTGGTCTCAGGTCCCATCCAGTCGAGCGTCTTGATATCTTGCCGATAGGCTTCGAGCAGAGTGGCGACCAGTTTCTCCATACGCGCCTTGTTTGCGGGTGGGAAATACTGATCGACGTACAAATGCCCGAGCGCTTCGCCCATCGCTCGATCGACGAGTCCCAAGCCGCGCTTCCACCGCGGCAAATTCTCGGGGGTGCCGCTCAAAATCGTGCCGGCGAAGGCGAAACGCGCATCGACGAACTGCTTCGACAGGAACGGCGCCGCGCCCGACAGCACGTGCCATTTGAAATAGGTTTTCCACACCGGCAACGGGGTCTCGGCGATCAATTTCGCGAGCCCCGTGAAATAGCTCGGTTGCTGGATGATCACGTAGTCGACCTTGCCGGCGATCCCGCTCGCGTCCAAATAGCGCTTCCATTCATAGCCGGGCGTGAGCTTGTCGAGAGCGTTGAGCGCCACCTTGTTGTAGGTTTTCTGCGGATTGCGATTCTCGACGCGCGTCCACTGCAAGGCCGCCATCGCCGTCTCGAGTTT
>Ga0116231_10004504_pt1 | contig 28191 bp, 14 predicted proteins | sample S1TSphgellanicum_2_FD_89695 | JGI IMG/M metagenome (GOLD analysis project Ga0116231, IMG submission 89695) | Host-associated microbial communities from peat moss isolated from Minnesota, USA - S1T2_Fd - Sphagnum magellanicum MG | ecosystem: Host-associated > Plants > Peat moss > Unclassified... | reverse complement strand
TGTTTTTTTTTTTTTTTATTTATTCTTTATTGGATTGGAGGGTGTTCATAATGGTTGAAATTTCATAATTTTTTAACAAAGAAATTGATAAGATTTTAGATTTTTTTTTGTGAAAATTGAACCTTTTTTTGCTATTTTTTTGGCTAAAATCAGCCAAAATTTTGATAGCAAGAAAAGAAAAAAAAAAACACATTGTTCCTAGCACCTTGTGATATGCACAATGCCCTTGGGGTGGGGGCGTTTGAAAACATGAAGGTTTAGGATTAAAGGCCCCACATTTTGGGAGTGCCCCCCCCCACCCTTGGGCTTTACCTTACACATATTTGGCATTCACATACACAAATTATGTGGAATAATATACATTTGTTCAATCACAAAATATTAGTTTTTAAACCATAAGTGCTACTATGATAAATTTTAATTACAATTATGATAGTTAGAAGTATGTTTGCAACTATTCCACATAATGCTTTGTTTTTTTGGGTATAACTAATCAAAAGTACAATAATGTTTAAGAAGGAAACATACAAAACTTGTTTCCTATATATTTTTGTGGGGGGTTAAAAAAACACCATATGCTTCAAAGATGAAAGCTAACATTAATTAAAATGAAAATGGTTGTTTATTGAACAAATGGTTAACTACCAATAAACCAAAATGTGATCCACAAAACTTGTGTTCACCAACAATTGGGTTGGAAATGCACGAAAACATTCATTGTGAACACGATGGTTTTAGTATAACTTTAACCAACATTCATTGTGAACACGATGGTTTTAGTATAACTTTAACCAACATTCATTGTGAACACGATAGTTTTAGTATAACTTTAACCTCTAGGAACCAACAATCGGGGGAAGCAATTTTGAATTGATGCACTTTTATATAAGAGTTTACATAACAAATGTTGAAGCTTTTTCAACAATGACAACACACACTTTAGTATTGAAAAGCTAAAGTTGATCAATAAAAGGTTGTAACAAAAGCTTGATTGATTAGATAAGGTGTGAACTTAATTCAAGTCAAATAAACTGCTAAAACTTGGTTAAAACTTGGTTGACAACAATTCCACATAAACCATATGATGTATTGTTTTGTTGTTAAATTAAGCTAATGACAATTTCACTATGCATGACTCCACACCCATTCGACATTTTTGTGGTGGTAAAGTCATTTTCCATTTCATGTGTGTGGATTTTGATCCATTAAAATTTATGAGTTCCAAACTTATGACACATTTTGAACCCACTCACCATGTGATAAACATTTTAAATTATTTTTTTAAAAATTTATTTCAACACCATGATGTGAAATGTTTTGCCTTGGTCATGTGACTTATTAATAGTATGTGCATGCTTCAATTTCATAAGTAGGTCAAATTCACAACTAAATTCATTTATAACAATGTTGAATTTCACAAATGAATTTGATTACACATTATTTTAACAAAATATTGTCACGTCTTTCAAAGCAACTCCACCAATGCACTGCACAACAAAATTTGGATGAAAAAAAAAGTTAAAACATTTTGGTTTTGTTCAACAAAATGGTTTCAACCCAACATTTTTGCTTACGACGATGAGCTACCAAAAAAGCCCAACAAAGCTTAACACCTATTGTTGATTGGTTAAATGGTTTGATTGGTCCAAATGGGTTGCTATTAATAATCTCTCACCTTTTGCAATCTCAATTTAGTTTTAAGGGTGGGGTTGGAAAAAAGTAAATAACTAATTTCGATATGAAAATTAATGTTATAAGGTTGCATATTGACCATGGGTGAAATTTGTTTTAGAAACAATGTGTTGCATCCCACACAATGAAAGGAATAGCTACACCAAGGAAATAAAACATTTATCTTGTGGAACAAAAAAGGTACAAGACTATTTTCAAACTCAATGTAATGTAAGCTTTAATTGTGCATTGTGCAAAAACTATTTTTGTGAAACATGATATTTAAATAATAGATTGTTGTTACCATTTTTTTCCCATAACAATGACCATCCAATAAAATTATTGGGTAGAGCATATTATAAATGTTCACCATGAAAATTAATGATGACTGTCAATATCAAATTAAGCTTTCTAGGGTGAATGTTTTTGTTACATGTAATTAGTAGTCTTACCAAAAGGGTCAACTTACAAAGGCAAATGCAATAGAAACCTTGAAAAATACAAAACATCTAAATAAATAAGTAAATTTGGAATACACATTCAAAGGCTTGGCTTCAAAAATATTAACACACAACTCAACATATAGTTATTAAACCTTTTAACTAACACAAAATATAAATTATCCATAATACCCTTGTGGCTTTAACAATATTTATATTTTTTTTCAGTATATATGTATATAATTCAAAGAACAATATTTGCAAATGAAAGTATGGAAAAAAATTAATTTTTTTTATTATCCTATTTTTGGCATGGAATCTTCAAAATAAAATAATTATTCAACATTTAAATGTTGAAACTTGCCATAGTATGAAGCTATTATATATTATAGTAATTGATCAAATTTCAGAATTTAAAACATATTTAAGTTCACAAGTTTCACACCCAAAGATTTTATTAAATAATAAGACATTCAATTTTAATATTATATTTATTCAACATTTCCATTTTTTGGAAATATTTTGTGGGTTCCACAAATAGTTTTTAAAAAGTGCCTTCATTATTAGCATTAACATGGCACCAACAATTTCCCAATTTCTTATTATATATTCAAACCAACTCAAATCAATGCATCAATAAAAAAAATCATTATTTTAAAAAATATTTTACATGTCATGAAGTTCATCTACAAATTTAATATTTTGTAAATAAATAAATCTTGTAAATTTAGACAATAATTTAAACATCCTCAAAACAAACAAAAAAATGAGAAGTACATTATTGTAGATGACATTCATCCATGTGACATCATTCATCCATGTAAATGAAAAATATTTGAATTGTCCTTTAGACTCATGCACAAACCATCAACTAATGCAAAATAAAGTTTGTTCAATGATATCCTTTTTACTAAACTTACGAAAATTTATTGTTTTATCGTCCATGTTCCAAGATTTTGGCATTAAGAGGAAAACCCCACATTTGCAACTATTTATTCAACTCATTTTCAATTACAATTTGTAGTTGGAAACATCTAACTTAATTGGAGAATATTTGTTGTAATTAAAATATATTATTTTGCAATTAAAAACCACCAAAATTGACAAGCACAAATTGAAAATGACATTTCAATTGCAAACATCAATCACATGCCAACACCAAAACAATAGCCATTTTAAACCATTTTGATTGCAAGTGACATCAACATTATAATTAATGGTTGCTTTCAACTACAACCATTACTTGATGAATTTCACTAGTTGACATTGCATGACATCATCAAATTTTAATATGCAAGTTTGAATATGTTGCAATTAAATTAGGTACAAGGTTTAGTTAATACTTCAATGAATGTGATGCATCCACATCCATAGGCTATGTTGCATGACACCTAAGTTAGGCCACATAAACATAGGTGTAAGTTATGCCACATGGTTTCTAAACATAGGCCACAAGTAGGTTAAGTTAAACCATGTGGTATTTAAACATAAGTCACTTAGATTAGGTTAGGCCACACAACACCTAGGTTAAGCTCAAACAGATTCCACTTAGGTTAGATTATGTGGCACGTAAGATAGGTTAGACCTTAATAACATGTGTGGCTTTAATCTAGGTTTAAACCTACACCATGCGGAACCTAGGTTATGCCACTTGCCATTTAAAACTAAATTTAGACTTAGGCCACATGGCATTTAGTTTAAAAAATCCTATTTCATTTTGGGTTAACCTTTGAAGTTTTTTCTTTTTTAATTGATTTGTTTGAAATGGTTATTCCATTTTCATTTTTAAAAATGTTTTCCAACATTTTTAGTGCACTTCATTATATAACTTTAAAATTTGAAATGGAAGACAAACAATATGGAATAAACATTTTAATTGTAACATAATTATAGTCTAATTATAATCCAATTATAACTTAGTCATAAGTACTACCTATTAGATATACATTAATCCAAAAGTGGGGTACAATTCACTAACATAAATATTTATTTATTGTAATTATTGTAATTACTGTAAATCAATTGAAATAATTCATTACAGTAAATAAATATTTTTATGTTGTGATTTTAAATACCCTACATTATTGTACCCTAAATTATTATAAATTATTGTACCGTAAGTTATTTTAAATTATTTTACCCTATATCATTTCAATTATTATTGGTTTCCACATTAAGTTATTCCAACATAAGCTATTTTTGGCTATTATAAGATATTCCACCATAAGTTATTCTAAATTATTATAGGTTATTATTCCCAAAACTATTTAAAGTTATGTACATTAAATTGTTTTTGGTTTTTTAAAGTTATTCCCCCTTCTATCATTCTATGTTATTTCACTAGAAAAAATATAGGTTGTTCTCGATTATTTTAAGCTATTCCATTTTAGGTTATTCTCATTTATATTAAGTTACTCTACTTTAGGTTATTATAGGTTACCCAAGGCTATAATTATATGTTATTCTATGTGATTTTACCTTAGGTTATTATAGGTTACATTTCAAAATAGTCTATGATAGAATAATCTAAAATAACTTCAAGTGGAATAACCTAAAATAATTTAAAATAGCTTAAGGTATAATAACCTAAAATAACATAAGATGGATTTTTAAAAATAAAGTATAATAACTTAATATAAAATGAACTAAAATAATGAAAAATAACCTAGGTTAAACTAACATTAAATAGTTTAAAGTGGATTAACAAAAAAAATCCACTATGAAAAAAAGGATCTTTTGCAACTAGCCTTGCAACTCAGTTTTTGAATTGTAATGACCATTTGCAACTCACAATATTTCTATGTTTTGAATGCTACAAGATAAGTTGCATGAATTACAAAAGTTACAACTCATTGTATATACAATGCAATTTATTACAATAAAATTATAAATTTCAAAACAATTCATTTTCAAACTAATTAAATGCATTAAGTATAGTTAAAATTTAATAGTCAAATTATTGAAACAATAATTTTTTAAATAAAATCTTACATATGAATTTATATCTTTATAAAATTATAATTTGTTACATAATAGTCACAACATAGCTGAACAATAGTAGTTTAATGCCCTTACTAGTTGTATTAATGGACATCATAATTGAAAACTAGTTGCCAATGTATCCCATAATGGAAGGTGAAAATGTAGACACATGGCATGATCACATGTATGTACATTGTACACTAGTTATAACATAGTTATTGCGTTAGTGACATGTTTATAATAGTTCTAAAATAATTGCCACATGTAAATATAATATAACTCTTCAAAAAATCAAACATGGTTAACTATAAATGTATGTACAATGCATACAAATTACCATATAGAAAACCCATTTTTAAGTCATTTGCAACTATAATATAAATAACTATTTTTTTGATATGGTAATTTATTTAATCAAACCTTGTATTTCTAGGGGATAATTGCATAATAGTTGTATATGAATTATTTTTTGAGCTTTAGTTGTAAAGTAGTGTGATTTTGGTGGACGCAAATTCTCATAATGAACTAAGGTGGAATAACCTATAATAACCAAGAAAAATATAAGGTCAAATAGTTTTAAATAATTTAAGGTGAAATAACCTAAAATAAATTAAATTGGATTAATTTTAAATAATTAAAATTAGTATAAAATAATTTAAGGTGGAATAACTTTAAATACCTAAAAATAGTTGAGGGTGGAATAATTTAGAATAACTTAAAATAACCAAGGGTGAAATAATTGAGAATAACTTAAGGTATAATAACCTAAGGTGGAATAACCAAAATAGTTCGAAGCAAATAATTTGGAACAATACATAACAACCTAAAGTAGAATAAACTATAATAACCTAGGAGTAGGTTAAAATTTTAACATGTAATAGCTTAGGAATAATTTATTTTAATGTGCATAAAGCTAAGAATAGCTTAAAATTGATTAATTGTTAGTGGATTGACTACCATTGAATTTGATTAGTTATTATTGAATCAACTATTAATGAATTCATGTAGCTATTAGTGAATTCATTTGTCTATAACAACTAGTCTTTGTTCATTAAACAATTAACCACTTTCACCACAATAAGTTTGTCCAAGTTCATCCAAAATTTGGTGAAATACATAATGAATTAAGACACATGTTAATGTAGTGCTACTACTAATTATGTAATTAATTACTTAACGAACTACCTAGCTTAACCTATTAACTAACATAGCTTATGTGACACTTAGGCTAAACGCACTAATGTGCAAAACACAACCAAAATAATAATAATGTTTATACTTTTTGTGATTCAAAAGATTTATTCACTTACAAATAGTAGGAATCCAAGCCCAAAACTTGAAATGAAATATGCACAAAACCATCTGCCACAATGGAACTCACATAAAAATATATAAAACAAATTACAAATTTGTGTGAACTTTGGAATTTTTAACCGCCAAAAGTGATTTGATGACATACGACTTGGGATTATATTAATGTTAGGCAAATATCCGGAAAATATGGATATCAGCTTGGATATCAAAAATGACATTTGGTGGGTATCACTAGGGGTGATATATGAGATGATATCCGGGTGCAAAATATCAAAAATGTTGATATTTGGCTTGCATATTAAATCTAAGATTAAATATCAAAGATGCTAATATTTGACATGGATATCAAATCCAAAGTTGGATATCAAGGTTAATTGTTAGTAAATACGTTATGTTACTAATGAGGTTAGGTTTGTAGGCTCACATTTAACTTTGTTTTTTAAAAATTTTCCTGATGTAACTAAGGTGACGAAAAATATTTAAACAATCTTAAACAATTTTGGGGACACATTTTTAGAGGTATTTAAAAAGTTGTAGTCAATAATAATAATAATTTATTATTGTGGGTATTTTTTTTAAAAATAAATTTATGATTTTTTTGCAAATATTTTTTAGAAAAAAATATTTGTGACAAAAATATTCCCTTTCAAAAAAAGACGTTTCCTTTTGGAGATTTTTTGCCCCAAATTTTTTTTGGCAACTAATTGAAGTGGTGGGCAAATTTTTGAATTTTTGATATCCAAATTTGCTAATTTTCAATTAATAAATAAAGGATGGATATTCGAAAACACTAATACCTTAAGTTGGATTGAAAAAAATGAAAATATAATACCCAATCATGATATCTAAATTTTAAATAATAATAATAATAAATGTAATATATTTATTCATTACATTAAAAAAATTATTATTTGGAAGATATTTCAATTTTTTTTTTTGGGATCGATGTGTATTCACCCACAAAACCATGATGAATCCTTCCCACTTTAAAATTTTTTTTTATCAAAAACCAAAACTTGGGATTTGTAAACTAAAAGTTGGTTTTTATTCACCACCTAATAATTGGTATCTCACATGAAAAACATCTGCACAAGCAAAAGTTGTAGGAATTTCTATTTTCTTCCTTTTAGGACCATTGTGAAGTTTTGTGTTCATCTTGGAATTTGTCTCTTCATTTTAATTCAAAATGGTGGGTGTTGCATTTATCTTTATCTTTTCCTATGGATGATGGTGGAGGTTCCTTTTGTGAAAGGAAAAGATGATATTCTCAAGGTGCATGTTGGCAACAAGAAGTTTACTAATAGTTTTTTGTTGAAGATCATTGGTATGTGCACTCCCAACTTTTTAGGAACTAATATTGTAGACCTTTTCAATGAAACAATATTTTTACTAATAGGAAGGGAAATAACATAATAATTTTCAAGGATTTTGATGACTCCATTGACCAAATTGTGGTTGATATGGACAAATAGGTGGAAAATCATTAATTATGGAAATAGAAAGTACTATTGACATGTGAAACACAAGGTATTGCCAACAGAAGACAAAATTAAAGACGTGGCATCAAATATTCTCTCCTTTATGGTGTTCATTCTTTCTTATTTTTTGGGTAAAACTTTAATTAGGTAAGTTGTATAAGTCCATCTTGTTGAAGTGTTGTAGATGTCCCATCTATGGCCATTTATTGATATGATATGTATATCATTTTTCATAATCTTTTTTCAATTTTTGTTTATGATATTGGAAAGTTCAATAGAACATATACTTTAATTCAATTTGTTTCCCTTAAAAATTCCACTTGGTTGTTGTAGATGTCCATCAAATAAATCTTCCATGAATGTTTAAAAGGTTTTTAACAATGCAATGGCATTGGAAAAGAGACATGAGGTTTCTTTCAAACAAATCTTCAACTAAACTCTAACCTTTAACACCCTCTCCTATAGAAAAACGTACATTGAAACATGCAAATATGAATTCAGCAAGTAAGAGGTCATATGTGGCTTGCAAGATTCACAACATTTTTAGTTGTAATAATGTATAGAAATGTCAAGTTACAAATTGATCTCTACTAGCTTTTTGGTGGTCTTGCATCACACTGGCCAAGCCATGTCATGGACCTTTCATGTTTTATAATCAATTACCACATTGCACATATTTATGACAACTTTATGCACATATGTTTAGCTTTGTTGCATAGTAATGTACAAGTTATTTTAAAGTTATTTTGCCCTTCATATAATCATTTATGGTGTATTGTTCATCAACATAATGGTATGAGATGCTATAGAAAAAAAGTTGCAATTAGGACATAGAAAAAGTCTTCCAAATTTGCTCATGGTGGTGGTGTACTTTTTAATTAGGTAGCATGAACAATAAATGAAAATTTGTCTTTGAATGGTAATGTTCAAATATCATACCTTGAAATGGTATGGTATTATTTGTTCTTATTTTTTTTGTCCTAGCTTCATGAACTTGTAAATGTCTTACTAAGATTACATTTTAGGCAAATAGTATTTTCATATGTTCAACAAATTATGGTTTTAAAAAATCCAATATTGTTCATGGCTTTTGTATTAAGGTCTTGGATGCTTGTTCACACGTAAACAAGTTAAAAGAAATGAAGCCTAACTTCACAAACTTGTTATTATTTAAATGAGGATACTTTTGACTTTTTGATTAACTATGTATATTGAGTGCCTAAACAACATCATAATTGAACTTTTTCCTTGCTTTTGAAAATGTGACAAAAACTCAAGATGCCAATTTTTTATAATAGTTTGCATGAAATTATCGGTAGATAATTATTTGCTTATGTACACCCAATGTTGGGTGTTAATGAAATCATTGGGTAGTCATGGTAATTCATCGTTATTATTTGTGATGAAGGTGATTGTTAGACACATTTTGTGAGTAACTACTTAGAACAAGAAAGGTCTGTAAGCAAGCATGGACATATTTGGCATTTCAATTTTGAAGCAATTCAAAGAATAAGGGCGAACACATGAATATAAGCAATTTACCATTGCAAATTTGAAACTTATTGAATTTGAGTTGAATTACAAAAAGAAAAGCACAAAAAACATTAGTAGTTTTTCTTATCTTGAATAAACTTGCAACAAAAAAACCTAAAAATAAGAATACATCAACATATAATGAAATGAAAGCAAAACATTAATAACTCCTTTTGAATTTGAGATTTTGTCAATGTAAAAACCCCAAAAACATCATTAATTGCTTCTTGATCTTGAGCAAACTTGCAACAAAAAATAAAAAAAGAATAGGAATACTTTGACATAAAATGAATTGGAAGTATAAAGCATAATACCTTTTCTTTTTTTGCCACAAAAATTGCAACAAACCCACAAATCTCCAATGATATGAGGTCTAGTTCAAGTCTTTGGAAATATAAGTCAAAAGATGGCAATGAACCTTGTTTTGCATTTCAATGCCTCCAAACATAAACATAAATTCACATTGAAAATTTGTAAAAAAAAAACCCGAAGACATTAATACAATGAAAAAACATTGATTGCAATTATTAAAAATAATTGACACATATGTACGTAGTCATATTTTTTATGTTACATGTTTTTTACCACAACATATACAACACAATCCATTGATCAAATAGTTAGGCCAACAAGGAAGAAAAATGGAAGAAGGTGGTTGTCAACTAGAATTTCGGTAGTTTGGAAATTCATGACAAAAAGCCATGGCGACCCAAATGGGAACAAATTGAACTCCTAGTTTTGTTCATGGCCAAACAAAAAAAACACCTTGCAAATTTGGACAAGGTAGATGGTAGAAACTAATTCAAGACAACAATGATTAAGTCCATGAACAAATTGCCTCATTAGTCATGAAAATAGGTTGTTCCACACACATGAGGAACAAAATGACTTGTAAAAACAAAAAAAATGATTACAATGTTAGGACAAGGCACAATGTATACTATTGGAATGTATTTGTTCAAGAAAGAATTGGACATGGCCTTCCATGAAAATTTGGAAATATTTTATACAATGTGGTTCAAGAATTTCTCAATACCATACTCATTTTCTAGCCACCATGCATGATAGATTGGATGGATGGTGGAAATGATATCTTCAATCAAGCTAGTAATTTGCAAGACCCCATCAACCTTGATGACTCACCACCCATTTCACCCCCTCCCAAGATGTAATCAAATTTTTAGATTTTCAATGTGTTTGAAGGTGGTACCAATCATGGAATTATTAACATTGATGAAACATGGATGTAGTTTGACCAACCTATAATTACACCCTTGCCAATGCATGTCAAGAGCTACACAAATACGATTGTTCTTTTGCAAACACCGACAACTAACCCAAACCCAAGCTTCAATTTTTTTCAAATGCCACCATAATTGTTCCATTACAAACCTAAGGTCAAATCCTTCAACCTCAACCTCTATTATCAAAACAAGATGCAACAAAACAACATGATATAAATTAGTAAGGAATACATGAATGAAAAGGAATTATTCTTTAGTTCATAAGACAATGGCTAAAATGATAGAAAGGAGGATTAGATTACCTATAAAATGAATTGATTACATACATGTTAATAATTTGCTTATGGAGGAGAATTGAGCTTGCATATAGGAACTTTTGCTTGAAAAACAACTAGAGTATTTCAAAACACAAGACAAATATATTAATTGAAACCAAGAAAATATGGTAACAATTATTATTAATTTGGTTGAAGTCATGAATATGGTGTTTTTGAAACTACACAAAACAACAACAATAGTAACAACACAATAGATGCTCCTAAAAACAACATGGTCAATGATAAATGATTTTCATATTGATTTTTTTTCATTGATAAAAAATGAATAGGGTTTTAAATGATTTTTTCAAATTGAAATTGATTATTGATTTTTTTGGACAAATAATGCATAGATTCTTTAAGGACATTTGTAAATTGAAGGTTTAAGAATGTGAACTCTTAAAATAAATGTTTTTATCTACCAAGGTAATAAGTTAATTGCCTTTTCTAGACCTTTGTAAACCTCTCTTGCCCCTCAATTTGTTGTTGGGCATCTAGATCATCCTACGCATGGTCAATTCTTGAAGTCTAAAGTTATGAAATAAATGATTGCTTCATATGTTTTTTATTCAATGATGTGTAACAATCATTTAATGTTAGCTTCATCTTCATTCCATAGTAAATTATGAAACATACAACAATAGGTAAAAACATTCGGGATAAACGTCGAAGGAAAATTGGAAAAAAAAAACTACCATTGGTAATTAATTATATTATAGTTGCAAAGGACATTTGTAACTAAAAACTACCTAGGTACATTAAATAAGTTGCATAAAACATTAGTTGTAAGTGTGGATGAAATCAATAGTCAATCAATATTTCACCATTCGTATATTATTGTATGTCATCCATATATATCATTAAAATCATCAACTTACATAATGACACATGCTAAATGAAAAATGTTTATAAACTTTTGTTTTACAAATAAATAATGGATATTTTTCATCTATTATAATTTTAGATAATGACACATGCATAATACAAATATGCAATGTGGCATTTTTTGAAACTTTGGCAAAAATAAATTAAAATCAATATTTATGTAGGTAGGTCATAATAGGTAAGTAGGTAGGTATGTACATATGTGCATCATAGTACATACATGGGTAGGTAAGTTAAACTAGGGAAGTATGTAGGTAGGTTGAATTAAATAAGTAAATAGGTCGGTGAAACTGAGTAGGTTAATAGGTAGCTGATGTAGGTACCTCCTTAAACTACCTAGTAATTAAAACTAGGTAGGTAAGTAGTTTAGGGAGGTAGGTAAATTAGGGGGTTGCTAAGTAAATATTTAATTAAAAAAAAAAACTTTTAGAGTTAACTTTTTAAAATTGGTTCATCCAAAATGGCACGTGTTTTTTATATGAAAAATGTAGTACAAAAGCCTTTTTGTTATATAATTTTCAAGATGGAAGTGGAGGACAAAACACATGGGATAACATTTGAATTTTCAATTTAGTTGCAAACTAGGTTGTAATTACAAAGTTTATCTCATATCTTTTGTATATATATATTTCTTAAATTATATAATTAAGTAGATAAGTAAACGATTAATTATTTAACTAATTAAATTATTAATTATTTTAAAATAAAAATTACTAAAATATTAATTAAATACCCAACTTATTAATTATAATATTTAATTAATATATAAGTAATAACTAACTAAAAAATATTAATATTAATCAATAATTCACAAATGAATAAATGAATGATTAATAGTTCATATAAAAATAAATAATTTTTAAATTATTTATTAATTATTAAATATGAATACAAATGATTAACTATTATTTATCAACTAATAATTAGGTAAGTAGGTAGGCAACCTAGGTTAGATAAAAAAAAACATATGTAGAGTGGTAGGTAGTTTAGGCTAAGTAAATAGATGGACATATGTAAGTTGGTAATTAATTTTCTTAAATACAAACTACATACAATTTTATAAATACATTCATGGAAACATACCCCCATTATACCCCTAATAGAACTTAGCAAAAGTATGTATACTTTTCAAAATTTTATTAATACACATATGTATATAAAAAAGGGCTATGTTGACACCTTAGTGGTGCGATTAAGCTTGGTTCCATTTGTAATTATAGGGACATATGGGCATGATCATGGATGAAAATAATCTTTAAATGTAAGATGAAAAAATGATTAATTTGTAGATGTAGTTTTTAAAAAATTGCAAAAATGGTCAATGGTGCTGCAAAGACGATTAAAGCTAGTTGCAAATGATAATTAATTACACATAATTGCAAATGCATTGGTTGCATTTTGAAGGATTTTGTCTAGTGAAAAATAACATTCAAATTAGATTTGTGTAAAAGTTTTAAAAATGTTTTAAAAGATGTTAACTAAAATTTCAATTATAGAATGACCTCCTTATGTTTTCTATTGTACAGAAGTTCTATGATGGTGTGGGTTCCTTCTTCCTTATATGACTTCATGATCTAGTTTATGAGGGGATAACTTTTGTCACCAAGAAAGTAAAATGGGATGTCATATTAAAAACCTTTATTGATAACAAACAAATCACAATGTTGAACATGTTTATATAACCCAATTTTTTTCAAGACTCTTGAATCATTAACACTACATGACAATTTTATTAAAACATCACCAAATATTTTCTTACAATCTACCATAGCTTGAACACTTATAAAATATTTTCATGTTTTGAAATAAAAGTAGTATTATGGAAAATAGGAAGGTTTGGAGATGAAGATATGGGTGCCATGGATGGCACCTTGAACCGAAAGCAAACCACACCATACCTTCAAATCTTTCATAATATATTTCATTTCAACTATTTTAAGTCAAGTTATTAATTTTCTAAAATATTGTTCTCTATAGGAACAAATTCATGCAACACCACATAAAATAATGGACTTCCTTATTGCAAATAATTCATTATAAATAAGGAAATTAACACCATGTGCCAATTTGTAGATAGAACAAGCTTTTGTTTCAACTAGAATGGTATTTCAATATTTGGTATTTTGTTTTGAAATAGTAGGCTTCAAATTTTCAATGATCTTAAAAAGGTTGACTTGGACATTCTAAAATTCTCCACCCATTGATCATTTTAAAATTTAGTAAATAGAATTCTAGAAAATCAATTGTGCTTTTCAATTTCACCTAATCACCGAAATCATAGGAAAAAGCATGAAGCATAGTAGAAGACTAAAAATCATGCATAGTAGCCATAGAAGGGAGAATCAACATGTTCCTTTGGGCAATAGTTGGATTCACAAAACAAGAATTGACATTCAAAAAAAGAGGTTGAGAAGGGGAATTAAATATTTGATCAACAATATGAAGCAACAACATGCATCCCATTATGAGGATGACTTTGTTTCTTGCTTCATCCATAGATTGCAAAATTGAGGGAAAAAAAAACAAAAAATATAAAATGAAAAGAAGCTTAAGATAGGTTGTTGGTAGCAAGTTGGAGGAACCTTCAATAACAACTCCAAAATTCAAGAATGCAAAATAGAAATTTTAGTTTTAAATTGAAAATAAAAAAAAGTTGAAAAAAAGGTGTAGAAAGCTTCTATGTAAGAAGAATGTCAAAGGTGAAACAAGATGAAGCACGCACCAACCTCTTCTCTAGTCATTGATTTAAAAACAACATAGAGGTAATGTTTGTGCAAATGTTTCACAAACAACAAAATGCAAATAAATTTTTTAGCTTAAAGTTGAAAATAAAGAAAGTTGAAAAAAGGTGCAAAAATATTTTCTATAGGAAGAACAAGATGAAAAACACAACAACCCCCTTTTTGGTCGTTGACTTGAAAACAACATAGAAATGATGTTTGCACAAATGTCTTGCAAACAACAAAATGCAAAACAATTTTTTTAACTTCAAGTTGAAAACAAACAAAGTTGAAACAATGCAAAAGATTTTTTTTTATGAAGAATGTCAACGGTTGGAGAGAGAAGCATGTAATAACCCTCTTTCATCACCAACTTAAAAAACAATAGAGAAACAATGTTCACCCAAAAGAGCCACAAACCAATGTCAAAGCAATGTCTAAAAATTGGAACAATGTCAATGTCATGAAATGTATCAAGAATTGTAGCCAAAGCACATTGAAAAGGAAGACAAAAAGATGATGTTGGAAACGAATGTCAAAAGAATAATGATAGTAGAACACATTGATGAGGAAGAAGATGAGAAAACAATAGAGAAATCCGTAAATTCACCCTGTCTTTGGGCCTCCTTTCACCCGCTCATCCCTTTTTCAGTGATATCCGTGAAGTAAGGAATTTTTTAAATTAAAGCTCAGTATGAAATGTTGAAACTCAGCATTTAATGCACAAGGTTCAAGAGGAATTATAGTAGCTGTACAGGTAGGAGCGGTGAAAATATATATATGTGTAGTAGCACTAGTGGAGACACTCAGGAAAAAAGAAAGACAGGGTGAAACTCTGAAAAGCATCAAAATTGATTTCACCCTTTCTTTCTTTCTAATGTACTTTTTTTGCAGGTTTTTTTGTTTTTTTTGCTTGTCTCGGCCGTTGTTTTTCTCTCGACTCGACTTGTGGAGCTGCTGCTGCTGCTTCTTTTGACGAAACTTCGGAAGGTTTTGCTTGCTCTACGAGTTGTCTTTCCATCACGGCATTGAGTCTGAGGTAACTCTAAAATCTTTTGATTCTTTTTTCTTTTTTGTTTCGTTTTCCTCCTCCAACTAGTCTTTCCAAGCGCTGAATTGAGTGCGTGTGAGTGTGTGTGTATTTGGTATGTTGTTTTGCATCTGAGGTTTGTGGTGAAATGCAGCAGCAGCAGCAGCATTAGACTGAATGTCTCTAAGAAGACAGTCCTGTGGTTCTTCAGTACTGTGCTTTAAGCTATATCTTGGTGATAAGCCCTCTTCTGCTTTTACCGTATGGCCTAGCTAGTCAGCGACATTGTTGTGGGGATATCTAGTTCCGGCAGGAGAGAAAACGGGTTTATGAACCGGAATGCAGCAACGGTTTTTTGGATACTTTCTTTTTTTGAAGATCTCGCTTGTGCTCGTGAGAAAAGCGGGGGTATTCGTCGAAGTCTGACTTCTATACAATAATACTAGTTCTTGTAAAACTATTACAAGCTTTGTGTGCTCCTCCCCCCCCCTGCTTTTGTCGTTTTTCCTTTGTTCTGTAACCCCTTTCTCACTGTAAGGAGTGGGGTGTGGGATGGTCCAGATGTCCATTGTCCAGGATTCTGAGAACCTCACAGGAGGAAGAAGAGTTTGTGAAGACTGTGAAGAAGCAGCACGAGAGTTGCTGTGGTGCGAGAATTGCAGAATTTCTCTGTGTTTTGAGTGTGATAGCCATTGCCATCATGCCAAAAGTTCACAGGGTTCACATCTGCGAGTCCTGTTGCCTTCTGCTTGCACACTGTCCTCATTGCCCTTGATATCGGCTCATACCAAACCTGGCACTAATGTGCTGTCAGAAGCAAGCAATCCAGCGAAAGCATGGAGGAATTCCAGTAATGGTATCTCTGCAGATGTCAGAGAGCTCCATGGCAGCAGGAGTGATGCCTTTGATTCCTTACCACCAGCTTTCTGTCTGAAGGAGAAACGGAAAAGAAAGAAGAAAAGAGGTAAGGATGATGTTGCCCTTTCCTGTGCCACAGAAACTGCAGCAAACAACTTCGAACTCAAAAAGCCTCAGCAAGAACCAGGGGCTGGAGAGACACTCTCTAGCAATCCTGTGTCCTCATTGACAGGGTCAACTCTAAATATAAGAGTCAGCAGGGAGTCTAAGCTTTTGGAGCATGGTGAAGACTCAATGCATGAGTCAGACACTTCAGATCTTTCATTTTGCAGTTCTTCACAGAGCAGGAGCCCCACTTTGTCCTTTGCCAGATCTGTGATTGTAAGTACTTGCATCTTCCCTTATACCCAGAAGTCAAATCTTCCTTTTCCCTTACTATTTGTTGCACTTCTGTTTGCACATCATATCAATTTGGGTGCTATTTACTTCATTGCTATCTCTACACTGTGCCCTTGTCATTGTTGCATGGTAGCTCATCACTGCTGTTGATGATGAAAGTGATGGTCTGACACTTTGTACGTGAGACTCATAAGCTTATGATCCTATACATTATCATCTTACCTTCAAAGTGTTATTGTGGAGTTCTCTTCTGCAATGCCACAGATATGTGTGCCCTGGTGTCTCTCTTTGCAGGACCACTGTGACCGGTGTCCTTTGTGAGATGATGTTTTAGGATCAGAGGACAATTGACGAATGGATACAATATGGATGCAGCCTACATTGGAGCTTCTTAAATCAGCTCTGCGAGGAGGGCATCAAGGGAGTGGTCTCGGACCACGCCCAAAACTTCATGTGAACTGGCATCCAGATGTTTATGATCCTATCTGTAGCACAGTCTCACACACCTTAGGAGGCAATCAGCAGACACCTGTCTTTCTGTCACGTCGCAATTACCAGAAACACCTCCGCCATAAGAACAAAGGCCAGTCCAACTCACAGGCATCGGGAAAGAAACAGGGATCCAATGCCAAGGCTAAAAAGCCTGGTGGAAGTCCAAATGCAAGGTCAGTTCTCAATTGGGTTTACCAGATTACATTCTCTGTGGCAGGCTGGTTTGTTATGACAGTTTTGTCCTCTTGTTGAGTAATGTCATTTTCCGGGTCCTCTTGTCATTGGTATGTTGCATTCTGTGAAGAAGGCAGCATGGAGAATCTAGAGGTAGGCCTGATAATTGATGAGACCTATAGCATGTTCTAGAACTGAAAATTCTCTGCTTATGAAGGTACATGGTATGAAACTGCTGGCCTTGAATGCTTGAGGGATAGACATGGGTCTCAAGTTGGAGATTTGTGCATGTTTTGTGCAGATCCCATGCTTCTCCAGTCTCTCATCAATTAGCTGAAACACTTGGCTGTTTTGAAGCCCAGAAAAAAAAGGGGCCTCTATCTTGTCTTCATGACAGTCTGTTGAGTGATGATGTGCCTCACCATTGTACAGAGATTGTGACAGATTTACCTACAGATGTTTCTGTAACTATTCAATCTGAAGTAGCTGCCTGCCTGCCTGAAGTGACTTTGTTGGAGAAGTGTATTGGTAACCCAAGTAATGGAGGCAGCCATGGCAAGCTTGTCCATAAAGATGCTATTTCAGAAAAACCATCTGACACAAGTGTTCAAGAATACTCACCAACTTGTTTGGCAGAGATAGACACAGTCACACCAAAAGGGCTGCCTTTGGATACCCTTTCATCCAAAGGGCCTGCGATTGGTTTTAGAAGTGCCAATTCACCATTTGTAAATACTGAGCTCAGTGATGGAGGCAATGGTGTTGTTGAAGAGGTCATGCCAAACACAGGGAACAATGGATTGGTCATTCCACACCAGTCTCATGTTGCAAATGACATGGTTGTGCTGATGAAGGAGTTGATTGTGGATCAATCTGAGATTGATGAATCCATGGCAGCAGGGTTCCCAGAGTGTTGTCACAGAGCTGTGGGCTGCATGATTCATGCTGCCAAATTGGCTGCCCAGGTGATCTTCCACCTGTCTTGACAAAGTACCAAGTTTGAGCCAGTACATAGTTGTTGAATATGTGAGTGTTAACTTAGTAGAGTTTAGCAACTATTGGTGTAATTCTCTGGATTGCCTACTGCAGGGGGAGCCTTTGGGTGCTATGGTGAAATATGAAGCAGCTGCATGCCTTTTCCGGTATGCCAACTTGTGTGGTGCACATATTTGTTACTATTAGCACTTGGGTGGCTTTAAGTGTTCTGTGGAAGTTTATTTGAGCTTCAACTCTCAGCAATGTTTGTGCATGAATTTCTTCTATATATTGAACCCTATCATATAAATTTTGACCTTTCTGCCCTCTAGCAGCAGCGGCAGCAGCAGCTTTGAGTCTCAATCATGAGATCTCAATTTAGAGGATCTCAATGTAATGCCAATTTTGTTGTGTTGGTACACTTTGAGGCACCTCATCAATTTTTTCTGTTTGTCTCACAGAGAGGCAGAGAGGACTGCCCTGAAGGATGCTGCTCATGAATCTGCGGAAGTAGACAAGCAAGCAGTTCAAGGTCAAGTGGCAGCATGGATTTCTGTTGCAGCTCTCTGTTCTCAAACTGGGAATGCTTGTTGGGCTGAGAATTGCCACCTTCAGCTGCTTTGTTTATGGCAGTCCAGTGTGCTCAAGCTTGATGCTGGGAAATGCCTTCTGGGGGCTGGGAAGTGCCAAGTGATTCAGGGAGAGAGGAGCAGGGCTTATGCTCTTTTCTCAGCAGCTACATTGCTATTTGAAGGTGGGTGGGGTTCAATGGACAGTGTGTTTTCTGCTCAATGTTTTTGGACCAAGTTCCACAGGGGAGGAAAGGCGATGAGATGAGAGAGTTCTCTTGAAAAGACTGACTGCTTGTGGGTATTGGATTTGGCTAGCAAAGATCTAGGGCTTTCATGTCAGACTGCACTTGCTGTACCCTTTGTCCATTAGCCCTGTGCCCAGTTTTGGCAGAATAACAGGAGTTTCAAGCAGAGCAATGCTTCATAGTAAGGTAACAGAAAGGTGGTACAATGGTTGTGATATTAGCAGATTTCTCTGGGAAGTTCTTCATATGCAACCATTCATTTGTTGTGTGAGAGATTACAATTGTTCATTGCTAGCCCTTCTGGCTCAGACTTTAGACTTGCAACTATGGCATTCTATGCTCCTTTTATTCAAAGGTCAAGAACCAGCCTTCGCATTAATGTCATTCTGCTGCTGCATGTAGTGAGGCCTGCTAGTCCTCAAGTCCTTCCCCTCATCAATGACCTTATTTGAAAAGTAGTTCAAGGAAGTAGTTAAACTTTGCATGCTATACAGTTCACCCAAGCATTTTTGCTTCATCCTGTGATCTTTAGCTAAAGCATGTATGTGCAATTCACTGTGCAGTCACATAGAACAATTGGACATACTCTTTCCCAAGTACTGAGGCTGGTGACTGATTAGAGTTGCCTCCATCACACAGGATGTAGAATTCTTGTCATACAGTATATGAAGACGATCTTTCTTTCTTTTTGTTCATTTTTCTTTAGTTTCAGAACCAGTTCATATGTACGTGTGTCATCCTAGTCACACTTAGGAAATCTCAATTTCAAGATAGGAAAGAATACATGGAACTTTTTATACAATTGTTTGCCAAAGGTCTTGAGCAGACAATTGCATACTTATCTACACCAACTATTAAAAGCTGAAGAAAAGTCAGTGGAAGGAATGGCAGCTAGTTTCTTATGATGTTGATATTCAGATACTTTTTTACTGTCACTCATACAAGGTTATGACTACTCATTCATGTTGATTTGTTTGTTTCTGCCAGAACTGACACAAGAATTGTTAGGTACCTTGCATGCTTTTGTGGAGTACTCTCTGCAATAATATATTATGTACAGAAACACATGTTTGCTTACTGTTTAGATAGTAGATTCACCTGCCTTCAACCAAATAAACTAAAGAGAGGGGCAGGGGGAATGTTTTGAGTTGTATGCATCTTGGGTTGTTTGTGAAGTTTATGAATTTCATGGCTTTGCGTGTGTGCAGACTGTGAAGCAGAGAGGGAGCAGATTGCAGACAAGGAGTTGAACTGCGGAGCTGCTAATGATGAGCTCAAAGAGCTTGTAGTGAAGGCTAGTCAGCTAGCTGGGGCTGTGGCTTTAGACAGTCACAATGTGGATGCAGGGAAGAAACTGCTTCTGGGAGCCCTTGTTGCAGCTTGTGAGCTACAATCTAAAGCTGAAGAGGCTCATTGTCTCAGGTGGGTGGGTTTGAATGACTTGTTCTTGCAAAATATGTCCTTGTGTAATGACCCATCATTCATGCCGTCAAAAGGAAGGAGACTTGGTTTGGCAAATTGTTGTTGCTGTTGCACATGCTCATGTGGTAGAACTTGTTTTGAAGAGTCCATCAATATTCTGTAGTTCAGGGGATGTCTCATGTGCTATGCTCTTTTTGCCATTCTAGGCTCCTTGCAAATCTGCAGGAGGGAGAGCAGTATTTGAAAAGCTTGCAAGCAGCTGTAGATGGTTTCAGTGCATGTGACCTACCCTATGCGCATGCTGAGGCACTTTTTTCTGTTGCTGCCCTCAAGGTTTTTCTCTTGCTTACACTCCCTCTCTTTACATGTCCGGGTCATGTTCTTAAATGTAGGTTTTTGTGTATAGATGATTTTTTCTTTCTCTGGGCACCACCATTCTACACTTCAGCAGTAGTATAGAAGTTGCATTCAGATGACATCCTCCTTGTGCTCCATTACAATCTCCTCATATGTACTGCAGACTTGACTTAAATCATAAGTATGGAGAGATTCTCAGTACTTATGATGAAGATCTTATATGTGCTGCAGATCACCTTGCATTCGAGTGCTCTGTGGGAGAATCAGTCCATGTCAGGATCACAGGGGGCTGTGAAACGACTGGATTATTTGGAATCTGCAAAGCATGACCTTCAGGCTGCAGCCTTTCTACTTGAGGGAAAATGTGACCTTCCAAAGATCAGCTCCCATTGCAGGCCTTCTGGATCTAAGTCTCAAGATGGTTTGAAGCATTTGGTTTTTGAATTCCCCTATGGTCATGAACAGGCAGGAGAAAATCAAAGTTTCTCCTATGTGGAACTATGTGGAGATCAATGTGGGCCCTGTGGGAACACATCAATATATTTGGAACTGCTGGGTAGGATCCATGGAGCCTGTGCCAAGGTGTGTGTCCTGCTTGATGAGAAAATCGAAGCTGAGACTTATCTTGGTCTTGCTCTGAAGAACAAGGAGTGGGTGAGAAGATGTAAAAGTGATGCAAGCTGTGCCAAAGCACTGCTTGAACGCCTACATTGGCAAGGTTCAGGGACTTGCCGAAAGTCCTGGCAGGTCTTGGAAGGTTCTTTGATTGGCATGTAACATATATCAGCTGTAATCAGTATGTGAAGATGGTCACCTTTTGTACTTTTCTGCTTTGGTTCAGGGGTAGTTTCAAATAAATTTTTCTGGTTGGGGGGGGGGTGGACTTCTTTCCAAGTCCAACAATGTACTTTCCATGGGTTTTATTTATCTTGATCTGGAAATTTTGCATGCATGTATACCTGCTAGATGTCATTCTTCATGACTTTAGTTTTGCATTGCTGTTATCTTTCAATTTGTATTCTGTCATTTTATGGGCATGTTGATGTTCTGTTATAGGATTGTCTACAAGTTGCCAAGCTCCTAATGCTGTAGAGAACTCCGATAGCTGTAGATTGTTGCAGATCCAAGTTTCCTGGTTGATCACCCTTCCCAAGTACAACACCATTTTCAAAGCCTTGGAAGTTGAAGAAACGACAATCTGATGTCGTATCAGTTCTTTTTTCCTTTCATAGGATCTGTTATGTGGTATAATGCAGTCAACCAACTTCCCAACAACCAGCTTCATTTTCTACAGGATGGAAAAATGGAGAACATGAAAGGTTTGATCTCAAAAGGTACTGTCTCTTTCCTTGAATTCAAGGATTTTGCCCTCTTGATCTTTTCAACTGCAATGCATCATCAAAGAATCTCTCTCAGTTTCTCAATTGGAAGCCATGAGCATCTGAATTCTCTTGTCAGATGCTTTCTTCTCATGGTTCCTGATCTCTCTCCTTCAGTTTCAAAGGATGTGGCTCTTCAAACATCAGAGAATCACAATTTGTGGTACCTCTGTCTGTCTGCCTCTCTGTGTCTGTGTCTGTGTCTGTGTCTGTGTGTGAGTCTGACGGTGGAATCAGAGGATTTGTATTCCTGAAGAAGAGAGTTTTCTGTGAATTGTTTGGGTACTGAAATTGATTACAATCTGTAGAGCATCAAGTGGATTGTCTTTGCTTGTCATCATGCCACCTCTTCAGAGGCAGAAGTCACAAGCGGATGCAACAATGGAAGGCATGATATGCCAACTTCAATTCTTATTAAGAACATGTCGAGATGTTATACAGTATCTTGCAGTTCATCCTGCTGGCAGAGAGACTGTTCCAGCAGAAGTGCATTCAGATCTTGGCAGTGTCATCATGCGTAAGCCCCACAAATTGCCCTGCCTATCATCATATGAAAAACAAACCTCACCTCTTGATGCTTGGTTGTTGCAGTGCTAGCTAGAGCAGTGCTCAAAGCAGAATTTGATCTCATCACTCTTGTTTTCTTGTCAAACTTTGTGTGTTGCTTGGGAGTTTTGATACATAACTCAAAATCTTTCACAGAGTGGAAGCAACTCCCCCTCTTTTTTGTTTTTTGTCTTCTTCAGAACAGAAGCAAGAAGTCCTTGTCGATCCTGGAGAGTTTGCAGCCAGATTGGTGCTTTTCTCAAAGAGTCAAGGTATTGATCCCACACAAAAATTTCCAATTTTATTATCCAATTGTTCCTCTTTGTGGCCATCACTTTCTGCTTCAGGCAGTTCCAGTCTCGAGCTTTGGCATAGAGAGAAGTTGGAACATTCTTCCAGAACTTCTCCAAGAAAGAACTCTTGAACTTTTCTGTATGCCAAAGCTTCTTAAATGCCAAAGTTTTATGCACAAATGTATCAAGCCCTGCAGCAGCAAGGAGCAAGTGTGATGAAATGAATAAAGGGGGAGGGAAGATTGGTGCAATTTTTTTGTATCTAAATGTCTGTAGCAAGGTTGCTTGTTCTGAGACATGTGAAGAAGAATTGGCTAAGGAGTTGGAGATCGATTCACAAGTGGTGGTGTCCACAAGCCATCAAATCCCATACAAAAGCCATGAGACAGAAGATACAGATCATGAGGAGGATATCAACAAAGTGAAATACCACTCAATAGTGAAATGCACGCTTGGGTGTAAGCAGGATGTTCCTTTCAAGGACTGGAACAGTCACTGTTTGACGCACTCAATGCAGTCTGATGAAATCAGAATCCAGAATCCTGCAAAAGCTCATGCAAAAAGAGGAGCACAGGGGGGAGGATCATCAATTGAGGGGGAACATCATCAGCTACTGCTGCTGGGCGGTTTAAAAGACAATGACCTTCAGAACAAAACCCTAGAGGAAATTATGAAGGAGGAGCTCATGATGTCACAAATGTGTGAGCAACACAGTGTGCACATTCAAGAAGGAGGGTTGATGTGTCTTCTGCAGCAATGCTTGGAATCAGAGCAGCAAGGAGCACCTTCAAGTATAGCATTGTCAGGATATGTAGAGCACTTCCAGAGCAGAGATGATGAAGAAGATGATCTTGGGTGGGATTGTGGATGGTGCAACCTACAAATGTTGAGCTCCAACTTGTTAGCAGAAGACAAAGAGGCAAGAGATGTGTTGTTCGGTGGTGTAGGGTTTGTGCCTGATATCCAGTCCATACAAAAGTGGCTAGAGATTGCTTGGGCCAAGGGGTTCAACATCGCCGGGGCTGAGTACTTTGAAAGGAAAGTCCATGGCACACACAAGTTGATTGGCATGGCAGAGTGTGCCACTTTGCTCAGATCCTTTGGGTTGCGCTCACAAATCCTTGAATTTCAAGCAGCAGGGGGAAGAAAGCATGAGCGAAGAGAAGGGCGAGGAGGAAAAAATGGAACCAATGCAGAAGTAACAACCCAATATAAAGATCAGCATCATCTTGATCATCAGCATTCTATGACTGAAAAGTCTGCAGCAGGGGTTGATGGAGGACTAGGTGATCAGTGTGAGAATCATCCTGGCTGTGGTGAGAATCCACTCTTGTGTCAAAGAAGAAACCATCCAGGAGACTTGGATGCTGCATGCCCAATTTGTATGCAACTTCAAAGAAGCCAAAACGAAAATGATGAGCAAGGAGAAGTGTCTGATGACAACACCGACATAGATCGCATATATCACTACGCAACAGGAAACAACAATAGGGATCAATGCACAGACAAAAGTTCAAATGAACAGGAGGGGAATCATGAGCAGCAGAAGGAGTCAACCATTAACCACCAAGACTTCATCAATTGGGTGTGTGATTATTTCATGGACAAAGGCACCAACAACAGCAGCAAGAGCTCTACACCACCAACTTCTTTCAGCAAAAGATCACCACTCTACTTTCAGCAACACCGAGGGCATTCACTGACAATTGTAGGAATAGAACGATGCCCAAAATCTGGACCAAAATCAGACACAAATGCAGATCACGAGGAGGATCAAGTTTTCTTCCTGGTTTTGGATCCATCTCATAAAACCCAGCAAATCTTGAGCTGCCTTCGCCAAAACAGTGGCTGGCAAAGCTTGATGAAGCTCAGTGCTGAGAGGCTGATGAAAGAAGCAGCAGAGGTCCTTCAGGTGTGCTATTTGGAGAAAGGAGTTGCACAAGGAGAGGAGGAGCTGGAGTCTCTCAAAATTGTTAAGCGCACTGTGCATGACAGTCATTAAAATTCACACTTGTTAAAAAAGTTCAGTTGCCATGTGAATGGTCCAGAGCTTGTACATTAAAAATGGTAATGTCTTCACCTTTATAGAACTATTTTTCATGTAAAATGATTTTGAACATTACAATACATTCTCTGCCATCATAAGTGTTTAAGAATAATATTTATTTATTTTTTACAATATATAAATTATAAGTATAAATATTGAAAAGTAAGAGCTAATACAAATGGAATCATATTATTTTGTTATTTAAAAAAAATGTAGAAGTATAGAATTTTTGAATTGACAATATATAAAACCTTGGATTAACCGAGAGTTTTTTTCCCCTAGTTATAGAGATTTAGTACATCATAGTTGGTGAAATTTAGTCACAATTTAGATGGTTGAAAGCTTTAATACTTAATGTAAATTTAAAATAGGTATAAGATTTTGGGTAATTTTAATCTTTTGATTACAATAATGTCATAGTTAAATTAATATAAAATCCTCTGTATTAAAAATATATGTGAAATAAGAATGACAATTTTTTTTTATGTTTCTAATGATCATCATCTATTTGCAAATCACTTGGAAAGATTTTCTTAAGTGTATTTTGAAAGACAACTTATTATTTAATCTTTTTTTTAATGCTTCCTTTTTATAAAATTTGCAATGCCATGTATTCATGTTTCGAATGTTAATTGTACAACTAATTTTTTTTTCCACCACTTGATAATGTATTATACTTGTAGAAGTATTTGTAACTATTGTGAATTCATGCCCTTATATCCTACATTTATCCATTCATAAGTTTACCCTCACCCTAATTGATACTTTTGCAAAGCTTATATAAGCTTAATCGGTGGTTAAGATTATTTGAAAGTTTTGACATGTTAAAAACCCTTTTTATAAATATGCCAAAACACAAGACTCCATGACATTTCTAATCTAGTACTTTCACTTTTTAAGTGTCAAAATATTATTCAAAAATTCAAAAAATGATTAATTTTTTGTATACACATTGTGCTTGATTTCCTAGCAAACCTTAGGAAATTGATTAGAGTTAAAAAAAAATTCTTTGTCATTTTTTTTGCATTATTAAAACTTAAAATCTCCAAGTTTCTAGCATCAAGGTATGGGAATTAGTGTTTTATGTTAATTGAATTTTATGTCATCACATAGAATATATATTTAAAATTTTGATGTTTAAATATTATGAAAGGATTTGAAGAACTGTTGACACTCCTTTTGATTTTATATTAAAAAAAAGTCGACACTGAATTAGGTTCTTGAATTAGGTTTGAAGACACTTAAGGATGCTATTTTTAAATTTAGATTTATGACAGTTGAAATTATAATGCTTTTAATACACATTTTCACTTAACGAACTTAACAAGACCATATAACATGCATGATATTGTTTGCTATAGTTAACCAAAGTTGGGATTCATTACAATGTTGGAAGGAGTCAATCCTTGGAATGAACCTAATGGTAAATAAGCTTAGGCTTCAAGAACAATTATTTTCCTAAGTAACCATTAAATAAGTGAAACAAATTAAATGTAATTTTATCTCCAATACAAATAATGCACAAGTTTGGCTATGTGTGTTCGTGGTGACCTTTGCTTGTTCAACTATAGTAGTAACTAGACATGTTTGATGGTAAATAATTACAAGTAAAATAATTCAGCAATTTTAGAGAAAATTTCAAGGTATGTTGCCAAATATTTTTGAAATAAATGTTAGATTATCGTTAGAAGTTCTAAAAGCAGGAGAATAGGAGGCCAAAGGGAAGGAATGAACCAACTATTGTAAGGCCTCACTTTGTTCATTTTAACAATTTGTTGATCTTTGAAAATTCTTGTGAATATGGAACAAATTTGCTTTTATTTTATCAAATATTTTACTTCGGGTTTCATGTTGTTGTGCAGTATCAATGGCAATCAATTGATGAAAAAAATGAATTGATTTTGTGAAAATTAAAATTTGATTTGAATGAAAATATTGAATGGTATTGCAAGCAACTTGAATTGAAGTGAATTTAATTCAAATTCTTAAATTCAATTCAACATTTGGATTAAGATTCAATTGAGTTAAATCCAAATTTATTTGAAGAAAAATGGCATGCAAATTGGTGGAGAAGGGATTGAAAATATGTTTATGAATATGGTGTTGAAAAAAAAAAACTTTATAAAAACAAATTTGAAAAGATGTTTTTCCATGCTTCTTTATTTGGGAATTGGCCCAATATTACAAAATGTGGATGCAACTTTTTGGTTTCCTTTAATGACCAGCCAATTCATTGGCCTTAGTGAATCAAAATTTAGTGAATTCATTCAACATCCAATGAAATCACATAGTGAATTGGGATGCATTTTGTTGTAATGTTGGGCTAAACAAATTCTAGTTTGAAATTGTTTAAATTAGAACTTACAACTTGTGGAATGTTAAGTTATCCTATTGAAACCAATTTTAGATGAATCATTGTCACTAAAATTAAATTGGATTCTGCATTATTATGCACTACTAATGATGATCAACATTGCATTTTAACTTGAATTGAATTGAAATTTATATTTAAATGAATTGAATTCATATTTTAAAATTGAATTCAATTATTGATTAAGATTCAATTTAATTGGAAAAAAAGATTCAAATTTTTGGAAAATATATTAATTTTTTATTTGTGAATAGTTGGAATTTAAAAAAAAGATAAATTAAAAAATATACCTTTTTATTTGGGCTAAACAAATTCCAATTTGAAGCTCTCTAAGTGAAGATCATCTTATATATTAATTCTACATGCATGTCTGTCTATCCGGGCAGTTTTCGGGCACTGCCCGGGTCAGCACGGACCTTTTTTTTTTTTTTTTTTTTTTGATGGGTT
>Ga0116231_10004503_pt1 | contig 28192 bp, 20 predicted proteins | sample S1TSphgellanicum_2_FD_89695 | JGI IMG/M metagenome (GOLD analysis project Ga0116231, IMG submission 89695) | Host-associated microbial communities from peat moss isolated from Minnesota, USA - S1T2_Fd - Sphagnum magellanicum MG | ecosystem: Host-associated > Plants > Peat moss > Unclassified... | reverse complement strand
CGCTGGTGACGCGGCTCGAACTACCCGCGATCGAGGGACGCGCGTTGAGCGGTGACGACGCCAAAGGAACCGCTCCACCAGTAGTTTCCGGCCGGAACGGGTGCTCTGCGAATCCCATGACGGGAGCGAAATTCCGCCTGCCCGACGGCTACACCATCACCTGGACGAACGCTTCGACGCAGCCGGCAAAAACCCCGGAGATCTTCGAGTTCCGCCTGCTCGACGCGGCGGGCAATCCCGCTTTCGATATGGACCTCTACATGGGGATGGTGGGCCACGCGGCGTTTGTGAAAGACGACGGCACCGTCTTCGCGCATGTGCATCCTTCGGGGACGGTGTCGATGGCTGCTTTGATGATGGCTGCGGCGCAGAACCAACCCAGCGGACCAAAGAAAGACGCAATGGCCGCCATGCCGGAGATGGACAACATGGGTCCGGACGAGGGTGTGATTTCTTCCTCCAAGCCGGGTGCGAAAAAGACCGCCAATACGCCGCAAATGGCAGCCAAGTCCAAACCGCCAGCCAGCCCGATTGCGAATTTGGTCGGCTTTCCGTACGGATTTCCAACCGCCGGCGCGTACCGGATTTTCGTTCAGATGAAGCATGGGCAGACGGTGGAAACGGCGGCATTCGACGCCTGCGCAACCGCTCCGCGCCCAAATTGAAACGCCGGCGACCTTTCGGTCACGACTAAGTGATGCTCTTGAACCTCAATCCAGCGCGGAGTGAGCCTCTGCGGTGGTATTCTCGGCTGGTGCGATCCCGCCTTGCCATCAAGGCTCTGTTTCTGCTTTTTGCCGCTTCATTAGCTGCTCAGCAGACTTCTCCGAACCCCGCTTCCAAGGCTGGCAACGCGGCAGCGCCCACGCTGGTGATCCAGGGCGTGGGCAAAGGCGTTGTGCCTATCGATGGCGCGTGGCAGTTTCATCTGGGCGACGACATGCGCTGGGCCAATCCGGCCTATGACGACTCGGGCTGGGAAAGCATTGAAGTCGACGCGCCGTGGGGAGCGCAACAGCACCCGTCCTACACCGGCTTTGCCTGGTACCGGCGGCATCTCGATATCGAGCCCACGGCCGGCGCGACGCACGATTACAGTATTTTGATTCCGCATGGCGAGGATTCCTACGAGGTCTACTGGAACGGGAAACTGGCCGGTCGCTATGGACGCGTGGCGCCGCATGCGCTTTGGTTCTACAACCAGTTTCCGCTGTCTTTGCCGCTGCGCGGATCGGCTTACGGAACGCTGGCGATCCGGGTCTGGCGCGCGCCGCTGGATATCTTTTCGGCGACCGAGTCGGGCGGACTTTACGAGCCTCCACTGGTGGGCGACGCGGATACGATCAGCCTGTACAAGAACGCTTACGACTGGTCGGCCATCCGCAGAGACCTCTTCGATTACTCGCTGATCCTGCTGCGCGCCTTTGTGACGGTGCTCTGCATCATGGTGTGGAGCAGGAATCGCAAGGAGCAGTTGTTCATCTGGGTGGCCGTGCTCACCGCCGCTCCAGTTGCTCTCGACACCATCGACCGTCTTTTTCTGATTCCGTTTTCCTACGGGTTTGCTCGGTTGCTCAACCAGCCGCTTTACGTGCTGTACCACATTTCGCTGTGGTTCCTTCTGGTCTGGCTGCTGCGGCTGAATGAAAAGCGCCGGCTGGTCCGCTGGACGAAGTGGCTTGCCTACCTCACGCTGGTGGCTGGTACGGCGGACGGCATTCTTGCCTTTTTCTGGGAGTATGCAACGGTCTGGATGCAATGGGCGGACGGCCTGCTGACCGCATTCATTCTTTTGGTCGAGGTATTTCCCTTTCTGCTGATCGTGCTGGGGATGCGCCAGAAGCTGGATGCCTCGCGCTGGGTAGTGGCCATCGCCGCGCTGGTGCTGCAAACTCTCGACACGATTGCCGACGTCAGCGCGCTGGGCCAGCGATTCACGCACTGGACGCTTTTTTCCGACCTGATCGACACGCCGCTTTTTACCATCCAAGGCGTGGCCTTCCGCGCGGAAAAGGTGACTTCGATCACGCTGTTTGTGGCCATCATCTATGCGGTTTATCACTTCGCACTGGAGCAGCAGGCGCGCCAGAATGTGCTGGAGCGTGAGATCCAAAGTGCGCGTGAGATCCAGCAGGTGCTGATCCCCGAGGCGCTTCCGGCGCTCAAAGGCTATGCCGTCACCAGCGCGTACCAGCCGGCGCTCGAGGTGGGCGGCGATTTCTTCCAGATGCTGCCCAATCCGGATGGTTCCACGCTGGTGTCGCTGGGCGACGTGAGCGGCAAAGGGCTGAAGGCGGCGATGAATGTGTCGATGATCGTAGGCGTGTTGCGCGCGCTGGCCGACACTAACCGCAATCCGGGGGACATCATGGAGGGCCTGAATCGCTGCCTCTGCGGACGCATGCATGGCGGCTTCACCACCTGCCTTGTCTTACGCCTCGACCCGGATGGGACAGTCACCTTTGCCAATGCCGGCCACCTCCCGCCGTTTCTGAACCAGCGCGAGATCATGCTGGAGGGTTCGTTGCCGCTGGGCCTGGTGAGCACCGCGTATTACGGCGAAGTGGCGATGAAGCTGCGCCCCGGCGACTACCTCAGCCTCTACACGGACGGCTTACTGGAGGCGCGGAACGGCGAAGGCGAGCTATTCGGCTTCGAGCGGCTGCACTCGCTGCTCTCGGCGCGCCCCTCGGCCCAGCAGGCAACGGAGGCTGCGGTTGCGTTCGGCCAGGACGACGACATCACCGTACTGACCCTGACGCGGCTCGAAGCCGGCGAAGAGTCCACGACATCGCTGATCGCACCGTTCCTCAGCCCCGTGGCGCCGGTGCGCTGAGCCGCTCTTCCGCGCAAAAACAGGCCCATTCCGCTGCGGATTCCGCGTGGGATGGGCCTGTTTTGGGTTGCCGCCGATTCAGGGCGATGCGAGTCAGTGTTTCGCGACATCGACCGTGATTGAGGTGCTGCCGGCACCGTAGTTTGTGCCGCCAGCATACGACGCGGTGAAGATCTGATTACCGTTGGTAAGCGCCGAGGCGGCGACGGATGTGCTGGCCTGACCGTTGGCATTGACCGGGACCACCGCCAGGACAGTGCTGCCGTCCCGGAAGGTAATGGAACCTGTGCTCTTGGGCGACCCCGCGCTCCAGGACTGCACCGTAGCGGTGAGAGTGAGGGTGCCACCAGTCAGATACCAGGTGGAAGGCGTGAAAGCGATATTGACGGGAGCCGGCGTTACCGTGAACGAGCTGGCTTGCGGAGTAGCGGCGGCGAAATTGCCCTGCGCCGCGTAGGACACGACCACCTTGTGTTGTCCTACGGGTGGTTTCGCGATGGTGAAGGCGGCGACGCCCCAGCTCAGCGGGACCGACACCGTTGAGCCGCCGTCATACGCGTACGTGACCACGCCCTGGGCTGGACCGGCGTTGGAGCTGGCGTACGCGCCACAGATGTAGTCCGCGCCGTAGGGGAAGTTGGCGTTCCAGCAGGCCAGCCCGAGATTGACTGGAGCCGGCTGGACGGTAAACGTGACCGGAGCCGAGGTGCCGCCGGCGATGGTGGCGTCGCCGGAGTAATTCGCGCTGAGGCTGTGTTGGCCGGCGGAAAGGCCGGCGAGGTAGTAGTAGGCCGCTCCATTGCCTTGCAAACCAAGTGTCGTCAACAATTTAGAGCCGTCGTAGATCTTCACGGAGCCGGTAATCGCCGTATAGCTGGCGGTTTTCGGAGTTGGCTTGAGCGACTTGCCGGACCCCACGGCCTTGACCGGATCGAGGCGAGCGAGACTTGGAGTGGCTCCAGGGACGATCTGCACGACGACATTGGCCCCTTGCGGGTAAGTCACGGTCGTCGGTGTGATGGAGAACTGCACCTGATTGTCATACGGCGCAACCACCTGGTAGTTGACCGAAGCGGACGACGTATTACCGGCCGCGTCGATAGCGGTGACGGTGAAGGACTTCGAGCCGGGCGACGAAGTATCGACGGGGCTGGTCAGCGTGCCGGTGTTGTTGGTTGCGCCAACAGCGTAGGTGTAGCTGCCGCACTGGACCACGCCGGAGAGCGCGTCGGTGCAACTGAAACTGGCGGTCACCGTCTGGCCGACGGTGTACGAACCCAGCGCGGATGCGACAGGCGTGAGCGTGGGGCCGGAAGCGACGACGGGCGCCGCGGTATCGACGTTGATCGGGTAGGTATAGAAGTTGGTGGACCAGTTGCCGTTGCCGTCCTGAATAAAGTGCAGCTCTTCCGTTCCGGCGCAATCCTGAGCGAAGTAGTGCACGAGATAATTACCGTCGGCGAGGCCGGTGAAGCTGACGGCGTCCGGCGCAAATGTGGTGGCCGCGGGTATTGTCAGGTTGGGCGGCACCGGGCAGGCAATGGCATTGGTGAGCGTGATGTCGTTGGGCACGGGCGCTCCAGCAGCTGGAACGTTGCTGGCGGGTGAAATGCCGTACGTGATGCTCTGGATTGGCGAGGGTACAAAGTTTGCCGCGCCGGCAAGCGTTGTGCCGCTCAAATTAGGCGGCTGGCTGGAGAGAGTGACATTGGCCGTCGAGCTGTTGATCCAGTAACCGGGCTTTTGGTTAGCAACGGTCACGGTGGTCAAATCTTCCGGCACCTGCGCGATGCTGATGAAGGTGGAGTTAGGCCGCGTAGTGCTGCCGGTGCTGATGGATGGGCCGGTCGAAACCGACACGGAATCCGAATGAACCGCGAGTGCGGGCTTCGCGCTGGCCGCGGACGACGCCTTGCGCAAGGCAGGGGTAGCCGAGGAGCTGGTGGTGAAGCTCGTGAGCAGATTCTGCGGGCAATTCAAGTTGCCGAGATCGGCCTCGGCGGAGAAGGTGCATGGACCGCCGGACCAGGTATCGCTGGCCATCAGCAGGCCGATGCCTTCATGAAACGTCGGCCCGTTTGGCGTCGGAATGTCGGTAAGGGTAAAGCCAGGACCGTTGAAGACATCCTGGAAAATCTCGTTGTTGAGCGTGGAAACCGGGCATTGCGCGCCGGTTGCGGTGGCGCCGGTTCCGATCGCGCATTGCAGCGTGAAGAGCTTGCAGGCGGCCGCGCCGCTGGGCAGCAGTTCGCCTGAGTGGACGAGACAGCTCGAGGTGGCGAATGAAGTGCCCGGAACGTACGTGGATTGGAAGATGGAAGGATCGAGGGGGGAATCCGAGACCTGCGGGATGGTGCCGTCGTTGATGGTGAGGGTGCCGGCCGTCTGCGCGGCGGTCAAATCGTAGTTGAAGCCGATCTGTTGCGAGTCTCCGGAGTTGAAGTTGAAGCCCTGGGCGAGTTGCGAAGGGGTGGGATTGCCGGCCGGGATGGGATTGCCGTTGACCAGCGCCGGACCGGTGACGCCGCCCTGGGTGCAGTTGGTGTCCAAATAGAGGGTTGAACCGGCCAGGAAGAAATTGTTGCCGTAGCCGACATCTTCGAGCGTAATCTGCAACTGCACTGGGCCGGAGGTCAGAAACTGGCTAATGGTAATCGGCGGCACTCCACCGGTCGAAACGAAAGTGTCGGGGTCTTCGCCCGCAAGAGCTCCGGTGCTGGCTGGCACCTGGTAACCGGTGCTGAAGCAACTTTGGATTCCGCCGCCGGGGCAAACATTGGTCGGTCCGGTGACCGTGGCGCCGGAGGTGGCTTTGACGTTGAGGAAGTTATCTACCAGAACGTAGCCGGTGCCATCGGCCGTGGACGACAGCGTGGCAGTGGGCGAGGCCGGACAGGTTAGATTCAAGTTCGTGGTATTGAAAAAATTACCGTTCGCGCCAGTTCCGGTTCCGGTGGTGGAAAGACGCACATCCACGGGACCAAACAGAAGAATGGAGTTCTGGGCAACGGCTGTAGAGGCCGACAACACCGGGAAACCCACCAGCACGGCTACAAGGGATTTCACCAAGGAAAAAGCAAGCGGGACACGAGACTGCATTTGGACACCTCAGACAAAACTACGACAAACTGCATCGTTACCTATCCGCGCTTTTCATTGGGGCGCGAGTCACCCTAACTAACACAAAAGTTTCCAGAGAGGTTGGATCGTGCCGGGGGAGGCGAACGTGGGCCAAAATACGGCCCCCTTTGGTTTATATCCGCTTAACGAAAGCTGTCAACAAGAAAGAACATTTTAAGTACGGAACTATCCGGGGCGGGCGGAAACCCGCCGCTGCTAAGTGGAAGGCGTCCTTCCCTGCGCGGCGAAACCGTCTTACGATGGGCGGAAGATAGCCTGACGCGCAACCTTAGTCGAGATACGTTTGGTCGATGTAACACCAGCGCCATTTTTCGCCGCGTTCGGCGGATTGGATGATGGGGTGATGGGTCGAGGCAAAATGCGCCCGTGCATGGCGGTTTTTCGACGAATCGCAGCAGCCTACATGACCGCACTCCAGGCACATGCGGAGATGGACCCAAGTATCGCCGGTTTTGAGGCAGTCTTCGCAGCCCTTCGCCGAAGGCTTGACCGGCTTCACATGATCCTTGACGTGGTCGCAGGCTGCTTTTGCCATGATTGTCCTCCTCGATGGTGATGGATTGGCGGCGCAGTTTGGGGGCCGCGCGTTGGCTATCCAAGCCTAAATGCCGAACCCAGCGCCTGCACAGCCTGACCTCGGCGATAGGGGCGATGGGCTCATCGGAGATCCGCGAATTCAAGCGAGATGCGCGCCGCCAGTTGCGTTCCGTTCCGGCGGGAAAAAGAGCATGAGCGCGGGGGACGGCAATGGCGCGGTCTGCGGCAGGTCGCCCAACAGGCAGCCGATCTGCTGCTGGGCCGCGGTCCCGAGCGAGGAGACGATGATGCAGCGCGTCGTCTCGCTCCACCCGTTGGCGGCAAGTTCGGTCGCGATGGCACGATAGTCCTTCCCAGGCATGTAGAGGACCAGCGTCACCTCTGGAGTAACGCCCGCCAGTCCATTGGTCGCCCCGGCGGCCAGATGCCGTGTGGCAAAGAGTACGCGTGAGTTGGTGATGCGCCCGGTGAGCGGCAAACCGGCCAGCGCGGCGGCGGCAAAGCCGGTGGAAACGCCCGGGACAATCTCGCATGGAATGCCGGCGCTCGAAAGCGCATCCAGTTCCTCGACGGCGCGGCCAAAGAGCAGCGGATCGCCGCTCTTGAGGCGCACGACGCTGTGGCCGGCCTGCGCGAACTCGATCATCCAGGCATTGATCTCTGCCTGGGTGACGGTCTTGGTCCCGCATCGCTTGCCTACGTTGCAGACGATGGCCGCGGGCGCGGCCGCCGTGAGCACCTCGTCCGAGACCAGGTCGTCGTGCAGCAGGCAGGTTGCGGACGCAATCAGAGCGTGGGCGCGCAGCGTGAGCATATCCAGCGAACCGGGGCCGGCTCCGACCAGATAGACGCTTCCCTTCTCTGCCTGCGTCATCCCTGGGTGTCCTTGGCCGCCAGCATCCGATTCAGCGTCTGCTGCACCGGACATTGGTCGCGAACGCAAGTCTCGCGGCGCGCCAGCAGATGAAGCGCATGCTTGCGGTCTTCGCCCAGGGGGAACGCGGCCAGCATTCTCAGCCGCGTCTCGCCTAGCTGGTCCAACCACGCGCCGGTGTCTTCGGGCAGCAGAGCGTCGATCTCCTGGCGCAGCCGCTGCGCCAGCGCCGGGCTTTTGCCTGCGGTCGAAATGGCGATTTGCAGGTCGCCGCGCCGCACCACCGACGGGTAGAAAAAATCGCAATCGGGAGGATCGTCGACGGAGTTCATGAGGATGCCGCGTGCCCGGGCCTCTTCGGCCACGGTATGGTTCACCGGCTGCAAGTCGGTAGCGGCGATGACCAGAAACACGCCGTCCAGATCGCCCTGAGTAAATTCGCGTGGGTGCCAGAGGACCGCGCCGGCCGCGGCCTGAGCGGCGATGGCCGGATTGGCGCGCGGCGCAACCACGGTGACCACGCCGCCCGCGCGCAGCAGGCTGGCAATCTTCGGCTCGGCTATGGTGCCTGCGCCCACCACCAGGCAAGCGCGGCCCTCAAGCTTGAAAAAGATGGGAAACATCTCCATCGTTCACTCGTCCCTCACCCTTCCAGAATCGCATACGGCGGGGGACGAACGTCACTGAGGCGTGTTCTCACTGGTGCGTGTTCCGAACCAGCGGGTTCCAGACGCCGCCGTCGATGTTGATCAGGTAGAACTGTGTCGGTGAAACCACGTACAAAGCGTCGATCGGGCTAGTCGCTGTGCCGAACGTGAGCAGGAATCGGCCGTTCGTTTCTCCGGCATATTTCCCGTCTTCGGGACTCTTGACGGTGACGTCGCCGGCCAGATTGGTGTCGACTGTTCCGGTCAAACCTCCGTCGCCGTTGGAAACGATCTCGCCGGTGAAGACGTTCTGGTGCTCGAAGGTGTAGCAGAGAGAACCCTGGGAATAGCCGCCAATCACCGACGGCAGCGTGAATCCGCCTGCCGGAGGCGTTTGTTTTTCAAACTGGAGGATAGTCACGTCAGGGTTGTCTTCGAGGCCGCAGGCGGGGTTTGGACCGATCAGGTAGAGTACGGGACCGGCCGAGCCGCCGGTATCGGTCAGCGCGACCCGGCCGAAGGCGTCCGGCGTCGCGTAGGCGCCGGAAAGCGGGTTGTTTGCCGCCAGGGTTACGGCGCCCGCTTTGTTGCTGTCGGCGGACCCGGTAAACGCGCCTTTGCCGTTCCAATCGATGATGCCCACTTCCACGGCCCGTCCTATGACGACGCCGCCGGAGATGGCGTCGGCGTCGGAATGGAAGATGCTGGAGCCGGAAAGCTTGGACGCATTCAGCGTGGTCTCCCTGCGCCGCAGGGCCTTTCCTACGAATACCGGAGTGTTGCCCGTCGACGCAATGCCGGGATCGGACGACAGGAGCAATAAGCTCTCGGCGCCGGTGAGGTAGTCGACTAAGTCCGCAAAAACACTGACACGCGATCGGCAACGGAGCGCAAAATTCAACGAAAATCGCGCAGTGGGTAGCGAAAACGTCCTCTGTCCAGGCCGGCTCGCCAGTCAAGTGCTTTGACGAGAAATTATTGCCGGAATGGGGCAACGAGAGTCTTCCCCGGCCCAGATCAGCCTTGGTTCCAGCCTGTTACGGCTCCATTTTCAAATTGGAATTGCCGCCCGTCCTGGGCGCTCGATTACTCTGGGGATAGCGTTCAAACTCGCATGCGCGGCAGGTACTCAAGGGGGTAGGCACCATGAAGTCAAGAATCAGGCTGGCATTGCTGCTTTCGGCCACCGCCGCGATGGCGGCCGTCACGCACGCGACTGCCGTCACCGCATTGCATGAGGACTGGCGGCTCCAGTCCGCCTGCAAGCTGGAAGCTGGGGGCGACGCGATTTCGCAGTTGGAGTTTCGCCCGGAAGGCTGGCTCAAGACGACGGTCCCGAGCACCGTGCTGGCTGCGCAATTCGCCGACGGGCTGGTTCCCGATCCTTATTTCGGCCTCAATCTCCGCCAGATTCCAGGCACGGACTATCCCATTGGCAAAATCTTTGCCAACCTCCCCATGGCCGAGACCAGCCCCTACCGCTGCGGCTGGTGGTATCGGACCGAATTCACCCGAGTGGCGGCAAAGGGCGAGCGGGTCTGGCTGCACTTTGGCGGGCTGAATTACCGCGGCGAAATCTGGTTGAACGGCCAGAAGATCGCCGGATCGGACTCGGTCGCAGGCGCTTACCGCACTTACGATTTTGATGTTACAGACGAGCTGAAACCGGGCAAGACCAACGTGCTAGCCGTCGAAACCTTTGCACCGACCGAAAAAGACCTGGGGATCAACTGGGTCGATTGGAACCCATGCCCTCCGGACAAGGATATGGGGCTTTGGGGCGCGGTCGAACTGGTGACCACCGGCGAAGTGACGCTGCGGTCGCCGCTGGCCGTGACGCACTTCGCCGATGACACGCTTGCCGAAGCCGATCTGACCCTCTACGCGGAACTGCACAATGCCACCGGCCGGATCATCCAAGGCAAGGTCGAAGGTTCAGCCGCAGGAGTGGCGTTCGAACAGACCGTAAAACTGGCTCCGCATGAGGACCGCACCGCCGTCTTCACGCCGGAAGCGTTCCCCCAGCTCAAGCTGCGCAATCCCAAGCCGTGGTGGCCTGCGCAGATGGGCACTCCGCACCTCGAGCGGCTCAGCGTGCGCTTCGTTCCCGACGGCAGCCCATTGCCTTCGGACGAGCAAGCGGTGGACTTTGGCATCCGGGAAATCACGTCGGAGCTGACTGAGAACGGCAGCCGGCTCTTTCGCATCAACGGTAAACCCATTCTGATCCGCGGGGCGGGCTGGTCGCAGGATATGCTGCTCCGCACGGACGGGAAGAAATTGCGGGAGCAGTTCCACCTCGTGCGCGAGATGAACCTGAACACTATCCGCCTCGAAGGCAAGCTGGAAACCGAGGACTTCTTTCATCTGGCCGACGAGCAGGGCATCCTGGTCATGCTCGGCTGGTGCTGCTGCGACCACTGGGAGCACTGGAAGGACTGGACTCCGCAGGACCTGGCCATCGCGACCGCTTCCCTGCACGACCAGATGCTTCGCCTGCGATCCCACGCCAGTCTGTTGGTCTGGCTGAATGGCAGCGATGGACCGCCTCCTGCCGATGTGGAAAACGCGTATCTCAAAGTAGAAGCCGACACGCACTGGCCCAATCCGATCCTCTCCTCCGCATCGGCGGAGAAAACCAAGCCCACCGGCGCGACGGGCGTGAAAATGACCGGTCCCTACGACTACGTGGCCCCGAACTACTGGTACGTGGATCGCGAGCACGGCGGAGCGTGGGGCTACAACACGGAGACCAGCCCTGGACCGGCGATTCCTTCGCTGGCCAGCCGGGAAAAATTCCTCTCCGATCCGCAAGCGTGGCCTCCGACCGCCGACTGGAGCTTTCACAATGGCAGCGCCAAATTTACGACGCTGAATGTCATGAACGCGGCCATGGACGCGGCTTACGCCAAGCCCGCATCCGCCGCCGATTTCGAACGGATCGCGCAGACCATGGAGTACGACTCGGAACGCGCCATGTTCGAGGCCTACAGTCGCAATAAGTACGTAGCGACGGGGGTCGTCCAGTGGATGCTGAACAACGCGTGGCCTTCGATGATCTGGCACCTCTACGACTACTATCTCGACGCCGGCGCGGGGTACTTCGCCACCAAAAAGGCGTGCGAACCGGTTCACATTCAGTACTCCTATGACGACCATTCGATCGTGGTGGTCAACAGCACGTACAAGCCGGTCGCCGGGATCAAGGCCAGCATCCATGTGCATAGTCTGGACTGGAAGGAACTCTATTCGACGGAAGCGAGCGTCGACGCCACGGCAGACAGTTCGCAGGCCATCGCGACCGTACCCGCCGCGCTCTATGCCGGCGGAGACAAGATCCTCTTCGTCGATCTGGCGCTGAATGACGCGGCTGGCCACACGGTGAGCCGCAATTTCTACTGGATTCCCACGACGCCGACCACCTTCGACTTTGCGAAGACGACCTACGTGACTACGCCCGCCGTGCATCATGAGGATTTGACCGCGCTGGCCAGCCTCCCGAAGGCAAAAATCTCCGCGCAGGCTGGGATTGAAGCCACCCCGCGAGGCCGCGAGGTTGTTCTGCGCCTGACCAACCCATCCGCCGCGCTGGCCTTCCAGGTGCATGGAGCGATTCGCACACCTGCGGGAGGGTTGATCGCTCCGGTCTTCTGGTCCGACAACTGGATCGAAGTGCTTCCCGGCGAAACTCGCACCCTGACCGCGCTGCTGCCGGAAAATGCCGGCGGCACGCCGGAAGTTCAAGTCGATGGATGGAATATCGCACCGGAGACGCTGAAGCCGGCTTCCCGCTGATTCGAGTTATTTTGGGCGAGTTGAACTTCAGCGCGCGGGCCATTCATCCACGACGACACCCAGGTCGTTCAACTGCTGGATTGCCGCTTCAATCTGGCGGCGGATTTCTGGACGCGACTTTTTGTCGGCCAGCGGAGATTCTTCAATGGCCACGACGCGGCCGTAGGGCCATGCGCTGTCGGGCAGTGCGATGAGGGCATCGACGAGGTCCGACTGATGAATCTGGATCTCCTGCCGGCGCGCGGCGGCGGGGCGCAGGATGCCGCCTTTGCCCAATTCGCTGGGATTAGCGTCCTCCTGTACGATGCGGAGATTGACCATTTGGGTGTCAAAACTGAGGAAGGGATTGGCCCAGGCGCCGGGTTCATGCACGTCCACGTAACGGCTCTTGGTGGGCAGAGCGATTTTGGCAAGTTCGGCGCGCTGCTGGTCTCTTTTTGCCGAGGCAGCCTGCATCTGACGCTCAGCTGCCTGCGCGCTGCTGGCGACTTTGCTGACCGCTTGCTCTTCTTTACGGCAGCCGCTGAGCATGGCACAAAGCATGAGAACGCTGGCGCAGCCTGCGAATGTCTTCGAATACTTCACAGAAACCAGCATATCAAGACGCAAGCGAGGATGCGCCGCGACGCCTGTAGCGTTACGGCTTTCGCCTGGGAGCGAAGGTTGCCGGCATACGGATTGAGTCCCTGCTCAGACTGCGGCGTTCGTGCGGCTCGCGTCTTCGGAGCCGCCCTCAATGACCTTAAGCAGCCGCTTATTGGCCTGGCGCTGCTGGATCTGGCTCGGCGTAAGAAGCGCTCCCGTGGACCAAAGTGCCCATGCGATCAGCGCCGGCTGAAAGAACAGGCGGGCTAGGCGCTTGCCGTCAGTGTCCAAGCCGAAGGCGCTGCGCCGGTGCTGGTATTGGGAGACATTGCCTGGAAAGATACATGTAAAAAAGGCGCCGGCGAGGCGACCGAGAGAGACCTTGTGTTTCGGAGCGGCCACTAGGGCCGCTCCAAGGGCAATCTCAACGACACCGGATTGAAGGACGACAGTGCCGGGGTCGAGCGGCACCCAGGGAGGGACCTGAGCCTTGAATGGCTCGCGCGCAAAGGTGAGATGGGAGGTTCCGGCGGCGACGAGCATGAGGCCCAGAGCGATTCTGGCCGCGTCCTGCGCGGTGCTGGTATCGGGACTGTTGGTATCTGGACTGCTGGAATCGGGACTGCTGCTTCCTGGCTTCGTTGCTTCCGGCCGCTGGTTCACGAATCGCACCTCTGGGCTGATTGGATGCCGGATTCTGCAACGCTGTGGGGAAAATCTCTCAGAAGCCGGTCCAGACGGGCGTCCGCTTGGCCAGAAATGCCGTCGTGCCCTCCGCTTTGTCCTTGGTGGCGCAGGTTTGGCCGAAGTGGCGGGCTTCTTCGGCGAGGGCGTCTTCAAGCGAGAGATCGAGGCCGGAGTCGACGGCGAGCAGGGTGCGCTCGACGGCCAACGGCGCGTTGGCGGCGATTTCGAGCGCCAGGGCTTCGGCGCGGGCCATCAGTTCGGCTGCCGGGACGACTTCGTCGACCAAGCCGATGCGCAGAGCTTCCGTGGCTGAGATGATGGTTCCGCTCAGTAGCAACCGGAGCGCGGCGCCGCGGCCTACCAGGCGCGGCAGCCGCTGTGTGCCGCCAAAGCCGGCGATGACGCCGAGCTTCACCTCGGGCTGGCCGAATCTGGCCGTGTCCGCGGCGAGGCGCAGGGTACAGGCCATGGCCAGTTCGCAGCCGCCGCCGAGGGCGAAGCCGTTGATGCAGGCTAGGACGGGTTTGCCGCAGGTTTCGAGCTTGCGGGTGAAGGCTTGTCCCCAGGCGGCGTAGGCGCGGCCGGAGTCGGCGTCGAGGGCGGCGAGTTCGGCGATGTCCGCGCCGGCGGCGAAGGCTTTGGGGCCGGCTCCGGTGAGCAGGATCACACGAATTTCGGGGTCGCTGGCGAAGTCTTCGATCGCTGCGGCAAGTTCGGTGAGCAGGGCAATGTTGAGCGCGTTCAGGACCTGCGGGCGGTAGAGCGTGATCGTCCCGAGCGGGGCGCGTTTTTCGAGGAGGATGGTTTCAAAGGCCACGGAGTTGCCTCGATCCGGACGGACTCATGGTTATGGGCTTTCGCAGCGGGAGGCCCGTTTGGCTTTGCTGGTTGAAAAAATGAGCGGTTAGGGGCGAGTGGTTCGTGGTTGGGACACGGGTTTCATTCAGGGAGAACCGGTGGAGTGCCTTTACAAAGCACCGGGGGAAGGATGCAATGACCTACGGTTAGATGCGCTTGACGAGTTCTTTGGCCATTGCGTCGAGAACTCCGTTCAAAAAGCCGACCGATTCAGGCGCGGAGTAGCGGCGGGCAATTTCGAGCGCTTCATTGATGACGATGGGAAACGGTGTGCTCTTGAAGCCGAGCATTTCGGCCGCAGCCAGGCGCAGGACGTTGCGATCGACACCGGGCATGCGCTCGATGCGCCACTTGACGAGGTGTTTGGAGATGAGGGCGTCGATCTCTTCGGCGCGGACGGTGGCGGCGCGGTAGAGGTCTTCGGCGAAGCCGCGCACTTCGACGTCCGACTCTTCGCGGGCCAGCCAGAAGGTTTTGCCGACCTGCTCGGGGGTTTGCTTGCCCAGGTCGCCCTGGAAGAGCATCTGCATGGCGAGTTCGCGGGACTTGCGCCGTGTGCCGGTGGCGGTCATGCGCCCTCGCTGGCATCGAAGCTGGATTCGAGCAGTTTGCGGCGCAGAGAGACCATTTCGATGGCCGCAATGGCGGCTTCAAAGCCCTTGTTGCCGGCTTTGACGCCGGCCCGGTGCAGGGCTTGCTCCAGATTCTCACAGGTGAGGACGCCGAAGGTGTGAGGAATGCCGGTTTCCTGCTGCGACTGGCCGATGCCCCGGGCGACTTCGTTGTAGATGGCCTCGTAATGGGCGGTTTCGCCGCGGATGAGGCAGCCGATGGTGATGATGGCGTCGATGGCGCCGGGGCCGCCGAAGGCCGGGACGCGCTCGGCGATGGTGCGGGCCGCAGCGGGGACTTCCCAGGCGCCGGGAACGCGGACAATCTCGATATGGCGGCGGGCCGCGCCGCTGCGCAGCAGGGCGTCCAGTGCGCCGTCTACGAGACGATCGGTGATGACGGCGTTCCAGCGGGCGGCGACGATGGCGAAGCGCATGCCTGCGGCGGAGAGATCTCCCTCGATCGCGATTGGCTTGCCTTTGAGCGGGTCCGTCCATTCCCAAAAGCTGAATTTGTGACCTTCGACGGGCTCTACGGTGAAGATGCGGGCTTTCCACTCGGTTTCAGCGATGGCGGAGAGATGGCTGCCCGCGTCTTGGCCGAGGGTACGGAACCAGGCCAGAGTGGCTTCGCGCACTGCGTCCAGTTGTATGACTTCGACGAACACGCTGGCGGTCGAGGGTAGTTCCCCCTCGATTACTTCCAGATTACCCAGGGGCGCTAGAAAGGCTGCGCCGCGGCTCGATTCGTCCTGCCAGCCTTTGCCGGGGGTAAAGCCCAGAGCTGAAAAGAAGCTCGTCAACCGCTCAAAGTCGGTCGCCGTGCTGGCCGGGCGTAGAAAGGTGATGCCCTTAATCATAGTCTCGATTCTATCGTGCTGGAATGCGTGGCTGAAATGCATGGCCGGCTTGTCGCGGGCTTGCGCTTGTGGCCGGCGCTGCGTGATTCGGATACGCGCAGAAGATAGCCCGCTTACTCTGAAATCGCGTTGTGGCGGCGATTCAGGAAAGCGGGCTTCTTCCCACACCGGGGCGCCGCGGGTTAGGTGGTCTGACGCGGCTTGGTGGTGATGATGGTGGCGGGCGTTGGATTCCCGTTGGTATCGACCAGGCCTGGCTTGATCTGCTGCGTGTCGGTCAGCGTCGGTACGCTGATGTAGTGCACCAGGTTGTCCCCCGAGGTGGAGACGAAGAACAGGGTGTTATCCAGGCTGAAGGCGCCGGCTACGGGGGCGGTGGGAACCGCTGTGGTGCCAGCGGGATCGGCAAGCGTGACGTAGTTGATGGTTCCCGGCGAGCTGGGCTCGTAGTAGGGCAGACCAGCCTTCGCCGTCGAATCCCCGGAGGCACTGTAGGGAAGATACGTGAGGAATGCCAGACTGGTGGTCGCACCTGTGGTCGAACCGGTAACCGGGACGGTGGATGGCGAAACGACGATCTGATCCAACTGCGTAGCGGAAAACGTCGGCGTAGCCTGGGTATAGCCAGTCACCGGCGTCGTGGTGATCGGGCCGCTGGTGGTGACGTTGCCGCTGGCGGTGCTGGGGCAGGCGCCGTTGACCAGACTGTGGCTGTAATCGACGGAGATGTCAGTGAGGGTGGGGGTGTGTCCGCCATCCAGACCGATGCCGAGAATGTGGCCGCCATCCGTGGTTGCGGCGAGAAGGTCCGTCTGCGCCGATACTGCACCGGGAACCAGAGGATACGCCTGATAGATGGTGTTGGTGCCGGCAACCAGCGACGGACACCAGGCATGCATCGTGGTCGAGTTCGCCGTCTCGCTCAGGGTACTGTTGCTGCTGAGGAAGGCTCCGATGCCGGGGATGGTCACCGAAAGATCGCCCGCCGGCAGAGTTTGGCCCGTGGGAGGCTGAGATACGGCTGCGCCTAGCTTATACGTCGTCCAGCCGGTGTTCAGGTTGTAGACGAAGAGCGTGGGGGTGTAGGACGCGGACGAACCGGTCGCTGTGGTGGTGTTTGCCGTAGTGTAGCCGACGATGTAAAGCGTCTTCGAATCCGGAGTCCACTGCGCGGCCGTTCCTACGCCGCTGTAGGTGGAGTAGGAGGCGCTGGTGGGTGCGTAGATGTAGAACAACTGACGCACTGGGTCGTTGATCAGGATGTTGGCGTTGTTGGGCGCCGCGGCCAGAACGATTCCCGGGACGTTGGGGTCTTCCTTGCTCAGGGAGTTGTTCGCCGCGGTGTAGATCATCAATTCGTGGCTGGAACCGAAGTAGAGGTTGGTGCCGGTTTTGTCCAGGACCATCGAGTTTGGCACGTAAGGCATCTTGACCGGGGAACCCACCGCTCCGCTGATCAGCTCGACGGGAACGAAGTATTGCGACCCGACGCTTTGCGGAATCCCAGGCAGGGGAATCATGCCGGGGGTAAGAGGCGCGCACGGAGTGGGCGAATTGCCGCATGTCGGGGGAGTAATGTCCGGCGATCTGGGACTGGACATCCAGAGATAGTCGCTGGCCAGCCCTGGGGTGGTGATGGTGACGAAATCGCTGGTAATGGACGTACCGGTCTGGGCGACACCGACCTTATCGATCGGAGATGGATTGCAGGTTGTCGGCTGGCAGACCGCGTATACGTCCGCTTGTCCTGCGAAATTTGCGGTGACCGTGCCGGTCGAGGCGACGCTGATGTCCAGCGGATTGGTGGACTGGTAGTCCAGCGTCAGGCCGGTGATTGGATTGCCATTCGTGTCGGTGACGGTTGTGACCAGATTCTGAGATACGCCCTGGGTGACCGTACCGGAGTTGGAGCCGTTGATGGTGACGTTGATGTTGGCAGGCGGGCAGGTGGAGAAGTATCCGGCCGTCGAAGCCGAACCAGCCACGGAGGCGGTGATGTAGGTCGTTCCGGGCAGCACGGCGGTGATAACGCCGTTGACGTCGATCGTGGCCACGGAGGTGTTCTGCGACGTGTAGGTCAGGTTTCCGATGGCCGTGGAGCAGTTGGGGATGGTCGACGAACCGGGTTCGCAGAGCAGGGCCAGGCCGCCGCCAGCGGCCGTGTAATACGCCTTTGCATCCAACTGCGCCGTTCCCGGCTGCGAGAGGCAGTCGCCGGTGATGGGCGTTGGGTTGGTAGAGGATTGCTCCAGCACAAGGGATGTGGAAGTGACCTGCGCATGGGTATATACGGTGACCTGATTGGAGGTGACGCTGCCGCCAGTCGCCGTTACGTAGGCCGTCTGGTACGGGAGTCCATTGGTCGAGGGCAGCGGATTTGGCTTGTTGCAAATGGTGTAGTCCGGGATGCCGCCGCCGCTGCGCCGGTTCCATGTGCCTGCGCATAGATTGCCGGTGGGCGACACGTCCACGATCTGATTGTTGGTCGTACCGTAGCTGTAAGATCCGACCGCGGCGGTGGTGCCCTGGCAGGTTTTGGCCGTGGGCGAGGCCAACTGCTGCGTCTGGCCGTAAGCCAGGGAGATTCCCGTCGTCTGGGGAGACAGAATGACTGTCTGCACGGCTGTGATCTTGAGACCATAGCCTTGGCCGTTGCAATAATTTGCGTCGGGATTGCGTGTGCAACCGGAGATCGAGATGCCGGCCGGAACCGCCAGGCAGAATAAGAAAACAAGCGTCAGCAACCGCTGCATGAAACCTCCCCGCTCCACCTTCCAAACAGCGGAACGGTCAATCAGAACATCTGGAATCCAAATGGAGCCCGAAAGAAAAGTGTATCAGGACGCGGCTACCCTTCGCTTGCGGGCAATGCCCTGTTTGGAATCCTTGCCCAATGGACGAATCAGAGCGGGAAACGAAAGCGGCGAACTGCGCGTGGACGGAGGTTGAAACCGATATGCCGGAAACCGGCTGACCGGGCATCTCCCGCTGGACTGTCTGCTGGGCTGGTGCTACGCTCATTGCATTCCTATGGCGGCAGCGACTTCCATCCCGATCGAACAATACCTTGCGACCGTCTACGAGCCGGACGCGGAACTTGTTGGCGGTGAGATCGAGGAAAGGCACATGGGTGAGTACCTCCATAATCTGGCCCAAAGAGCGATTCTGATCTGGTTCTTCCAGCATGAGAAGGAGTGGCAGATCCGGTCGATACAGGAGCAAAAGACCCGGTTTCCATGTGGAAATGTACGCATTCCCGACGTGAGCGTTTGGCCCAGAACGGTTGCGCCTGAGCCAGTGTTCACCGTTCCTCAACTGATTACGGTCGAAGTGTTGTCGCCTGAGGACCGGCAGTCGAAGATGCAGGAGCGGATCGAGGACTATCTCAGGTTTGGTACTCCGCACATCTGGATCGTCGATCCGGTTCGGCGCATTGGGTGGAATTGCTCTAGCGGCAATTGGATTCAGACGGGAAGATTTGAGGTTGCCGGGTCGCCGATATACCTTGACACGCAGAAGATATTTCTGGACATGGACAATGCCAGCCGCTGACCTTGTTTTTCGGGGACGGTCGCTTCCATGCGAGGGTTTCTTTGTCTGGCTTCATTTGCCAGTCTCGGCCGGCATGTATTTGGCAAACCAGTCGAGCGCGCGGACCAGCACGTCCGTGCGGTGCTCGGGATTCACAAAGCCGTGGCCCTCGTTGGGGTAGACCACCAGTTGCGTGGGGACGTGCTCGTCGCGGAGCGCATGCCAGAACTCAAAAGACTGCGGAGCCGGGCATTCGCCGTCGCGATCGCCCACCACGACCAGCGTAGGCGTTTTGACTTTGCCGATGAAGTCGATGGCGGAACTCTTAGCGTAGACCGCTGGATCTTCATAGACGGAGGCGCCGAAGTAGGGCGTCATCCACTGGTCGATGGAGTTTTCGCCGTAGTAGCTCTTCCAGTCGGAGATGCCTGCGCCAGCCACGGCCGCCTTGAAGCGGTTGGTCTGGGTGACGCCAAACATGGTCATGAAGCCGCCGTAGCTCCAGCCGGTGAGGCCGAGGCGGCCGGGATCGATGGCCGGGTATTTGGCCAAGGCGGCGTCCACTCCGGCCAGAATGTCGCGCAGGTCGCCGTAGCCGAAATCCTTGCGATTGGCTGCCGTAAACGCCTCGCCCTGTCCGTAGCTGCCGCGTGGATTCGGCTCAAGGACGAAGTAGTCCATGGCCGAGAAGGAGGTAGCGCTCAGGCTGCCGCCGCCCCAGCGCGACTGCGCCGCGGCCGCCGGGCCGCCGTGGACGAGGACGATCAGGCCATATTTCCTGGCCGGATCGTAGTGCGCCGGCTGCAAGAGCCAGCCCTGGACGTTGAAGCCTTCATTTTTCCAGTTCAGGGATTCGGACTTGCCCCAGACCGGGGTGACTCCGTCGTTGACATGCGTCAACTGCCGCAGTCCGGCGAAATCCGTGACCGCGGGCTGGCCGATTTTCGCGGCAAACAGCTCGGCGGGATGCTCCAGGGAACTGGCCTGGAAAACGAACGTGCTGAAGTTCGCGGTTGCCGACAGGCTTAGCTGCATGCGGCCGTCGCCAACCGAAGCAGGGATACTGAAAATCGGCTCGCCGCTATCGGCGCGGTCCCCACGCAACTGCATCGACGCAAGTTGCACGTTGCCGCCCGCAAGCTCGCTGACAAAAAGATGGCTGTTGTCGCTCCAGGCGATCCACGCGGGACTGGTTTTGCGGTCGGCGGTTACGTCAACCGGATCGCCGCCTGTGGACGGGATAATCCAGACATCCCCGCCGGTTGAGCCTTGATCGCTCATCAGGCCGCCAATGAAGGCGATTGACTTTCCATCGGGAGACCAGCGCGGGACGGCGATCTGCAGGCCATGCAGAGGTCCGGGTACTTCGGCTGGGGCAAGAATGGCTTGCGGCTCGGCGCCGAGCGCTCCGGTGTAGAGTTTGGCGACCCACCAGTTGTTTTCGCCGGGAGGGTTGGCGGCGACGTAGGCCAGCGATTTTGAATCGGGAGACCAGTTGAACTCGTAGACGTGGAGGTTCGCAGGGGTGGCGAAGGTTGGGGCGACCGGTTTGCGCAGGCTCGACTCAACCATGCCCACGCGCTGGATTTCAACGCCGTCTTCGCCGATGACGCCTGCCCAGGGCTTCATGGCGGCGAGCGCTCCGGCGGCGCGGGTGGCTCCTTCCACGTAGAGGAAGGCGATTTGCGAGCCATTCGGCGAAAACGACGGATAGCCGACTTCGCCTTTAGCTTCCGTGAGGCGCGTGACTTCGATTTTCGGCTTGCCGCTGGCGAGATCGCCGGAGATTGCCGCCACGAATATCTGGTCCTGACCCTCTTCCTTCCCTTCGCTCTGGCAATCGCTCAGAAAGGCGATGCGTTTCGAATCGGAGGCCCAGGCTGGGTCGCTGTCGCCGCAGCGGTCATCGTCCTTCTTGCGCGCAGTGATCCGCGTGGTCTTTGCGGGGTCGCTGAAGGGCGCGAGGAGCAGTTCCGAGCCATCCTTGCCGCGCCGCACATAGGCCAGCTCGGAACCATCGGGCGAGATGGCTACGGGACCGAAACCCTGGCTGCGGCCCATGGCTTTGAGGACCTCTTCGACATGGGCTGTCTCAGGGGCGTCCTGAGCGAAAGCTGTTAGCGCGAAGGCGAAGACTGAGACGGCGAGCAGAAGACGGAAACGAGAGTGAGAAGACCATCCAGACATGAAGAAATGCTATCAGGCGAGCAGGGGCGTGGCGGCCTGGTGGATGGCCAGCAGGGTCTCCAAAAGCGGCTTGAGGTTTTTGAGGTCGAGCGCGTTGGCGCCATCCGACTTGGCGTGCGCGGGGTCGTCGTGGACTTCGAGGAACAGGCCGTCGACGCCGGCCGCGACGGCTGCCCGCGCGAGGAGCGGGATGAACTCCGGCTGGCCCCCGCTGACGCCGCCGGCTGCCGAGGGTTGCTGGACGGAGTGGGTGCCGTCGAAGACCACCGGCGCGAAGCCGCGGAGGACGGGGAGCGAGCGGTAATCGACGACCAGGGTGTTGTAGCCGAAGCTGGCGCCGCGCTCGGTGAGGAAGATACGCTCGTTGCCGGTGGAGCGCGTCTTTACGACGGGGTATTGCATGTCCCAGGGGGCGACGAACTGGCCTTTCTTGATGTTGACGGCGCGACCGGTCTTGCCGGCGGCGACGAGCAGATCGGTCTGGCGGCAGAGGAAGGCTGGAATCTGCAGAACGTCGACGGCTTCGGCGGCAATTTCGCAATGCCCTGGCTCATGCACGTCGGTCAGCACGGGAAGGCCGGTGGCCCTGGCCAGTGCGCCGAGGATGCGGGTGCCTTCGACCAGGCCGGGGCCGCGAAAGCTTTTCACCGAGGTGCGGTTGGCTTTGTCGTAGCTGGCTTTGAAGACGTAGGGGATTCCGAGGTCTGAGGTGATGCGCTGGATGGCGTCCGCCATGGTGCGGACGTGCGTTTCGGACTCGATCACGCAGGGGCCGGCGATCAGAAACAGCCGGCCTGCGCCTACCTGCACTGGACCGATTTCAAAGGAATTTGCCATAGAAGTCTATGAGAACACAAAGCCCGTTGGGATGGGCAATCCTGACCGGATCGGCGTGGCACGAAGCTCGCAGGTAACCGCCAACACACCGTCAGATAACTCCGGTCACCTGCTACTCACGATCAATCGTAATTCCATCGCCTATAGGCTTGACATGCGCCAGGATCGCAGTCACGATCCTTCATAACTCGGAAAACGCAAATCATCCGCTACGCGCAGAGTGGCTTCCATCCCCCGGAACAGGCCTCGCAGGATGCATGCGGCAGCCGGATTGTTGCCGTCCAAACTGAATCCGTCCAAATGAACCGGGGGAGAATCTCATGCTACTGTTGCGCTTACTCGCATCGAAGGACCGCGGTGTCTACGCTTTTTGCAGTTTGATCGGCTATCTGATGTTTCTGGCCTTTCGGCCGGCATCCTGGGCTGGAGTAGCGGCCGTCTTGCTCACCTATCATCTGTTCCTCAGCTATCTGGTCGTGTCTGGGGAATCGGAAAGGGACCAGACCCGATCCTACGGATGGCCGGCAACGATTGCCGCGCATTTGGGATTTATCGTGGTTTGCACGGCGGCTAGAATAGCTGTCGTAGCGCTGATTCTCGATTCGATCGCGTCCCTGCCCAAAATCATGATGGTCATCTCGGGAGCCATGACTGAAGAGGCAATCGGGCTGGTAACAGTGGTGTTGGTTTACGCGCTGGTATCGTTCGAGTGCAACCTGCTTTTCAGCGGCAAGAGGTCGGCGTTGCCGGAGAACCTCAAGGAGCTGGAGCCTGTGCTTATCGAAATGTCCGCGAAGCTACGCATCAAGGACACGCCGCTGATTGCGGCTACCGGCGACGACCATTACAAATGGGTGCAATACTGCCAGCGGCGCCGCGGGAAGTATTACAACCCTGGGCTTTCGCCCAAGGACGATTTCGAACAATGGCTGCGGGCGCGTGGCAAAACCCAGTTTCCGACTGCGCAGACCGAAGCCGGCGTGGCTGCGGATTGAAGGGTTCGGCTTAATTGATTTTGACTGCTCTCGCACTGGCCGCAGCCATCAGTGCACGGCTCTGGGCGCGCGCCGCGAGCCACATTTGATGCTCTTCTTTGAGCGATACACCGGGCTTGCGGTAGGTGCGAAGCGCCTGGCTGAGGTAGCGAAGCCATTCCCTGTCGTCGCTCGCCAGATAGCTCTCGGTATCCATCGCCTGGATGGGCTGGGGCATTTCAGCCACTGCGCTTTTCGAACTCCCCTGGGAAGTCGCCATTTCTTTCCGGGGCATAAATAAATTCAGGATACCCATTCCACTCTCCGTCGATCCAGCTTGGTAGTAAGCCGCCAGGCAGCGCTTCCATCTTGTATGCGTGTGCTTGACTTGCCGCTAGACTAGCATCGGGGCAGCGGCTTGGCTCTGCCCCGCAAGTGGGATGGGGTGCGATCTATCGTTGGATTACCCGTTCCGATGGGATTGTCGGACAGGATGAAGGGAGTTTAGTTCGAATCCGCGAATAGCGAAGCGGCTGAAACGGGTGCTTCGTGGCCCATGCGATTCCGATAGCTGGCCGCGACAAAATCGCGGAAGAGCGGGTGCGGCTCGAGCGGCTTCGATTTAAATTCGGGATGGAACTGGCAGCCGAGGAAGAAGGGGTGGTCTGGAATCTCGACAATCTCGACGTAAGTGGAGTCGGGAGTGGTTCCGGTGAGGCGCAGGCCGCCGCCGGTCAGAAGCGCTTCGTATTCGCGGTTGAACTCGTAGCGGTGCCGGTGGCGCTCGCTGATTTCGGTCCGGGCATAGGCTTGGGCGGCGAGCGAATCGGGTTCGAGGACGCAGTCCCAGGCGCCCAGGCGCATGGTCCCGCCCATCTCTTCGACGCCCAGCAACTCGCGCAGCTTGTAGATGATGCGATGTTCGGTGGCGGGATCGAATTCGCTGGAGTTGGCGGATTTGAGGCCGCAGACGTTGCGGGCGAACTCGATGCAGGCGGTTTGCATGCCGAGGCAGATGCCGAAATAGGGGATTTTATTCTCGCGCGCGTAGCGGATGGCGTTCAACATACCCTCGATGCCGCGCTTGCCGAAGCCGCCGGGAACTAGGATGCCGTCGAATCCTGCTAACTGCTGCTCGTAAGACTTATCTCCGGGTTCTTTCGATTCGAGACCCTCGGCTTCGATCCAGGTGACTTCGAGCTTCAGGTTATGCGCCAGCGATCCATGCACCAGTGCTTCTTTCAGCGATTTGTAGCTGTCTTCGTACTCGACGTATTTGCCGACGATGGCGATCGAGACGCGATCTTTCGGGTTGTAGGCGCGATGGACGATGTCGTTCCATTTGTCCAGTTGCGGCTCCGGCGCATCCAGGTGCAGATACTTGAGCGCCAGCGTATCCACGCCTTCATGGGCGAAGACCAGCGGGCACTCGTAGATCGACTGCACGTCCTTGGCGGTGACGACGGCGCGTTCTTCGACATTGCAGAAGGCGGCGATCTTGGATTTCATCTCCTTGGGGAGATAGCGGTCGGTGCGGCAGAGCAGAATGTCGGCCTGGATGCCGATGCCGAGCAGTTCCTTGACCGAGTGCTGCGTGGGCTTGGTCTTCAGCTCCTGCGCGGCGGCGATCCAGGGAACGAGCGTGACGTGGACGAAGACGGTGTTTTCGCGGCCCAACTCCTGGCGCATCTGGCGGATGGCTTCGAGAAACGGCAGGGACTCGATGTCGCCGACGGTGCCACCGATCTCGACGATGACCACGTCGGCGCCGTGCGAGGCGACCTTGCGCATGGCGTTTTTGATCTCGTTGGTGACGTGGGGGATGACCTGGACGGTCTTGCCGAGGTAGTCGCCGCGGCGCTCCTTGAGGATGATCTGCTCGTAGATGCGGCCCGTGGTCAGGTTGTTTTCCCGCGAGAGGTGAGCGTGGGTAAAACGCTCATAATGGCCGAGATCGAGATCGGTTTCCGCGCCGTCGTCGGTAACGAAGACCTCGCCGTGCTGGAAGGGGCTCATGGTGCCGGGATCGACGTTGAGGTAGGGATCGAACTTCATCAGGTTGACCTTAAGTCCTCTGCTTTCAAGCAGACAGCCGATGGAGGCCGCGGCCAGGCCCTTACCTAAACTGGACACGACTCCGCCCGTCACAAAGATGTACTTTGCAGACATGTGTGCAACCTCTTGATTGGAGTGGGGTGATTGGACGTACCGGGTGGGCACAATCAAGTATGGCAGATTCCTGGGTAGAATGGAATGGCGGAAGTTCGTTTTCGGCCTTCCCTCCGCTCTAAATTCAAGAATGGCATTAGACTACCGGTGGGTCGGATGCAACAAATGGCCACCAATAAGTCTGTCCTACCCGAGCTAAGGGATCACGAGGTCGAGACGAGGCCAGGGTCTTTTTTGCGGCACTGACTTTCCACAAGAGCTGCAACCGATAGGGTCTGTATCCGACTCCCGAAGGAGAATCAGCCCGAGTCCGTTCAGACTCAAATTCCGGTTATAACGGCTTGTAGCTGCCCTTACCCCATGGGACTTCAAGAGCGACAGAGCAGGTCTCTGTGGTGATCGCCGCCTTCAATACACCGGCGGTTTTTCCCGCCACATAGGGCAGATCGACGGTTGCTGCGTGGCCATGCGCGTTGGTGTGGAAGCTGCTCGGATGCGCCTCGCCTTCGGAAACAGCCTGGAACGGTACGTCTACGTTGGGGTCCAGGCCGTCGGCGTAGATCAGGACGCCTTCCGCGTCCGGCAAGGCGAGACGCGCTTCGAGCCGGCAGTTTCCGCTCTTTTTCTCGATGGGATTGGGCACCACCGTGCCAGGAACGATCAGCCTGCCGTCCGCTGAGGTCAGCGCATACCGCACCGGCTCACCGGCGGCCGTTTGCAGAGAAATGTCCAACTCGTCTTCCGGTTCGACGGCGTCTTTGTCCTGCTGGTCGGGGCGGGGCTGGTGCAGCATGACCAGCCCTTTCGCGTTCACGAAGACCTGTTTGTAGGCGATTTGCGGCTGGCCACCGATTTTCCACTGCGCCAGGGCGTAGGTTTGCTCCTGCGGCGCTCCCGGCACAAGCAAGCGGTAGCGTATGAAGTGGCCGACCGCTTTGCCTTGCAGGAAGGCTTCGGAATCGATTTTTGCGAACTGCATGTGCAGTCCTGCGGGATTATGCTCGCCGGGAAGCGCATCGTCCCAGCCGACCTGCGCGTTGAGCATCTTGACGGCATCCGGGGCGAGTCCCGGAGTCTGCGAATTTGCCGCGACGATGCCAGCAATGCCGCAAAGTAGCGCCAGAATCAAACGAGTGCGGACAGAAACCATGAGAGCAGTGTGCGCTATCGGGCTTCTGTCCGCAAGTTGTTGCTTGCGAGCGAGTCTGCTGGGTGCGAATTAGAAATGAAATCCAATCTCCGCCGTCATGGCCCGCGGCGTTACGTAGTGCGTGCCGCTGAAGGTGGAGAGGAAGTTGTAGAGCGCGTATTTGTTGGTGACGTTGACCGCCGTCAGGTGCAGACTCCATTTTTTCTTGTCGCCGTGGAACAGGTTGTCGTCCCCGATCGACGCGTCAAACAGGCTGCGCGGGGCGATGCGCGGCGGGTCTTTATCGTTGTCGCCTTTTCCTGCCGCCGGGATCCTGAGCAGGGTTGAGGTCAGCTCATCGGCAGGGCAGGTCGCGGGCAGTGGATTGGTCGGCGTGGCCTTGACTCCGTTGCAGGCCAGTCCGGATTGGAACTCCTGGTCTGCCGTAAGCGGGAGCGCGACTGCCGCGCCGGTGACAGGATTGGTGGTCGCGGGGATGCTGTTATCCACCAAGGCTACGCCCGCCTGGCCGCCGGACAGCGTGATCGAACTGTTGCCGCAGGCGGTGTTTGGATCGGTGAGGTTGTAGCATGGCGCGGAACCGGCGACGAGACCGGAATCGAAGCGCCAGTTGAAGCCGCCCCACACGTTGTTGAAGAGACCGGCATGAGAGAACGTGTACTGCAGGTGGGTCGTCTCATTGAAGCGCTCGTCGTGGTCGATGCGGAAGGGATAGCCGATCGAGGCGCCGCTGGTCGCGCCGGCTCCGGCGGCCTGAGGAGGAAAGAACCGCGCAGCTACGGATGAAGTGACGAAATAGGCGCTTACGCCATGAATCTCCGGCATTTCCGCGCGAATGGCGAAGCCTGGGATCTTGGAGTTGTGCCAGTCGATCGGAAAGGTGATTGGCGTATTGCCCAGAACGCTGAAGTCGAAGGCGTTATGCGTGTACTTCCAGATATACTCGCCGCTGACGACGGCATGTTTGCCAAAGGCCTGCTGCAGGCTGGCGTGGAATTCGTTACGGAAGCCCGGTTCGAGGTTCTTTGAAACCACTCCAGCCACCCCGGATTGGGATGCCAGCAGCGGCGCCAGCACCGCGTTCGAGCAGCCCTGGCTCGAAAGCACCAGATTCTCATTGAACGGCGTTTCCAGCGTTCGCGCGTAGGAGACAGCCACTACCGTGCTGGTTTGTTTGATGTTGTAGGCCACGCCCACGCGCGGCTCTGCCTGGCGCTGGATAGCCAGCCCGTTGTACAAATCGCCGCGAATACCAAGGTTGAAGTTCCAGTTCCCTGCCTTGATCTGGTCCTCGACGTACATTGCGAGCTCTTTCACATCGGTATGGCCAAAGAAGTAATACTCGCTGCCGCCGCGGGTCAAATCGTACGGCGCGAGCACCGGGACGAAATTGGAATTGAAAAGCAAACCCGCTATGGGGCAATTGGTGGAGCTGCCGTATCCCGGCACGGGATTGCCGCCGGCATCCATGCAAGGCGAGTTGTACGTGCTGTCCACAATGCCGAGGTTGTCGCTCTCACGCAGGAAGGTCTGGCCATACTGCACGCCAACCTTGATGTTGTTGATCCCGCGCGCGTAGGTGAAATCCGAATGGACGGCGGTATTCATCAGGGTGCGAATTTGCGAGATCGAAGACGTCTGCAAATCCGATGGGCCAAGATCGGCCAGCGGGTTGCCGCTGGGGAAATAGTTGTACAGATCCTTGCGAACAAACGCGCCCAGGTTCCAGACCGAGTAGTTGTTGACAACGCGGGTGTACGTGGGCGCGATGTTGAACGTTCCGATCTTAGACCGCTGATCGGCATCGCCGACGTTTCCGTAGACCGGGAATGCCGTTGTCCCGCCCTTGACCACGTTCTGCACGTTCAGGTTGTCGTAGGAGTCCGGCGTCTGGAACCAGGACCGGCTGTAGT
>Ga0116231_10004501_pt1 | contig 28200 bp, 19 predicted proteins | sample S1TSphgellanicum_2_FD_89695 | JGI IMG/M metagenome (GOLD analysis project Ga0116231, IMG submission 89695) | Host-associated microbial communities from peat moss isolated from Minnesota, USA - S1T2_Fd - Sphagnum magellanicum MG | ecosystem: Host-associated > Plants > Peat moss > Unclassified... | reverse complement strand
GGGCAGACAGTGGAAAAAGAAATGCAGCAACAAGTTTACTTTTGTACTACCTTGCATTTAGGATCCATGGCTAATTTGACGTTTTCCAAGCTCAAGTGCTGCATGCAGACTGATGATCTATCTAATCACAATTGTAGTCGTCAACTCTCATGTCTCTCGCTTGCTCTTCCACCTTCAACCACATCATGGCAACAAACATTTTTGCAGATCAAACTGACTTAGAGATGGAGGGCTCGAGTTGCCACATAATGACACATGCAAACTGATACTTTCTAATTTGACTGTGGTTTTCTGTTTAATCAAGAAACAATTTATTGTACATTTGTAAGCTGACAAAATCATGTAATTAAATTAGTGCTGACAAAATCATGTAATTAAATTAGTGTCAGTTCTTGATCAGTAGTAGATCTTCAAGGGTCCAAAAACTTCATCCTTGGATTCCATGTCCTTCTTCTTTGGAATATGGAGCCACTTCTTTGTACTAAAGTTTGAAAAAGGTTCTGTTTTGAAAGGTCTGGAAAAATGTATAGACCTAAGTATATTACCCAGCTAGTACCTTTAGCAATCTGGCAATAATTAAATTATTTTCAGTGATTGCTGTTTTCTTTTTTAAAATTAGCTCTTCACAATGCCAGAAGTTCCAGAAATTCTATTGTTGGCTATTGTACATGGTTATTTCATTTATTCCAGGTTCATATGACTATGTCTTTGAAAGTGCCATAATTTTTTTTAATTCTTATTTTTATTGTTGAAGTGGAAAAATGGAAAAGAAAACTTGACAAGAAGATGAAGAATTTGTAAAGGTATTATCGTATTCTCTTGTTTTAAGGCTCCGTTTACACTAGAACTTAAAGGTCATGACCATTAAAATAGAAAATCTATCATTGAAAGAAAAGTCATTTTAGGGTTAATTTCACTTTAGACAAAGTTTGAAATATCAAGGGATCAAGGATATGTAAATGGATGGAAAAATTAACATTAAATGCACTATGCATAATGTTTAATGGTCTAATGGACTTGGTCAAGCCCACGTGAAATAGGTGGGATTGACATCATGTCCATTCCCGATCAGCTTAGAAAACCATGATTGGTTAGATTTTGATGGTCCAAAATCAATTTTTTTAAACAATGTTTTTTTCAGGTGACTTGTTAGACTTTGAGCCGAAAAGGTCATGATTGGGCTACAAATGTTTTGTCGTATTTTTTCTCAATTTTTTTTAATTATGTTTTTGGAAGGTGGGTGCAAAGTTTGTTAGCCCATGGTCCAACAAAGTCATGATTGGTCAAAAAAAATTCACCTGTAATTTTTCCCCAATTTTTTTAACAATTAAAAAAAGGTGGGCATGAGGTTCATTAATCCATTGGCCAAAACAACCATGATTGGTAGAATTGTTATTTATTTATTTTCTTCTATGATCCATGGTGATCCTACTTGTTGAAATGAAAAAGATGAAGAAAATGAAGAAAGAAGAAATGGAAAGAAAATGATGGAAAAAAAAAAGAGAAACCTTAAACCAATAGTAAAAAAAAGTTACATAGAATATCAAGTTTAAAATTTAAAATTTACATAAAATAATTAGTTACATTTTTTGAGTCTGTTATAATATGCTGGTACATCAATAAAATCTATTTTCACTTTATATCATAGCAAAGATCCCAATCCTAAAAAGGAGAAATCATTTTTCTAATTTAATATATGCATCGGGTCAAATTAGTCAAACCTTGCCATAGAACCAAGTGGCTCAATGCAGGGCTGAACACTATTGATCACTTTTTGCATCAGTTAAGGGTGCTTATAGGGTTTTTGCTTAGTGTTTTAACTTTTCCCCATCCAGTGACATAAGTTTGGAACACTTCTCCGACCTCCTAAAATTCTTCTCCCCAGTTCCAAATTTGGTTTTGCACGTTGGGATTTGAAATAGTCTAAGAGAGCAATTAGAAGGTTCAGAAGATAATTGTTGCCTAGCTTGCGCAAGACAATATTTGGGTGAATTTATTCCTTACAAAATGTAGCTTGTCTAACAATTCCAAGTTCTCTATTACCTAGTGTCTACCACATCCGAAATAGCATGCAAATGATTTTCACTTCTCACTTATGTTTACAGGAAGGAGAATGTAGATGCCATTACATGGGCTGGAATCATTGTGACTAGCCAATCAAAAGCAATAATAAATGGCTTTTATTCGGGCTTGGGGAGATCCCTATATCCAATCATGTTTACAAGTCCAAACTCAGTGTTACACTGTTTAGGACCCAAACTTCATCCAAATTATTGTGTTAAGCCTTTATACTGTTATAGTGGAGGAGCTCCTACAAAGATTCTGGTCATCCAGATATTGTGCATATTCCACAATATTCACAATGTAGTTTTCATGTTAACAAGGATGATCACCTTAAATAGATAATAACACTACAATAGAATGTGGTTTTTTTCCCAGTGTTGAGTGGGTATCACCACTTATTGATACTAGCCTGATCCTAGAATTTACGGTTCTCCAAAATTTTGATATCATATGCATAATTGTGTCGAAGCAGTTTTAATTATGATATTTATGATATGATATATATAATTGAAGGATGTGGAATGGGTATGCAATGATATCAACATATATCTTATTAACACTTAATATGAGTAAATATATATAATAATTCTTATATCAATAATGCCCCCTTCAATGATGCATTTTTAATATAACCATAAACATGATCAGCCACAAAAATATACAAGCTGTTGTTGTAAAAACTACAACAAATTATCATTGAAAGTGAAATAAGGTTTCAACTCACCAAGAAAAAGCACATTGAAGGAGAATAACATAGTTGCGAGCTTGCAAGGAAAAAGAAAAGTACATTTTGAGAAAGTTGTCATATCTTTCACAATTGTATGCATACCAGAAGATGATTAAGGATTCATACCAGGGGAAAAAGGAGCATGAATGCATGGCATCAAATATTAGACTACTATTAAAAATCTTAATATCAAACTAGTATGTTATTCAACAAACAAATTGAAATTTGATATGGGTTATATCGCAGTACATGGATGAGTTTGGCATAAATTAAATTGTTTTTATTTTGTTGAAGTTTTTGAAAAAAACTTAGCCTTGTTGTAAAAAAATTCAAAATTTTTGATTGCAATAATCTGGAATTGAATTCTGGCCTAGTATAAATATGTACATTAATTCTCAATAGACAGATCACAAGGACAATAAGAGAACTTTAAAATTGAGTTAATTTAATATTTAAATTTTTTATATGTGAAAATTTCCAAATTTAAAACTCACATGATGAATCTTAAATTTTAAAATAAATAAATTATTTGACATTTGTGTGTTGAACTCGCCCAAATATTACAGTAATGATTTATGGGGAATATATGAACATGATTTGATATTAGGCTAATATGGTATTTCATACAATTGTTGATATGATTATTGATCTTAGGAGTTGATTTCTATATTAGTCCAACAGTTTTTTTTTGACACAATATGATGTGGCTCATGACACATGTGTGAGGTAAACTTTGTGGTTTCATCCATGAAAATGTATAATGTGTTCAATGTTTATTGTAACGTATATATTATAATAATTATTTTTGGATTTATCCATAGTCTATGGCTTCACACCATTTATGTAATGGTGTAATTATAGTACTCAAAATAATTATTATATTCCACAATGATTACTATTAACTATCAAATAAAATAACTATCTGTTTCAGGCCTAGTAACTTCAATCCTTTCCCCTATTGATCTACATGATCATGAAAATGCATATTGGAACATTTGAAATGTGCCTTTTCATGTCCATGCTATTTAGTAAAATGAAAATTGAGATCGACATAAATAATGACAAACTATCGAGAATCACATGCGAACATATGAGGCTAATAAAAAGGGGGGAAAAGGATTTGATTCAATTTCAAACCTTGCTCAAATATTTAATTTGTGATCATAAAATTTAAAGATTTATTTAATTATTAGAATAACATTCAATATATATTTAAAATGATTATAAAATTTATATTGATAAATTAATTACAACTAGTTTTCATGTACAATGATTTTAAATATCACAATAGATTTGTTTGTCATTGTAATATTCTATTATTTTATTCATTTAATTCTTTAAAATGTATAAAGCATTGATATAAATAATGAAATAAGAGTTAATGAGTGGATATGTCTAAAAATGTATCAATTATATTTAATTTTCAAATGTTTTAAATTGACACTATACAATTTTCTATTAATCCAAAACTTTTCACCCAGCCATGGGTTTTAATAGTTTGACATTAAGTTGTGGCACATATTACACAAATATCAAACTTCAATGCCAAACTACAATTTTAATGTCCTATATGCTGCAACAAATACATATCGTACATTGTAATGGATGAAACAACAAAGATTTTCTCACACATGTATTATGAGCCAAGGTGCTATTGTGTGAACATTGTGTTATAGTGTAGATAAATATGCTCAATTATCTATTTATTTTTTTAAGTAAAATATTTGATAACATAATTACTTGGGAAAATCTTGTGGAATTGATGAAAAATTATACTCATTTTTGGTTGAAAGACCCACCACTTTTGGATTAGGCAGTTGTACGCCTTTTCTAGGACAATGCAACCACAAAATGCCAAAATCTACCCACTCACACTGCATGGTGACACCCACAAAGTGCTTTGGGAGGTAAGTGCAATGATAGAAAGTTTTAAGCTGTAAGCTAAAGCACTATTATTTATTTGTTGGCCTTGCCTACCAAGGCAAGGATTATAGTGTTTAGATTCATTATAGAGTATAGTAGCTTAAGGGATTTTGGCCCCTAGGTAATAATAGGTCAATTTTTATATGAGGATTTTTGAAAGATGATATTTTGGCTTGTGTTAAAACTTGAGATTAATTATAGAGTTATATCTTGAATGATTTTGGAATTTCTTTTACAGGATTTTTGAAGTTTATATTTTTGCATGGTGAAATATTTGAGTTTTCATAATTCTTCTTTTGCCTTAAGATACATTTTAATGTAGACGGCAAGGCCACAGTGTGACACACCCCTTGTTTATTTATCTATATATTGGTGTTTGTGTGTTTTGATCTATCTATCTTTACTGGGATTGGGTCCATCTATTAACTCCACATTCAAAATTATTAAAAATTGTGCTCCACAACCTTAGATATTTTGGATGCTATGATCTAAAATTGGAGCCATGGGCCACAATGTAGAAAGCGATCATTATGTACAAGCCAAAATAGTGCTCTTGGTGGGCGTACTCTCTAAGGGGTTGCAAATTGGCCCATAACCCACTATGGGGAAGGAGTACATATTGTTTAAGAACTTGAGTTGGATTTGTGGTTCCAATGCATGTATGAATTTAGACAACACATGGTGAATTAGATGACAATTTTTTTTCTTATGGATCGGCAAAAAATTAGACCGTGTCTAGCAATGGTGGATTGATTGACGGTGGTGGTCATCTAGAACTTCTTTGTCTTTGTTTTTTTAAGGTTTCTAGGACAACTCTGTCTTTTTTGAACCATGAGGTTCATGTTTACAAAAGTCTCAAGCATGGAAATGCATGCATGCACACGTGTGTGTGTGTGTGTGTGTGCACGCGCACACGCACACACACACACATTATGGTCAGAATATGGGAGAAGCACCCAAGTGGTCCTCCAGGTTTTTGTCTACATATGTCTACACCATTCACATCCAGGACTAAAATATAGCTGGAGATAATATGGTAGAAGAAGAGGCAACTGGAACACCTCCAAAAGTGGGGCACTCCAAAACAAATTTATGTAAAACACTCCACACATCACAAGAGAATGTGGATTTTTCTCACATAAAAAGCATTGGCTCTTCACACGTGTGTGTGAGGTGAACTTCACAGCTTCATCCATTACAATCATTGAAATTTCTTTCACTTTTCTGGTGTACCCACACTGGCAACCATCCGCGAATTGTCTAATCAGATTTGGTTACAAGATAGGTAGGAAAGTAAAATTTCTTTGTAATGTTGCTATTGTTTGACAACTTGCAAGAGCCTGCGCTTTAAATCTTGCAAACCCAATTCAAAACCTTGTTTTTTTGGTGATTTTTGAAAAAAATTCAAAACAAAAATCTTTCTAAGGGTTGTAATTTCAACAATTTTTTAGCATCTGAGCAAATTTTTGCACAATAATATTTGGTTGAGGTCCAAATATCTTAATAGGAGTCAAGGATGTCTTTTTAGGTGATCACTTAACTTGAAATACTTCAAAACATTTTTACAAATTCCATTTAAAAGTTGAAAAATAATTAATTTTGATCAAAAAATGTTTCAATATATTATTATGTAAATATATATTTAAAGAACCTTCCCCAAAATATGCCATGTTAAAAAATTCTCTCCTCAAAAATAAAAGTCCTTATGATGTTTAACGAATGTTTTTTAATATTTAATTTTCATTATATCCATCTCAAATCATATCACATGTTTTCATAATATAATAAAAGTTTATTGTCATGAATGACTTGCAATATTAGTACAAATTTTGACATCAATATATGAAATATTAAACATTGGTTACATTTGTTTTGGCTCTTATTAATGGGATTACATTTGGTAACTAATTAGAATATACAATATTTGATGTTTATTGTGACATATATTACATTAAAATGATAATATGTGCCATGACTTAATGTTTAAAATATCATTTTAATGTAATATAGGCCACAATAAACAACACATATTATATAGTATAATGGATGAAACTACAAATTTTACTTCACATGTATCATGAGCCATGGTTTTTTGTGTAAGAAAAATCACATTCCCTTGTAATGATAAGTCAAAAGTTTAAGGAAGCAAGGAATTTACTTGGATTTTTTGACAAACACATATTCTAGTACTATTTAAATCAATCAACCTAACGTGCTTTCCATGTTTTCAAATGGGCCTATGGAGGTTTATATTAGTTCCATAAAATAATTAATGAAAAATCTTTCTTGATTAACGTTTTTCACATTATAAATACTAGTGCCAATTTTCACCTTTTCATGTATAAATAGGAAGTTTTTAAAGTAATGAAACCTACAAACCATTATCATGCATAATAAGGCAAAAACACAGTCAAAGCCGCCACCCAAGTGAGTGGACATTTTTTTAAACTACATTATTATATGTTTGAAAGATCACAAAGAAAACATAATAATTTGGATTGTCATGAAAAATTTTGGAATATTTTCCATTAATTGTAAATTAATATGCTCAAAGATTGATACAAGTCGAAAATGTTTTTGCATGTTCAAAACACTCAAATATCAAGAATGAATAATCTTTTTTTTTTTTAGATGTCTTTTTCTTCTACCAAATGTCCATCATTCTCTTGAAAATTGAAGAGGATTTTAACATTGATGATAAAAAAGGCAAAAGGACTTGATCAAATGAAATTTATTTTTATAACTGATTTGAACACATTTGATTCAAATGTGTTTTTGACCTTGAAAATTATGGATTCTAAAAATGTGACTTTAACTTGTTCATATTTATGTGAAAGAGGGCATGAATGCATAATATAGATAATATAAAAATTTGTAGTCAAAACCTATTTATATATAACATGTAGTGTTAAACTAGGTATCCAAAATATAAAATTTAAAGTTATAAAACAATTTTAAAATGACACATGTCATGTGTAGTCCTTGGAAAAGGATTTTTACTTTGGCACCCTTAGCTCCTTTGACTGTGGTTTCACCCAACAATTAAATGAAAAACAAAAAACCTACAAAAGGAAAGGAATAATAAATTTTCCATGGTATGATTTCGTTTTTATGAATATTAGTAAAAACCTTGCCTAATAGGTTTAATAACTTGCTTTGGTTCAACTTTTTTTCTTCATTATGTTGAGGCAAGCAAAACCCATTGCATAGTTTAACATCTATTCTTGGGGATTGTAAGACCATTCAAAAAAATGTTTAAGTGGAATCTAGAAAGGAAGTGGAAATGAATTGTTTTTACCAAATAAAATTAGAGATCACAAAATAAAGGCATGGAGAAAAAATTGTAAGGAAAAAAATAATCAAATTTAAAAATTCAAATAGAAAATAAATTGTAAACTAAAGCTCAATTGGCTTTTACCAAATCTATTTTGATAGGCAATGAAAATCACTCACAAACTTTAAGAACAAAAATACGTGTTGATATGATTTGTTCCTTGCTCTTTTTTGCTTTTTACAGCAACAACAGGAGTTGCCATGTTTCTATTCCTTGTATTTCTAGTTTTTCTTATGCCAATACTTACAATTGGCACAATAATGGAGCAATTAAAATTTACAACATTGGGTGGAGCAACAACAACAACAACAACAATTACCACAACACTAGCCAGCAAGTCCATTCCTAAATTATCTTCAAATTAGAAATTGCATTTGAGCAGGTCAAGTTCCTCTTGAGAAGACAAATTTGAAGCATCTAGATAAACCCACTTGTCAATAAATGACGGAGGCACAAAAGAAATTGTAGGATCATAACATTTTACTACTCAAGTCAACCAGTCTAATCTAATGGCATTAATCAATCACAACTAGGCTCACACAACAAGGAATTCTTGTTATTTCACCCAATATGAGATCACAAAAATGTTAGTATCTCCCAACTATATCCACAACTACAGCTTGCATGAGCTACACACATTTCACATACATGAAGCCTTGGTCATGTTTACTCTGAAGGAAGGTTCACATAGTGTGCTTAGTTGCTTCATACCTGTTGGCGATGGTTCCCACAATGGAAAGGGAATACTTTCAATAGGGCTATTTGCATACTACCTCTTCACTTTTGCTATTCTGCTCTGCATAAAAACAAAATGACAATGGTTTTGGTAGAAATTCCAAGCATTGCATGTTACCTTCCAAGTTCATTGGTCCAAAATGTAAAATTGCAAATAATCATTTCATGACGAAAAGAACTTGAAGATTAAAAGATAAGAACAAATGGATATTTTATATGACTACTAACGTAGTCATGGATTAGGGATTTTGGCATTATGCATTTAATGAAAAGTGAAATGTATTCTAATAGTTAAATTAATCTTTAAATTTCAATTTTATGGTCATGAATGTAGTTGTTGAACAAGGTTCCAAACTAAACAAATCCTCATTCTCCCCCTTTTATTTCCCTTGTATGTTCCCATTAGTTCATTATTGATGACAACCTCAAATTTGATTTTTCCAAATATTGTGGATTTTTATGTCAAATGTACAATGGAATGAATGAGATAATTATTGAGGAAAGTTATTTTTTGAAAAGGTATTGAAATTATATATTGAAAATGGACCATTTGAAGCCATTGATTCTAGAAAACAAAATTTTATGAACAATGTTCCAAGTTGCAAAGATTGAGCTTAAGTGAGAGGTGTGGTTTGATGGCATGGCATTCAATGGCAACCTAATTGCACATTGGACATGTAATATAGTAGTAATTATTACAAATATTTAAAAGAGGTTGATTACAATTTCCAAGCCTAAAGGTGTCACAAAGATGGAAGGCAATGTGAAAAACAACATTGTTCCATGGTTTGAAAAGGACATAACTATATGCAAATCTAGTGTATCTAAGTAGTTTGAGACTTAATTCAAAGCACATAGGTAATATTTCTATAGTGTTTAACCTAGCAATAAACAAAACTCCTAAAGGTTTTAAACTTTTAAAACTCAAGCTTTAAATGCCTAAAGTGGTGGCATTTCCTTTCATTTCCATCTCAAAAGGGGGGGCGGGGGGAGATTTAGTGTTAAAATTCCAAACTACCTATGTCAAACAAACATTGGCATGTATTAAATGAGAATAATTTGTTTTTCCCCACCTTATTATTGTTATTATTAAATGTTTTTATATATTGCACATATTTCAACCACCATATAGTTGTTTATAATTTTTTTGCATCCAATTTCAATATTTTATACTCATTTAAATTCTAGATTTTAATAAGCCTAAAGCTAAAAAGGTTTGAGTATGCTTCATTATAATTTAGACATTAGATTCTAAAATGGAATAATACAAAAGTTCATGACTTTGAAAAAAACATTTGATATACATTTCATCAATACAATCTACATGATTTTCACCACTTTTAAATTGGTAGCCCATTCATCATTCTTAATGTTTTATTTCATTATTACTTCATTTATTACAATATTTTATTTATTAAATCACTATTTTAAATTATTAATATTAATGTACATACTAAGGTGGGTGCAAGATAAAGTGGACCACCTTTTGTGTCACATTGTAAATTTTTGTAGACTGTCATCCATTGACATGCCATTAACATGGCATAAAATCATCATTATACCAAATTTGTTGTTGAAATTAAAATTTTCAACTTGAATAAAAAGACACCTACATAAAAAATTATTACATATATTCTCCAAATATAAATATTGGAATTTTGAAATTGAAAAATATGGATTGGTCTTTTGTCTTTGGAATCTGGCCTTATACCAATACATTTTTATTTATGAATTTTGGTTGGGTTGTAAGGATTCAATATATGATAAATTAAAGGAAAAGTAACATAGATGCAAAAAAATTCTTGGAAAAACTTTAACCCAAAAAAATATGGACTTTCAAATGTCTTAAAATGGATTTTAGTTTCAAAATCCATATCATATTCATATTTTGAAAGATTTTAATGTTTTTTCTTTTAACATGCAAATTGTAATTTTAACACTACCAAATGGACTTTTAATAAACTATTTATCTACCAAAATTGGTCCACCTTACCTTGTAACGACCCACTAATTTACTAATTAAACCTATTAATGAGTTATAATGCATACTTTATATTTTTAATACATATTTTATGTTTTTTTAAAACTTTTTTCCTAATAACAAAGACTAACACATACCTTATATTGATTACATTTTGATTTTCATGATAGATGTATCCTTATTATGGAAATAAATAGATTATAAAAACTTTACCCAACAATTAATATATTATGGCACTAATCCCTATATTTTTAGTTACAAAATTTGTAAATTCAAAAAAGAATGGCCTCATTTGGTTTCCATCTCACCACGACTGTCATTATTTGGTTTTACATGTAAATTTGAAAGTATTTCAATTTATCAACTATGGTCAATTACCTCTTGACAAAAATGCATGGTGTTTATTATAAACATCTTCATTAAAATTATTGTCAATCAACAAACCCTGTGCAATTGAAAACACAATCAAAGGAACCATTTAAGTGAGTGGACATTGCTTAAAATTGTATTTTATATCTTTGAAAAACTACAAAAGGAACAAAATAGTTGCTTTTGGAGTAAATTGAGCCCAATTTATTTACAAAATTTCAATGCACATAATTTGTTACGGCCCTTTTGCATGTTTAAAACACTCAAACCTTTAGAATGCACAATGTTTTTCTCAAACATTTTTTTCTTTTGTCAAATGTGCACCATTTTTTTCAAGATTGGAGATAATATTAACATCAATGATTAATAGAGCAAAAGGAATTAAAATTGACTAATTCATTTTCATAATACATTTTAGCACATTTGGAAAGTATTTTTAGCTTTGGAAATTATGAATTTTGAGGATACAACTTTCACATTTTATGTGGTAAGAATATGAATGCATAATATACATGATATATGATAAAGAGGTAGTAAAATATATATATTTAATACACAATGGTCAACTAGATATGAAAATTACAAATATTCAATGATGCATGCCACATTCAATCTTTGAAAAAAACTTTTACCTTGGCACCCTTGGCTTCTTTGACTATGTTTGCACCTTAGTAAATTATTTTGATAGAGATGATTAAAGTTCATATGTTAATATTTCATTCTTGAATCAATTTAAAAACACATTGAACATTTCATACTACAAAAGGTCAATAGATAAAATAAACATATGGTAATAAATGTCCAAAACTAGTCAATTGTGTCATGGTTCTTTCTTAAAAGGTGGAAACATAATTAGGTGGATAATTTGGACTACCATAGTTGCAATTTTTCTTCAATTATAACTGAAGGTCTATTCATAGTTGGGGTACCAAAAAAAGGAAAAAAGAATTAGGATTTTTTTAAGGCTACTTTTTATAAATAACATTTACATGAAAAAAATTCAAATAAAAAACATTGAATAAGATAAAATCATTCATGCAATGGTGGTGATTTTTCACATGTGCATATAATTATGCATAAATATTTTGGTTTATAAGTATAAATGCACAAATGTCAAAATGATTTTTAAAATCAATTAAACATGTTTTTTCGCATGATCATTTTCTACACATGTGACTTGCATCTCGAGTTAGAAATTTTGAACCTAATCAATATAAAAAATTACCTCAATGATTTAATAAAGGAATCATTTCCCTTGTAGTTCTTTGTAAAAAATTTCAAAACTTTGAAAATTTCATATATTTATTTATTTCATGAAATTGACCAAATAAACATGCAATTGCATAAAAAGGAAGCAAATTTTCTTTTGTACAAGTTTTTTGAAATCAATTGCATCTTTTTATTCATTCCTTTTGCATTCATCTATAAAAAATTATAATATAAAAAATTGAAAATATATCGGTTGAGGACTCAAAGTTTTTATTATAAAAAAATTAATAATTATTGAATTTTCTTAGGCTGTTTTTCTTAATATTTTAATAGTAGGAACACAATAATACACCATAATTATAATATACTAAACACTATAAAAATCTAAAATTATCCTGTGCACTTTTTTGGGTAGTGAGACACTTTTTGGAATCCCAACCCTGAATGATCTCCTTCGTGTTGGAATCTAGGTGTGTCAGTTGCAATGGGAAGCCTGGTAGCTTGAATTCATCTCTTTGTGGACGATAATGACTGCTTGAAGCTTCACAGTATTGCACATACTTGTAGCCTCTGTCCTCTATAATGCATGTAAAGTGACACGTGAGTTATGCTTATGTAGAACATTGTACAGAGGACTGATCTGGGCCATAGTGTACTAGCCAGGGCTTACAATATCTCTGCCATTGCAGTGATGGTCTAGATACTTTTTTGTCAGTAAGTTTATCTGCTGGATATTCTAGTATCCTTCAGAGGGCTTCCCATGTATGAGCTCGATGTCTATAGACCCCACAACCAATGAATTCGATGTCAAGGAGGTGTGATGACTCAGGAATGTGGGTCTCCTCACTTGCAACTTGGATCTTCATTGAGTATTGAGTTTGCTATATTATTTGGATACAATGGGTACCCAATTGAGATCACCAACACTTCTGACTTCATGTTGTTCTAGGTGAAGCACTGATTCATTCATGCTTAGTTGCCCAAACTAAGTGTAAGCCTTTAAATATAAATTTAGCTTTAAATTATGAAACTCAACAAAACTATACAGGTCGAATGGATAATCTCTACCATCAATTTAGGATTTTGGTAACATTGAAAATCCCAAAATTTTCCAAAAGCTCCAGACTCCAGAAATCAGAAAACTTATAAGAAAATCATCATTTTAAATTCTTCATCATCATCAGTGTGTCTTTTTTTTGTCCAAATTTCTGATGTCGAGTCACATGTGGGCATTCCAAGACTAGGGATTTAGCAGCAACAGGTTTCTAGTTTCTACAACCTATCAAAAAAGTAAAAAGCTAGTACAAAAACTGGACCGCCCCCACCCCCTTCTTCCCTCCCGCCTCCCTTTAAAATACAAGTAGAAATGTGGTAAAATTGTTTTTTGGTAGAAAAAGAGAAAATGCTGACGCCCTGCACGGCATCTAATCCAAGAACTAGATGGGCAACCTCGAGAGTGACGAGGAGAAGTGTATGGGGCCGTCGACGCGTTGCGCCGCAGCAGGGATGGATCTCGACATCCGAAAAAAAAAGAAGGTTTCTTTAAATCTGCATCGTTGATTCAATCTACATTTTTTGTACGAAAGGATCTGCTGCAAACACGTGGTGGGAGATGGGCATACATGAAGATATGCCAACTTGATTGCAGTTGCAGCCAATGGATCGAGGAGCTTTTGCAGTCAAGTGCGCCGAGAGTGCCTCGTGTAATTGCAACGAGGGTTCGATTCATTCAAGCCGTGAGGAGATTAAAGGTATAAAAGAGTGGGGAGGGGTGGACTGTGAAAACATCAGCTCGTTAGTGTGCAATACTCCCAACTTCGGGTTTCTCTTCAAATTTCTGAAAGGTTTGTGCCTTTTTTCCATCTCAATGCAATATGGGGCTAGCCGCTCACCAGCTACTCCCTTGCTCTCTCTCTCTCTCTCTCTCTCTCTCTCTCTCTGGTCTCATGAGTCCTAGTTGTCTTTCATCGCTTGTGATCTCATTCCCGTTGTCTTGGCATTAATGTTTTGATCATTTCTCCTCCATGCTAGTGCTTGAGCTCCGCTAGTTGAGCTTGCAGCAGACCTTCTCTCAAGCTTCTGACATGATTTGTGTTTCGAGCTTGTCTATGGATACAGTTGAAACCAAATGCATTCAGACTGGAAGTCCGTTACATTCACGATATCTATGCAGATCAAGCACTAGACTTGTCCACCGTGCCCCCGCTCTTCATGCCCAGTTTGTGTGAGAGAATCTTGAGTACAGTTGTGTTTCCCAGGAGGTCCATGCATGGATACAGAAACAAAAGGCATAAAGACTATGTGAAAATCCATTATATTCGCTATCTATGCAGATCGCATACTAGCCTGTCCACTGTGCCTGCTATTCGTGCCCAGCGTGTGTGAGAGAGAATCTGGACAGCTGTGTTTCGAGGTCCATGGACACAGAAACAAAATGCTTAGAGACTAGAAATCAGTCACATTCTCGATCCAGGCAGATCACAATATACTAGACTCTTACTGGGCACGCTCTTCTGCATGCAGAGAGAAAGAGTATAAGAGGCGTGTATATAGTTGCAATGCTATTGTATGTGCATTTCCAGTCCGCAGCTACTATATTCAGATGCAAGGCATGGTACTGCCAGTTTAGGATTTCTTTCAATTAATTCAATTGATCCCAAGAACATTACAACAATAAGAAGTTATAATTAGCAAGGCAAGCCAATGTGATTCGGCATGGAGTACATGCATGCGATTGTGATATGTTAATGTGTTGATTCATGTCCTGTCAATGGTTGGGAACTGCGATATTTTTCTTTAGGAGACGCTTGCAGCTATGGAAGAGGAGTTGTACAGTCCTACCGGATGTGCATTCCCGGCAGAAGAGCTTTCTTCCATAGCTTAATATTACCCACGTAATGGGGATTTTTCAATTGGAGTTCGAGCTGGAGTTTCTCTTGCGATCTGGAAATGCCAAAACATAGTCCAGTGAATACATGAGTTCGTGTTCGTACAAACTTACAGGACTTAATTTTTTAGTGCTTTCTCATGTGTTTTGGACATTAATTGCACTTTTAAGGATTGGATTTCATGATCATATGCAGATTCCAAAAGTCCCAGAAAAGGCGACGCAGAAATGGCGTCAAAACTGTTGATACCGATCCTGTTGGGAACTATCTGCATGCTCATGCTGGTGACGGCAAGCGAAAACGGAAACTTCATGCATTCCCAAGTCATCTCCATGCCAACGGCAACAGCTGAGAAGAATACCTTGGTACTCCTGACACAGGTAATATCTCTAGAAAATATGGTCACTAATTTGAACTGTACAATTCTTGGACACGATTGTAGGTGACCTGAACACATTTATACAGTGTAATTGATCTTCTGGGCCATGTACAAATTACTGATCCACGACCTATCACACCCTCAGATTTAATGCGCCCACAAGTTTTCCCAACCAGCATTAAAATCATGCCCAGCTGCATGTCCCCGAGCTTCTCAATTTCAGCTTTAAATTTGAAGCCGGTCAAGAACTATGTGTTTGTGTATGCGTTTTACATTCGCTGATCTGATAAGTGTTTGCTTATGTCAAGTTTTTCCAAGCGCCTTACTCACAAATACTCACAAATTTCACTCACCAAGCAATATTAGTATGTGGACGAAGCTATACATTGTCTCTTGCAAATACTGCCAAAGCTTGTACGCAATTGGTATCATATATGTGACTCGATGTGAGGTTGTACTGTTGTTGTCATGTGCAGTGGCCATTCTCGTACTGCTGCCCCAAGAAACAAGAATCGTGCTGCCTGAAACCTTACACGACAACAGACTTCATCATCCACACTATCTGGACGCTTAACAGCAAAAGGCAAATTCAAATGGACTGCAACGGACCTTTGTTTGACGAGCACAAGGTACACATTGGCAATGACTTCCCACTTCCTTCACAGTGTAGTCTACAGGCTGGATTGATTATAACGTTGATTCCTTGCATGTCTGTTATTTGGGAAATCCGGCTTCGCTTGGAGAGTTTACCCTGTGTTTTGTTAATTCAAGTTCAATTTGTTAGGGGTTTCCACTCTTTTCCCTACAGGGAATGCCAAAAACATTTCTTGTGAATAGCTAGTACTGATCATCCCGATGATGCCAATTAGTTTCTTGAGTTTACAACATAATTAATTGAGTCAGCAATTTTCGACTTTCCACAAGAATTGTGAGCCTGGCTAGTAGTGCAGAGTTTCAATTGTGCCCTTCTAAGGAATTGAGTGTGAGAAGTTGGGTGTGGTTGAATGATCTGTGGAAAAAATGGTCAGTTGTCGAGGCCCATTGTAGAATTCAGTAGGGTTTTCTGGCCGTCATTGAACTGCTCGTACGACGACCTGGAGTATTGGAAGACAGAGTGGGAACGACACGGACGATGCTCCGACTTAAGTCAGTTGGATTGGTTCAAACTAGGCATCAAACTCTTCGAGCCGGATTTTATAGTCGGTTTCAACGCTGAAGGTACGACATTTCCTCCTTTGTCACAAAAACCTGGATGGATTTGATTTTGCTAGAGCGGGGACATTAAGTAAGTCTCTGACGAAACACATATTCGACACTTCTAGAAATTAACGTTCAATGCAGTGCATCGACATCAAAGTGTTCAGTTATATTTTATGTAAGGGATCGCATTCAACAATCATGTTTACGGATTTGGCAGGAATCGTGCCTGGAGGTAAATACAATGCGGATCAATTCAAGAAGGCGTTGAAACTTGCCGTTGGTAAGGATGTAGACCTCCGTTGCAACACCAACAGTGCAACTGGAGAGCGACAATTGTACGAGGTGCTTATCTGCTATGACCCAGAGGACAAGAAGGTCATCGATTGCGGACCTCATAATGTTCCCGGTCCTGGTACTTGGGCGTGCCCTGGCAACGTCGTGCTCCCACGCAAACCGTGCAAACCGTCGTCTGAACGTCGATGTGATTCGGACGCCTAGATCATCACCGACAACAACAGGAAATTGGAGAGCTAGCTACGTTGAATCACACAAAAGCGAGCTCTCAACTGTGGAGATGAATACGACTACAATAGCAATAAACAGCTCTACAGATCCTGCAGTAGCTAGAAGCTGTGTGCAGGAGATCAGTATGAGACAAGACTGGCTATATGTAAGAAGAAGCTGAAGCTGAAGCTGATCACTCGCTTTGTGATCTCATGATGTTCAGCAATATTGCACAAAGTGTGGCCAGGATGGTTTTTGCATAGTTTGCGGCTCCTGCAAACCCATCACACCATCAGTTTTGTATATATGAGTTCTTAATATATAAATATGAGCTTGCAATGTTTTTGTGTATGTTGTGCAACAATCAAAATAGTTCCGATGCCTCTTGCCCTTGGCCGCATTTCAAATGTCCCAATATAATAGCATTCCAAGTCACCACATCGTATGATGGCATCTTGTTGGACAGTCTCCCAGCATCCTTGAGGCTCCCACATTTTGCATACAGGTCAACCGAGCTATTCCCCACAAAGACATGGGACCCACAACCATTGTGAGAGATCTGCTCATGAACACATCGGCCCTCTTCAACTGCAACTATGCGAGTACATGCATTCAATATCCCCCACAAAAGTAATGAGGTCTGGCAGCACACCTTCCTATTCAGTTTGTTGAATTAGTTCCAGTGCATGCTGCTCCTACCCACATTTCACATGTCCCAATATCATCGAGGCGGTCCCAGTGACCATATCTCGAGATGGCATCTTGTTGAACACACTCCCCGCATCCTCCTGTTCCCACAATTTGTGTACACATGTCGAAGTGCACACATGATCATGCAAATTATCATAGGGGGGCATAGCACCAGTGGAAAGGAAATGCAGATCATTATTTCTCTTTTGCAAAGCACTAAGGATGGATTGAGGCCATGGCATGGTGTCCTGTTATTGCAAATCCCTTGGGGCATGCAAAAGGAGCAGGATCCTGCTGTTTGCCTTGAACTGAGTGGCAAGGATTCAGTAACTTTCAATTTTGAACCGAACCAGGTCTTTGCCATAGCTCTCATAAGTTACTCTAGGTTGGGTACTACAGACACTATAAAACTGTATGTAATTAGCCTTGTATACTCATACATCTAACATGTGACTCTCAGTTTGGTACTGCAGGCTTTATAAATTCGACTCTTTGAAGTGTATCTGCAGAAGCCATTTATTTCAGTCATTTTTCTTATATGTGGGTTGTTTTGTGTTCTCACTGTTGTGCAGACATTAGAATTATTTTACATTTTAAGACATTGGATTGCCTCTCCCTGATCTCTTATGATGAACTCTCTTTTGATTTCATTGTTTCTGTGTTATGTTTTTTTCATATCATTTGTACAATTTTCAACTCAAAAGCTGTGGCATCCCATTAAGTTTGTAACATTTCTCTCAAGTGAAAATTTACAACAATTTATATTCAATATTTCATGAGTTTTCTTTCCTTCTTCTCCTGCACTTGTTTCATAGTCCACATGGTGTTCTGTAACAAGATGACCATGAGGTTTCATTATTTCTATGTCATGGGATGTCACATTTTCTGTGCAATGTTGCCACCCAAATTATGTGACATTCCATTGAGTTTGTGATAGGTTTTAGAACAAGAATTGACAACAATCTATATGTAATATTTGTGACAACAATTGTGAAGGACAGTGGGAAGATTCAAGAGGAGGTTTCGTTTTTGTCCTTTTCAGGTGATGATGGACATTGGGGGACTAATTGGCACCTTAAAAAAACATCAAGGCTTGAGGGACACTAAGCAAATTAATAAAGGGTTGAAAATATCAAGCAACACTTTAGAAAACTTCCAGATTTTTTTTTCCAAACAATGGGAAACATTTGGGTAGGATGGGGGTGAGAAGAAAATGTTAATGTTTTCTAGCAATGTTAAAAAAATGTTAGGGAGTTGTCAAACAACAATGGGGAACATGAAACAACAATGAGAACACATTCAAGGGTAAAAATTTTAAGGTCAGGTAAGTTGAAACCAGTGTTGTCCAGTTCTTCCTTTTTGAGAGAACCTCGGGTCTGATTCTGACATTTTAAAATTTATGTGATGCTTCTGTTGGTACCGGTTTGAGCCAGGTTCTTCCAAAAGAAATTCATATTTTCTCAAATTCAAGAACCTTCAGACCTGGTTTGTGAGTCAGGTTGATTTCATATACACATTCCCCAATGCTAAAGATTATGTGAATACAAAATTTTATGACAAATTAAAATACGGGTCTATATAAATAGAGTTAAACAACTAATTAATAATTAATTATAAGGTTCAGTCTACTTATTAGCTTTTTAAAAAGTCAACTTTTTTACATACATATCATTACCCTGTTTTTAAAAATATTTTTTCACAGTTCCAATTCCTATTCCGGATTTATCAAAACATTTTTTCCCTGGTCTGGTTCTTGTGGTGGTTCCAACAAGTTGATGTCAACTCGGGTCTGGGTTACAAGAACCTGACTCTGAACCACCAGTTTTTACCCTTCAAACTGGATACCCTCACAACACTGGTTAAAACCTCCACCATACCAAAACAGAAAATTTGGTTTAAAATGAAAAAAAAAAAAACCACAAGTAGGGATGCCAAGATGGATTCCAAGGATGTGTAAAATGTCCCTCCTAATAACCTTGCTATATGTGAAAACATTGAATTTTGCTCCCCAAAAATATCCATCATTTCTTATATTATCTCATATTATGTCAACATTCTTCTATCATTTCATTTCCAACCTAGGTATTATCAATTAGAAGTAGAAATAGGGATCAAGCAATCTTGACAAGCCTAATTCACCAACAACACAACTTACTCACAAATATGAAAATTAATCAATACAAATTTTAGCAGATTCATTTTTGTAAGTTACAATTGTTGTTTCATACTTTGCATCCATTTCATATACCAACTTGAAATTTTACAAAATGTGTTTTTTTAGATTCTTATTTTCAAAATCGAAAAATTAAAATTTCAAATGTTATTTTTTAAGGAGTATGTTGTAATCCCATGAACAATATTTCCTCATTTATTTTTCAATATTATAATATAAAATCATTAACAGTCATTCCAAAGAAGAATTTTCAATATGAATTGGTGGTGCATTTGTATAAAAATATCCAAATGATAAAACACAATGACTAATTTACCAGTTTAACATTGTCAAAAGTTTCTACTCAAAAAGTCAAAAATTATTTTAACATTGTCAAAAGTTTCTGCCCAAAAAGTCAAAAATTAGTTTTGTTGGCAAATTACTTTTGGGGAAAGACAACAAAATTTGACAAAATATTCTTTAAATGTAGAGGTCAAAATAAAAAATGAAAACACCAACCGAATTTTTTTGATGCCTTAATTTTCACCCTTTGATCATGATGCCAATGCAATTAGATTGAGCATTAACTATATCAATGGTTGTTCTTTTGACAAGTGACTCATCGTGAATCATAAAGATGATCATTTAAATTTTCTCCCACCCATGATTTTGAAACTCTACTTGGATTCGGACTGTCAAATAAGTACATCATCATGAAAGATAAACTAGCATCATATTTTCAAGATAAAAGATGATTGTTCCAAAATGTTTTATAATTAGGGAAAAATATTGTTTAAATGTTTAATTTTGTATTGAAATTTTATAGTATGTAAAATGTTGCAAACATCAAAACCATCAAAACATTATTAGATTGTTTCCATTTGGGTACATATTTGAAATGATTTTTTAAAATTCTTATTATTTAAATTTTTCAATATTTAAATTTTTAATCAAATTGAAAATTTGTGCATATCAAAGGTTGGAACATGTGTCAAGTTTTTCAAAATGTTACAGTTAAATCTCAAATTTTCAAAATAAAAAGAATTATTTCAAAATTTGCTGGTCATATTCAATATTGTTGGTTTCTTGCTCAAATTTCTTTTCTGAAAAAGTTTAATATGATAATATGCCCAATTTGAATATTTCAACAGTAAAAAAAAATTATGTTAATTTCTTCCAATTTTTGAACTGATGGTTTCAATAAATTTTGCCAATCATGTTCCTTAGTTCCCACCCATTATTCTCATGATTATTTGTTCACACTTAAGTGTGTCTATGTTTTGCATTTGCACATTAAAGTTATTCATGGTGTTTCCAAGATCAATGTTTTTGTTCTAAGATGTGGAAACTATGTATTAAAAAGGGGTTTTGTTTTAAATAGTCTCCCACTATGCTTTTTTATATTTTCGAATTCAAAATCAACATTAAATCTTAGACATTTGAGTTTGAAATTGTTTGATTCCAATAATATCAAACTTGACAACATGATCTTAGAGGCTAGATCCTTTGATTAGAAATCCTTTAAATCATGGGGATGCCAAAACACAAGGGCAAGAAGCCAACTGCTTCAACTTTAGACTTAAACAAGTGTGGGCTGTCATGTGGGCTTGCCTAGTAGAAGGCATTTGATGCACGCATTCAAATGTTAACCAGACAATACCTGCCAAATGTCCATGTCAAATGGACAATGTAATGCCACTCCAAATCTATAGACAGCATCATCAAACAATTGCATGAGGATTTCAAGGCTTTGTTTGTACCATAATCCTTGTTGTTATGTCTCTAGGTTAGCATGTTCATTCCAATACCTTAATTACTGTTAAGTTGGGAGTTATCAATGGTCAATTTTACAAGTTTTGGAGGCTTCTTAGTTGTAAATAGTTTTTTTGACTCTAAGTGGTCAATCTTATTATCCTTCTAAGGAATAAAGGCTACCCTCTAACAATTTTGTTTAAGAAGAAGACTAAAGGGTTACTCAATTAAAAACAAATTATTTTCAAAATTTCTACATTTCAAATTTTCTGAATGGTTCTATAAAAAGTTTTGTAAGTGGGTTACAAACAAAATACAATGAGCTAATTGGGTTACTTTTGAAAAAGACAACATGTTGTATTGTCCAAAAATAACTTATTTACACAAATGAATTTTTGAACAATTTTCTTGCAAATTGTTATAATAAATGCTTATAATTGTCCAAGTAGGCGACATGTTTTTTTAAAAAAGAAATTGAGTGAATATGAATATTTGAAAGTGTGCTAATTCCTTGCAAATTCAATGTTTCATTTTTTTAAATGATAATAATTTCAAATCATAATCAAAAAAATTAATTAATTTTTTAATGTTTTCTTGTAGAATAAACTATAACTTTTTTTCACACATTATACCCCATTTATATGTGGTAAAGGATTTTTGAAGTTCTAAAATTTTTGATCAATTTTGGAAAGTTTTTTGAATTTTTAAAGTTTTAAAATTCCACATATTTTAAAGTATGAGTGTTTTTGGAATGTGTTTAATAGGTTTTTATCTTCTTAAATTTTTTTTCATTAATTTTTTTTAATTATATGAGTCCTTTTTTATAGTCCTTTGTAAAATTGATTCCTTTTGGCACAATAGATGTTCTTTTTCAAGGTCCTAAATCAAAACTTAAATTTAAGATTTTATTAAATGGATTTTTTAACATTCATATGAATGAAAAGCAACAACTTGTCATGATTGTCATGGTTTTAAATGGTAAAACAAAAATATTTCTCAAATTTTGACTATTTTCTTTGTGGTCTGACATTTTTTTTGGCTTGTTGGATTGTGATTACACTAATGGGGAACTTTTTGTAAGTCCACTTAATCTTTTTTCTTCCGCATGAAAACACACTAAAAATGAATCACTTTTGTTCAAAAAAGTTGATGTGTAACAAGTATTATAATACGCAATAAGCTAAAATCTTAATTGCATCCTTCGGTTAACCTAAACACAAGCAAAAAAATTTAGAATTTGCACGATAACAATTTGGAACTCAAGGTTCACTTTTAGTCAAAATTAATCTTGATCCAATGGTTAAATGAAGAAAATTCAATCAAATCAATGTACACAGAATATATAACTTACAATTTTTCAATGACCATGGGGCCTCATGTTTGTGATTCATGAAACATTACCAAACAAAAAGAAATTGAAAAAATAATGCAATGCCCATCTATAAAATCTCCTCCTCTTTGATATGGTAGTGGTTTTTTCCTAAAAGGAAGATATTATTATGCATTCATTACTAAAAACAATGTAAAAACACACATTTTTTGAATGGAATTTCATTCAAAAGTTTTAAATTTCTAAATTGTTCTAGATTTAATTAATGTATATCAATATCATGCACCATAAAAAAATTCACCCAAGAATTCCATCGACAACCTTACTTTTTAAATACATATTCAAATTTTCAAACTTTATGATGAACATTATATGGTCACAAATATATTCCATACATTCAAATTTTTCAATGTTTGTTGGAATTTTTTTAATAATTAATCATATTAAGTCTAAATCTAATCAAATTATACTTAAAACAAGTAAAAATAATTCAAGATGTGATGTCCGTATATTAAAAAAAATTTAATAAACACATACACACACATATAATTAAGAATTAAACTTTTTATATCCATGAAAGTTATGTTTGTTTCTATGAATATATATAGGTTCTCACATGTGTATTATAGGTACTTGGCACTATGAAATAGTGTTGAAGTGAATCATGTTTCATAAATACAAACAATGAAATAAAAAATGCATATTGCAAAACAATAAAAGTTGGTCTAATAAAGCCTAATCTTTGCACAAAACAAGTTGAATTGCCTTCCAAACTAAATTGCAAATAATAATTTTACCTAGAATGGAGAACAATTGGTTGCAACTCATGTTCATTGTGGAAAAAAAAACCAAATGGGAAGCATTGAACTACATTTTTTTAATTCAAAATTTTTGAGCAATTTTTAGTTTTGTATTTTAATCAATAGTTACTTAAACCTTAAATTTAAAAAATTATTGGTTGATATTAGTGACTAATTTAAATAATTTAAAATTCAATTAAGGTTTAGGGTTCTTAAAATTTTAATTTAGTAGACAAAACTTTGTCAACCCAATCTTAAGGTTATCTCTAAGGTTCTTACCTAGTTAAGGTTCCAATCTTTCAAAGACCAGATTGTTATTTGTAGGTTGCACAATTTGGAAACGTTCGACCAATGAAGAAACCAAACAAGCAAATGCAAAAAACCTCAAAGCCTTTTTTGAGAAGGCTATAATAGAAGGATCATAGATCTAGATGAGGAAAAATCAATCTTAGAAAAACAACTTTAAATTTGTTTCTTGTTGAATGAATAATGAACCACTAGTTGGAGTTGCTTCGAAAAACCTCAAAAGAATTTGTGGCTTTCATAACAACTGGTGTTTAAATATTAAATAGTTATTTTATGTTTTTAATTATAATTTGAGGATTGTGCAACTACATTAAAAAAAGCCTTTGATTTTGGAGGAGGCTACCTATAGTGTGAATTGTGTGAAGTAGTCTTTACATGTAGATTTTGATGCTAAAATTTCTAAACCTGAATTTCTATAGGACATACTACATTCAAATTTAAATGGAGCTACCAAAACCTTGATTTTAGCAAAGTGGATTATTTCATGGTGGAAAAATTGAATGCCCAAATCCATATTGTTTTTCAACCTTGAGGGGTAGCAATGGCTTGTTTGTACATGGTGATAATATTTTTGTAAGTCCTTGGACCAAAGGTAAAGTCTTTTTCAAATAGACTTACCTTTCCTACGAGTATGCTACTTGGTTGCAAACCAACGTTTAATAACAACTATGGATGATGAGACTTCCTTTTTCATTGGCACTTTAATTCTACTAGAATTGCAATTGCTCTTCCTTTAAATGAACTGTCCAATTTAGTCAAGATGGCAACAAGGTCTATTATGTTTGCTTTTTGATGTTGCATTCAATTCCAAAGGGATTTGACTTGGCATTGGTAAAACATGTCCCCTCTTAAGACCTCTAGCAATGTTTTGGCACCACATATGTCCCTTTAATAATAGAACCATCTTGATCTACTAAGATTGCATCCAACTTTTATTTTCCTTCTTATATTTTCTTTCCTTTGTTTTACTTTCCTCTTGCTACTTCATTGGACAAGTTTGAAATGATTTTTCTTTGTTATTATGTATTTTTCTTTGGTTATCAAAATATTTTTTAGTAAGGCTAGTTTTAAAAAATATCCACACCTAAGGCCATTGATGCAAAGGCATAATTAATAAGTTTTTGTTAGGAAAATTATTAATATTTGTTCATAAATTGAGATATTTGTGTTGTAAAATTGATGATGAATTGAATTAATCAATCATAATAAATTTGATTTAATTATATTGATAAAATGTCAAATATTTGCAATATATGCATGCAACAAAATTTTGAGTGTTTTGTTAACAATGCAAAACAAATATCAATAAGATGTGTTGAACAAATATCACAATTATAGGTACGTAATAATTATGACCCAATTGCAATTAAATAGTCTACTTAATTTAGGCTAAGTAGACAACCTAGGCTAGGTAGACTAGTTGGTAGTTAATATTAATAGCTTACATCACAAAGTTGCACCCTACAAGGTTGAGTGTTTTTACAACATTTTAACAATGTGTTGAAAATTAAGTGTTAATTAAATGTTGATACAATCATTAATATGATGTTGTGATTACATTATATCACATTGTGATGATTAAACATTGTGTTATAATGCCACAACAACATTATGTCAATAATTTATTATGTCAATAATTTTAAACACATTGTTAAAATGTTGTAAAAGCATAGATAAATGGAGGGGGCAAATTTGTGACGTAAATAACTTAAACTAATTTGTAGATTATTTAGGTTTAGGCTAGGTAGGTAATTAACCTATGTCTAGCTTGACCTAGGTTCCAATTGTGTTACAACTAACTAAATTGCAACTTGGTTGCAACAACTTGGATTGCAATTTGGGCTAGAATTAAGTTGCAACAAAAATGTTTATCCCAATGATATTATTGGTCTCCCATTTCAAATTTCTAAACTATATTAAAACGTGCACTAAATTTGTTGAATAAATGCAAATAACTTGAAAATGGAATAGCCATTTGGGATGAACCAATCAAAAAGACTTGAACTTAAAGGGTAAACCCAAATGAGATAGAATTTTTTAACTAGGTGACATGTGGCCTAGGTTTAAACTTGGCCTAGGGGTCTCATAAGGTATTGAGGCTTAACTTAACCTATGTCACGTATCCAAGTCACCTAGGTGGCCTATGTCTAGGCCTAACTAAGTGTCGCATGGCTTACCTTAGCCCTATATTGAAATAGTTTAATCTAAGTGCAACATGGCATAGCCTAGGCTAAACTTATGGCCTATGTTTAGGTGCCATGTGGTTTAGCCTATGGATGTGGATGTGCAATGTGTCAAACAACTATTGGTTAAACTCTTTGACCAATTTAGTTGCAACATAATTGAATTTACAACTTGAAATTTGATGACAGCATGCAATGTCAACAGATGAAATTTCATTCACTTATGGTTTATAGTTGAAAATGACCTTTGATTATAATGGTAAATGTCATTTATAGTTGAAGTGGTTTAAAATGATTATTATTATGGTGTTGACATGTGGATAATATTTTTTACAATTGAAATGTCATTTTCAACTTATACTTGTTGACTTTAGTGATTTTTAATAGCAAATAATACAAATTGTATTAGAAAACAAGTTGAAAACCTATTACAAATGTGAGTTTTTTTTTTCTAATGTACATGCATCAACTTGGTGATCTATTTCCTTGATTTGCAATGTTGCACATCTTGTTCAATTTGATTATGAAACCCAAAAAATCATTTTTTCTTTATATTTTTTCTCCCATGAAAAAAACCAAATATTTATTATTTGTAATGGCTTTGTGGGTGCTAAACTTGATCTTCATCATTTGAAATGTGATTTATTATTTAAATGTTTGTTGATGTGTTTTTAAAAGTAAATATGAACATTTTATGCACAATGTTTTTTTGGTCATGTACAATTATCTTTTTTTATTTCATCATTCCTCATGCCTTCAATTAGAATTAAAAATTCATACAAATTTATGGTGTCAAAATTCAATGCAAATATAAAATTTAAATCAAATTTAAGGTCATTGAAACATGTTGATATTAGACATTTTAAGTAATAATAAAAGAGAAAAATTAAAGCTCCTTCACGATATAATTCCCAAACAATATCCTCTTTGACACATGTAGTGAAAAAGAATAACATGTAATGTGTGCCTTCAATAATAAATAAAAATCTTCTAGAAAACAAATAGATTATCACTACATTAAATGAACCCAAAAATGGGATTTTGAAATTATTTTGGTTATTTCCAATAACAACTTTGGGAACCTCAGTTACATGTTTAAATTGTCAACAATTTCCCAAAAACCAAAGTTCAAATTGTGTTTTGAACCTTTTTAGAGTTTCAAAATGTAGAACAAGCACATGTTCATTCTCAATTTTAAAATTTTGACACGCTTGACATAATCCAAGATTTTTTAAAACATGATTCTATGTAGGCGTAACAAATTAACATGTACAAAACTTAGCAAAATGTTACAAAAATCAATGATGAATTATTAAGTGAAAGCCAAACTCTATTCAAGGACAAACATTGCTTGATAACTGAAATCCTTGAATGATTTGAAATCAGTTGCAAGGTGCAATTTGAATAACTACCCAAGTATTTGGTAACTTTTCAAAATTATTCAAGCTCTCATCAATGATCTTACACCAAGGAAGAGGAGAAACAATCAAGAATAGGTAAATTGATATGTAACCAAAAAAGAGAGGGACCACACAACACCCAGACCCCTCTAACTTTGCATGCTCTTCTGACAGAACGAGCATCAAGTACACACACATCAAAGGAATAGCATTAGCAACACCACTAATCCAGATCCAAACAAGAGATTCATTACTGGACCACACAGACTCTCCC
>Ga0116231_10004500_pt1 | contig 28203 bp, 21 predicted proteins | sample S1TSphgellanicum_2_FD_89695 | JGI IMG/M metagenome (GOLD analysis project Ga0116231, IMG submission 89695) | Host-associated microbial communities from peat moss isolated from Minnesota, USA - S1T2_Fd - Sphagnum magellanicum MG | ecosystem: Host-associated > Plants > Peat moss > Unclassified... | reverse complement strand
TTGATCTGTTTGAGAGAGATGAGAATTGTATATATATATAAATCACATTACATATATTATGTCATTGAGATATTTTGTATAATATATATATATATATATATATATATATATATATATATATATATATATATATATATATAATATTCATCTTACATTAGCCTCAAAATGCTACAAGGTTCCATTAGCTCTCATGATTTTATTTGAACTTGTTTGAAAAGGATAAAAGTTGATGGACAATGAATGATTGGTTATGAATTGGGACAAGTTTTGGTTGGCCCACAAGGAATTTTTTTTACTTCCGTTATGCCTTCAAATGACTCATTAAGGCAAGACCAAATTATGGATGTGTATCATATTTGATTTTTTTATCATCCATATGTTTTTCTTGGAAAATGATGTCAATTATGAATATGTTTGTCCATCCACATGCCCATGTTCATATTGTGCACTCCTATTATGCATGGGCTTTACATAAACATAAAAACAAATCTATGTCCATGCCCAAAGGGTCTAAGTTTGCAAAAATTATAACAAGCTACTTAGTCCTCTAGGCTTCACATATATTTTTCTAATTTGAATGCCATGTCAATTTGGTATCACTAAAAATGGATGTTCACCCAACCAATGTTGTGCAAGTATATTGTTTTTGCATATGATTATATGGAGGTACCTAGACCCTAACTTGATGGAAATTATTGAACCTTTAATGGGTAAATAAATTGAAAATTTTGTATATTTGGGGTAAAAACTTGGGTATTATGTATTAATTTATTTTTAAATGAAGAAAACATTTAAATTTCTTAAGGACAATGTTTAGAAGCCAAATCCAATGTTAAAATGCATGAAGCAAAATGTTTGATTCATCCTTGACTAACATGTGCACTTATCATATGTTAGCCATCCTCAATTTTATTTCATATGGTTTACTCAAAGTACTCTCTCGTAACCCAAAAGAAGGAGGCACTACATCTTTGCATACAAATTTTTATTTTAAAAAGCTTCTAAAGTTTTGGGATTTAAATTTTATTTTTTTTTAAAGGTTATGATGGGCTAATGTTTCATAATTAATTTTTTAAAAAAAAACACTTAGGAGGCATCTTCATCTAATGAATAGAACTAATAAAGTTAGGGTTTAAATCATTCTTATCCTAATCTGTTTTACTTGAATGCCACAACACTTTGAATACATTCATTTTTGCATATATTCAGGGTTATGAATAGGGCATAATTTTTCAAATTTACATTCCAATCATTAAGGTATATTAATTTTAAGAATTTAAATTATGAAATATAATATACCCTATTATACCCAATGGGTATACCCAAGTAAAAGATATACCCAAACAACACTAGTTAAAACTCCATCTCAATTAGTGGATAACTAATGACTAGATAACCAATAGAGGTTATTCAATCAGATCTAATGGATACTTATGAAGTTTGCACTAGATGATGAACTAAGGTTAATCAATCAAATCTAGTGAACATCTATGAAGTTTGAACTAGATTACCAACCCAAGTTAACAATTAAATCTAGGATAACTATTAGCTTTTAGATTACCAAAGTTAATTAGAAACTTAAGCTTGAATCACACCTAGTGTTAGTGCTAACACTAACATCACCCCTAACATTTCCTTGACATTAATTTTAACATTAACATTCTTGTTAACATTTATTAAGGTGTATTCACACATGCAGTAGTTTAGGTTTAAAACAATTTAGGGTTCAAAAAACATACCTTCTTGCCACCATGGATTCACACCAAAATCCATGATGGCAAGTTAAAGTAGCTTTTTGCCATTTTTCAAAAAATCATTCACAAATTGAAAAAACTTGTCATGAATTTTTTTGCCAAGTTTTTAAGAAAAGCTATTCACAAATTGAAGATAGATTTGTCTAGCATACTTGCAGCAAGACATACATATGTTTAGTTGGCTGCAAAGGAAGATTTCCATTTTGACTTTGTTTACCTTTATGGTTGGAAAAACAGGTCCCTAGAAATTCCATTGCACTATTGAAGACTTGCTATAGCTTCTAAACTATCTTGAGCAATAGATTTTGCAACTATGTTCTTCTTTTTCCTTTAAGCAACTTGTAGCAAGGATAAAGGAGGAACAAAAAAAAAAGGAAGAGGTAGAGAATGGCAAAGAGGGAGGGGAGATGAGAGTGGAGGAGAACATGGAGGGTGAATAGGAGGAGAACAAGTGTAGATTCTTGGGAACATTTCAAATATATTCATGTTACATTACCGTTGAGTTAAAGTGTTGTTTTAAGGGCTGATAACTTATCATTGAACTTCTCACACAAAATCTATGTTTTTTGAAAACTTGATGTTAAATATGCATTAACTTAACATTCAATTAGCATCCTCTTAACATTGACTACCACCTAGGCAACCATGTAGATTTTAGTGTTAAACTAACATTGCAAGTCTAAATTCATTGTTTGTCATGCACCCCTTACCTTTGACTTAACATTCACTTACCATCAAGTGTGAATCAACCTTTAGTGAGGGAAATTAATTAATTTCAGAGTGGGTAAGTAAGTAGGTAAATACTACCGTAAATAACTTGATATCACAAATACTTACACATTTATTTATCTACCCAATATTCCATGAGTTTTACGACTATGTGTTCTTTTAAGTTTGTTATGAACAACAAGTTTCTAGAGGACCTAATAGCAATCCTAATATTCACTCATTCTAGAAACCCAATAAAAACCCAAATGAATGAATAACAACCATGTTAGGGTTTGTTCTAGAAGACCCCATAGCAAACCCTAATATTCACTCATTCTAGAAACCCAAACGAATGAATGATAACCATGTCAGGGTTTGATCTAAAGGACCTATTAGCAAACCCTAATATTCACTCATTTTAGAAACCTAATAAAAACCCAAATGAGGGAATGATAACCATGTTAGGGTTTGTTCTAGAGGACCTAATAGCAAATCCTAATATTCACTCATTCTAGGAACCCAATAGAAACCCAAATGAGTGAATAATAACCATGTTAGGGTTTGTTTCTAGAGGACCTAATAGCAAACCCTAATATTCACTCATTGCTCACTTAAACCTTAATGGTTGATGGGTGGTGCACTTGCCAGCATGAAAGCTTCTGGAAGGCCACCTTCAAGCTCTTGTTCGAGTCCATTGCCGTAAGTGACTGACATGACAGTGTTCTCTTTGAGTAGATATAGGAAAAATGGCAATCTTTCCCAATTTAGCCAAATCTGGCTATAAATCAGAGGGGAGGTGGGTATTAAAATGTGGCACCAAACCCTTGTCGCCAGGTATCAAAGGCTGATAACCATGGTTATCAAAAACTCAAATGCCCACTGTTTTTATTTATAACCATGGTCATCAAAAAAATCAAATGCCCAGTTTTTAAATTTTATAACCATGGTTATCAAAAAATCAAATGCTTGGTTTTTAAATTTTATAACCATGGTTATCAAAAATCACAATACCCATTGATTATATATAACCATGGTTCTCAAAAAAATTAAAAATCAAATACCCATCCTCACACTGCTATAAACCGGATATGAAGTAGAACCATTTGATCATCCTTCTATATTTTTCGCCACAAATACTTAAAACCAAATATAGAAATCTGACAACTTATTATTATCATTATTTGGCTTCTGCACTTTTTTTCTTTTTTTTTTTTTTTTTTCCCCCCCCCTTTTTTCCTTCATAAAAAAAATTAGAATAGACCCCCCCCCCCCCCCCCCTCCCCAACAATAAATAAATTAAAATTAGTTCAATTGACACCCAAAGAAATCATTTTCCCAGAAAAATTCCCAATTTTTTGTCAAAAAAATGAAAAAAATGAAACAATTAACAATCTAAGTTGGATGTGATCAACACTAGTAGAGGCCCAAATAGGGCATGTGGGTGGACCGGAGTTAGCCTTTTTTTTGGCTGGCTACGTATAGCCAAAAAGGTATATTAAAAATTAAAAGTGCTAAAATCATGTGCTTTTACAGATTCTCAATAGCCAGAATTTGACCAAAGTTTAAGAAAAATATTCAATATTTGAGGCACCCCCCCCCCAAATAAAAAGGCTTGATTGCTGGAGCTCTCTAACAAGCAGCATAATTTGCAATCCCTAAGAGTTACAATATTTTTGCATGTACAAAAATAAATTAAAAATGGAAGCATTCACCCAAAATGATTTCAAAATTCTGGAACATTTTCACACAAAAAAATTCATAATAATATTATTTTAACTTCCTAGACTTAAAGGCCTAGATTGTTGCATTTAGCCTCCAAAACCTATAAAGAAATTGCTTCTAAAAAAACCCATAAAAAATGATCTCAAATTTCAAGAATTTTTTTGTCAGAAATAAATATGAAAATTGATTTAACCTCACTAAAAGTATATTTTCATGCTGGTGTGGCAACATCACAAAACTGATTTTTAAAAAATTTACCAAACCCCAGATATAGTCAGAATAAAGGGATCACCCCAGACTACACATAAACCTTAAGCCTTAAACCCTAAACCCTAAATCTTCCTTTCTGGAAGGGCGTCTAATTTATCATCTATTCAACTACACATAAACCTTAAGCCTTAAAACCCTAAACCCGAATCCTTCTTTTTTGGAAAGACTTTTAATTTATCATCCATTCAACTACACATAAACCTTAAGCCTTAAACCCTAAACCCTAATCCTTCCTTTTTGGAAGGGCATTTAATTTATCATTCATTCAAACTACAGATAAACCTTAAGCCTTAAGCCTTAAACCTTAAACCTTCATCCTTCTTTTTTTCTGGAAGGACATTTAATTTATCATCCATTCAACTAGACATAAACTTGAAGCCTTAAACCTTAAACTCTAATCCTTCCTTTTTGAAAGGACATTTAATTTATCATCCATTCAACTACACATAAAGCTTAAGCCTTAAATCCTTAACCCTAATCCTTCTTTTCTGGAAGGGCATTTAATTTATCATCCATTCAACGCAATTAAGATGAAAGGAAGATAGAAGGAAAGAAAAAAAGAAGCTCCCATCCTCTTGATCCTTCTTCAAAGATGCTGAGATGAAAAGCTTTAAAGCCCTTCTTCTTCTTCCCTTTCTTCTTCTTCTTCTTCCTCTCTCTCAAATTTCAATGGGGATTTTGTACACAAAGATCTAAATAAATAATGAGATTGTTGACTCTGCACCTCACGAACTAAATTCACATCCAAACAGCACTACTGGTACTACCACATAATAACTGCCCTCTTTAACTATTTCTAGCTTCATTGCTTCTAGATTTGAATGATGTTATAAAAGCTGGTTATCAAAGCCCCCTTCTAAGCTCTTAACTTCTTTCATGTTCAACAATGAAGTTGCATATCTTCCAGACCCAACACTTCCACTTAATAGAGATATCCATAAAGTCACCATGTCTTCACCCTGTCGTCGTTGGGCCTCCTTTCACCCCCTAACTCGTCTTTTTAGTGGTATCCGTACAGTAAGGAAATTTTATTAAATCTCAGTATGAAATGCTGAAACTCAGTACAAAATGAAATTTTATTAAATCTCAGTATGAAATGCTGAAACTTAGTACGAAATGCTGAATCTCAGCCTACCCAAAATTCCAGGGTCAAAAAAAAAAGTAAAAGTTAAGTTGGTCCTCCATTGGGGACTAGGTAGTAGGTACCTACTTCTTCATAGGTATTCAAGTAACACCACATCATCAGTCCTTTCAGCCTTATTCACTTCAGTATAATAAAATCTTGTGGCAAAGAAGATTTGAAAAGATTTGATCCAAGACTTTGCTTTCTCTCTGACTGGTTTGACTATTAAAATTACTTTTTAAATATTTTTTCTTTTTTAATATTATTTTAATTGAATTTTTTTCTGTGAAGGACCCATTTTCTAAAGTGGACTTTGTTTGGGTGGAAGGATTGATTGGAGCATTGCCTTTGAGGGTCTTGTTTACACCCCCCTTCCCCTGGCCTTTTTTTTTTTTCCTTTTCTGCCCATGAGTTGACAATGATTATCATACATATAACTAATGTTTGACACAAAATAATTCACAAAAGGTCTAGCCTCGAAAAAACAAAAAAAATTATGATATTTGTCAAAATGGTTGAAAATTGAACTCATAACTTGTGAAAAACATTCATTGTCTCAACCCTTCCCTTGGGTTACCATTCCAAAACCCTAACCCACAACAACAAAAGGGGTACTTCACATATACTTATTCCTCAACTATTGAAATTCTAAGAAATCAAATTTGAAACTACCTAACCTAACCTAAATAAATAAATATTCGACAAAGAAGTGCTAAACATCAATGGGAGAAGAAGGAAGGTACAATACTATTAGATGGCTTTTTGGACATCAATAAGGTGGATGGAAGTTGAAATTCTCCACTCTAGTGGAATCCAAAGCAAATTCTTGACTTCCATTAAAACTTGACAAATGCTTGTCAACAACTTTGATGACTATTGACAAGCATGAAATGTGGCCTTGACATTTTAGGATCTTCAAATCAATTGACACTACCTATTCCTTTATTGTGGATGTAATTTCAGCCCCTTAAACAAGGGGTAGTGGGGGAGGGGAGGAGGGGTTGGGGGAGGGAGATGGAGGGGAAGTTAGAACTACAAGTCAAAAATTGGATTCATTGCTTTGTCTTGGCCTTAAACTGGACATTCAATTTGATGGAACCTCTTTTAAATGCAGAAAATGAGAGTATTGAATGCAATTATATATGAAGGCTAGATCAAGATCTGACCATTGGATTTGGAGCTTGAGGCAATTATATATGAAGGCTAGATCAAGATCTGACCATTGGATTTTTGGAGCTTGAGGCCTTTTGTAAGGCCCTTTGCTATTATAATAAAAGGATTTGGTGGGAATTGTTTCATTTAAATGAGGGAAGGAAGGGATGGATGGATGGATGATGGTCAAATGAAAGCCAATATCCTATCAATCAAGGCTCATTCATTCACCAGACAATCTACATGATTTGAATTGGCCTCAAGTTAATGTAAATAGTAAATACCCCCTTCTTGATAACCTTCTGAAACCCGGATTTTGGGGAATTTTACCAGGCTTTTCAGTACCCACCCAGCAGCCTTTTTTTAATAATTATTATTGGCGAAATTTTGCCAAACAGAGAAATTAAAATTTTGAAAATGATGTCATTTTGGAGTTTTCAATATTGCCAGAAGTGAGAGAAAACAACAACAACAATAATAATAATAAGCCTCAGAGTTCTATATTTGGTTTTCAGTGTGTAGCCAAAAACATTAAAAGATCATTAATGTTTTGTACTTCAGATATGGTTTATAGCCAGGATCTGGCTATATCTTTCTAGTGATGATCATCACTTTTTCTTCATCTTACCATGTTTTTTTTTTTTTGGGTGTAGAATTTTTGCCTTTGGGAGAAATTTTTTCAAAAATAATCTTCTATCAAATATTCCTGTTTTTTCAAAAGAAAATATCATAAAAAATCCCCAAAAAAAAAAAATCTAAAAAATTGCCATGTTTCTACACATTGTTCAAGCAAGTAGCCACGATATAAGGGGAATTTAATTAATCTTTATCTTCCTAGCTGGTCTATAGCTGAATGTGGCTAAATCTTTCTTGTGGATGATTGCCATTGTGGCAACATCAAAAAAATTGCAAAAATAATAATAATAAAATAAAAAATGCATCTTAGTATGAAATATTCTTGAACATTCAATAATTTTCCTTCAAAATTTTCATTTATTTGAAAAAAAAATATTTAAATTTTTTTAAAACATTTCTGAAAATGTTACAATTAGTGTTGAAGCTGCCAAGGTAGTAAGTATTACAGGGTACCCATATTGTACCCATATTGTTAGTCTCGGAAAATTTTGGCCAGGCTCCTAGTAACTACCCGTGTTGCTCTGGTATGGACTTCTGCACATACCCGCCTAGTAACCGAGTAATACCTCGGGTCGTTTCCCAGGCTCGTACTGGTACATGACGGGTATATCGTCATTTGTGTGGGTGACGGAAAACTTTCGATCATTGCACCTCACATCCGGTGATGTCCGTGCTTGCTACCAGTGTTGATACCCGTGTTGACACCCTATGCAGGCGTATATACCAGACCAGACGTGAGCTGGTTCACCCGGGGCCTGACCAGGGTGAACCAGAACCCACCCCAGTTGGTACGTTTGTCTTTTTGAGCTAGGCATCTTAGTGGCCATATTAAGCCTGAAAAATTGTTAGATTTGAACTCAGAGACCCCAATTCAGCCTTCTCAAGGGCTATTTGAAATATTTAGAAATATTGGGATTTTAAAATGGATTTAATCCATTTTACAACCCATTTTGGGATTTTTACCATGGCACCAACACCCAAGCCCACCCAAAGAAAGAAAGTTGTAGGGGGGAGGTTTCTGTATGGTGGGTGTTCCCCCGAGAGAGGGCCACTCACGGGCATGATCCCAAGGGTGTTCCCAAACCTCAGGAGAACACACAAATACAAGCACCTCCCCTTGCGTAAACAACTCTCTTTTTTATTTACTTCCTTCTTTCTCATTTTGTAAAAAAAAAAGTACTTCCATGGGAACGTGGGAACATATAAAATGAACATGAAAATGCACATGTTAATTTGTCTTTTCATATTAACAATGGTGAGTAAAAAAAAAGGGTGAAATCATTATAAAAATAAAACATAATTATTAAAAAATGAGTGAGATAATTATAATAATTATTAAGAAAGAAATGAGATAGTTAAGCTTGGAAATGAGATAGTTAGGCTTGAAAATGAAATAGTTATACTTGAAAATGTCTCTGGAATTGTCCATGGACGATCCTACGCGAAATTATGCAAAATCAATAAGGAGCCTACAAAAAATTATAGAAAAACACCCACATACCAGTTCCTTGAAATTCTTATCACTGGAATTTACCTTTTGGTAGCATGTGGGCAATTGTACAAATCCCACCAATGTACACAACAAGTCTGCAAATGACAATCAAGCTCTAGGAAGGACTATTGTAATATAATGAAGTAAAAACTTATGGTGCATTCACACTTGATGTTAAGTCAGTGTTAAATGAAAATCTAGGTGGCATCCTAGGTGGCACCCAATGTTAATAAATGGGCGATAGCTTAAATGTTAAGTGAATGTTAACTTAACATAAAATGTTCATGGTAAGTAGGTTTAAGTCCCAAATGACTAGCATGGTGTTAGGGGACTCAACACTAGAGTCCCTAACACCAAGTGTGAATGCACCTTTAGATGGACACCGGAAACACTACCCAAGGTAGGCACTTGGTGACTACGTACTATAGGTAGGTAAGTGTAGGGTAAAGCCCTATGATGAGGGCTTTACTGGAAATAAGGGACCTTGAGGTGAGAGCCAAGGGAGTCCCAAATTTCCGTAAAGCCTTGGTCTGTGGGCTTTATTTATCCAGCGAAAAAATTCGCTTGATACTTGAAAACTACCCGTCAGATACCCGGCAAGTATGACAAGACACAATTTTAAAAGTGGATGTGCTTTAGTAATTGCATAATGCCCAAAGAGGTGGGTATTAAGCTTTTCATAAATCCCACCAGCTTTTTAGTTCGCCAGAATGGAGTTCCCAATTCCCTTCATGTGTGAAACCAGAACCAAGATTTTGGGAATAAGAAAGTTTTTAGATTTTTAAAAAAAAGACTAGAATAGTGGGCTGACCAGAGTTTAACCAAAAATAAACTGCTAGCTAATTCCAGTCCAGGTCAACCAAAACTGGGGATGGAAACCAGGTCTGATTTTCAGAACTGAATTTAATATTTTTTTTTAATTTAATTTCAAGAGAACTGAACCCACAACTGGGATTCTCTTCTCAATTTCATTTGCAGCAAACCAAACCCCATTCTAAAGCATCCTAAGTTTTTAAAGAACTGGAACTGGAGGCTTGCTTTTCATATAAAAGTATGAAAAGTTGTCCAACACAACAACAGGTACAAACAAAAGAACAACATGAACAAGAAGTAAACTAAACTGAAATAAATTTCTACAGGAAAAAGCAAAGCAGTTCCTAAGTAGTGGGAGTGAGTGAGGACTATTTTCCTAATATTGGCTGCCACTATTTTTGGCCTGGACGCCCCTTCTGAAGAATACCCTACCTATTTCACAAGGTGGCAGAAGAAATTAGCTCAATAAATACATGGATTCAGACTTTTGACTTAGGAAGAATGTGTACAATGTACCAGTATTGGACCATTCACTATCTATAACAAGACTTCTTACAACCTGCAGGCATATATACAACAATACTAGTGGTACATGATTCCTACTAATAATATAATATACTAGTATTGAAGAACTAGTATGAGAGCTGAGGCAAATTGAGTTCCATCATCAACTGAAGAGGAAATTTTGAGAGCAAAAGTGAGGAATTTGAGATCATCATCAGCTGAGACAAATTGAGAGAGAGAGAGCAAGTTTTCCAAAATTTCTTCTGTGATTGACCTCCCTCCCTCTCTCCCTCCCTCCCTCCCTCCCAGCTGCTTGTGTGTGTGTCTTCTTCTTCACATTTTTGCAACCTCAATATTTGAAGCTCACCACACTCCCCCCAGTCTTTGATTGTTTTTTTTCTTTTCTTTTGCTTTTGTTTTTCTCACCACCCATTTGGTTGTTTCAAAGAGAGTAAGTGCTCGGTTACTAAGGTCTTCTCTCTCTCTTTATCTCTGTGGGTTTCTGGCAGTCTCTTCTTTTTTTTCTTCTTTCTTTCTTTCTTTCTCACTCAGCTGGTGTAGAATGGTTGGGCATTTGCACTACTGTGCCCTTTTGAAAACTGCAGTAGCTGTTGGCATTTTTCTCTCTTCATCTTCTTATGAACTTGGAGTCCTCCTCCAGCTCCAGGCTCCACAATTCTTCTGAACAATGATGCAGCGTCGATTGTCCCCATCTGTGGCAAAGCTTTCCCTCCAGAATTTCTCTCAGCAGCAACAGCAGCAGAGACTTCTCCTCACCCCATCCAATGACAAGAGAAGCAAGAGGAGGGCAAGATCGTCATTGGGTGGAACAGCAGATGAGGATTTTTCTGTGAATGGGTTCCTCCAGGACTTCTCTGCTGCTGCTGCTGTAGCGGGAGGAGGAGCAGGAGCAGGAGCAGGAGGAACTTCTTCATCGTCATCATCACAGCCTGAAGAAAACAAAGTTGAGGAGAGACCAGCTGCTGCTACTGATGCTGTTCTCATCCCCAGAGAAAGATGTTCTTCTCAGCTGGCCATGGAGCAATGGAGGACCTTCTTGGAGCAGCAGCAACAGAATGCCACAACTTCTTCATGTCAACCAGGTAAACCCAACCATTTGAGCTTGGGTTTTGCCCAGGGCCTGAGAAAAAAAGAAAGAAAGAACGAAAGCTCATTGCTTTCCTGAGAAAGAACCTGTGGTTGCTCTTCTTCTTCTTCTTTTTCTTGCCAAGTCCAAACTTCCAGAAGAAATTAGTTATCATGTGAACTCCTGAAAACACTTCAAAGACCACAAACTCTTATGTTATGTTGTTGCAGATTCTTCTTCTACTGCTGGAGAGCAGCAACAGTATAACAGAGATTTCATCCGACATGAGGACACAATGGAGCAGCAGCTGCCAGTAGCTACTACTACTATTACTGCTACTACAATGGTGGAAAATCCATCAACTGTTGAAGAATCTAAGATGGGTATGGAGATGGAGAAATTGGGTACTAGTAGTTTTCTACTAGATGCAGACCAGAAGTTGGAACCAAATACAAATGAAACTGCTGCTGTTGCTGCCTTCTTCAGCTTGCATTCAGTAGAAGAGCTGCCACCTCCAACTTGCAAGGTTCAGTCAAGTGCTTCTCTTGCTTGCAAGGAAGAGCCAAGCCCAGCAGCACCAAGCAAGCTCAGTTCCAATATTGTATTTGGAGGAGGAGCATCCAAGTCAAACCTACAGAAACTGAACGAAAGCACAGGAGGCAGCGGCAGTGGTGATGGTCATTGCTATGACTCATGTCCAATTCCTCCACTCCAAGGGCAAGTCTTTGACTGCACATCAAACATTCGGGACCTGTTTCTGAACCATGGTCCACAACAACAACAACAGCAACATGAGAGGGTTCAAAGCTCTTCTGAGCTGCCATCTGAAGCAAATGAAGATGTAAGGTCCTCAGTAGCTGCTGCTTCTGACGAGCTGTTTTACTTGCCTTCCATCCCATTTTATAATCTGGACCGATCCGAGTCCTCCAGAACACTTGATGATGATGCCCATGAGGAGAAGCTAAGTGCAACAACCACCACCACAGACAAGAGCTCAGATTCCAGTCGGTGGACTTCAGCTACTCTGGAGTCTCCATTGAGTCTGCCAGATCCTGATCAGGAGCTGAGTGTGAGTACTACTACTACTACTACTGGGCCTTGTATAAATGAGAAAATCTTCAATCCAAACACACAAAAACAACAACATGTTCCATCAGTTGCTGAGAAAGTCACTGAGGAACAACTAACTGAAGCTGCATTTCTATCAAATCTTGGCTTTAGCAAAGAAACAATGGGGTGTGCAAGCTCAGAGGATGTTCGCCAAACCCATGTGAGTCCAACCAACAGGACAAATGTGTTCCGTTCCAAATCAACAGGAAGACGTACTGTAAAGCCCACTGCTGCTGTTAGAGAGGATCCAGGGTCAGCTGTGGCTTATAGCGATTCTGAACAAGAGGTAAAGTACCCATATGTCTGGCTCAAAAAATCATCTCTGGATTTTTTTTTGTTATTAAAGAGCGGTATTAGAGCAGCAGACACTCAGATTCTTTCCCCGTAAATTGGGTAACTGCAAGGATTTATGGCCCACCTGTCTGTGCCCAGTTTTCCAACTTGTTGCAGGTTTCAAGAGAGTTTTTTACTCATCTTCTCATGTAATTGCTTTGTACAGGCAAAAGTCATACCAGCCAGTAGTGCTGCAAATCATTTGCCATTAGACACTCAAGGAGGCAAGATTGATAAGCAAGATGCAGGTAATAATCCTGTGGTGGTGGCTCGGAAGTTCAAAAAGATCAAGAGAAGCCAAACCCCCCCAACATTACTGGACACCTCTGCTGCTGCTTTTCCAACAAGAATCAGTACCACCATGTGGTCATCATTGAGGTTGTCGAGTGAGAGACCAGAGGGAGTAGTATCCCTTCGCAGGATGAATGCAGATCAGATCAAGGATTTGTTTGGTCACAGCAGCATTGATTCGGGAGTCACTCCAGCTGTAAAGAGTACTACAGCCAGTACACAAGCGAAGAACAATGGCATGCAGTCTAAAACCAGGCTGATGGATGCTTTATCAGGTAATATATCTTCAACTTGCACCTCATACAGATTCAAGCTTCTGCAAGCTGATGTAATAATGCTCACAATTCTCACTTAATTTAGTTGCAATGCGGGTGTCTCAAGGATTCCACATAGAATGTTTGTGAATGGATATCCGTGTTGTCTATCGATGTGCATGAAACCTTAAGCCTAACATTTCAAGGCATCCATGCATGTGCAGAATGTCAACAAAAGAAAGCTGATTCCATGAACCCAACGTTGGGACTGGTGCAAGCAATGATGACCAGCAATCATGTCAGCAAACTAGCTCCCTTGATGGCAAAATCCACATTCGAGGGGATGGCAACAACACTTGACAATGAGAAGTCACAAAGCATCCGAGAGATGCTGCTGGTATCTCCTCATCAGAGTCTGGAGGAGTACCACCACCACCAGGGCCTTTCTTCAATCTCCATCCTTGGCAACCCATCATTTTCAAGCTCCCAGAAGGACAGACTGTGGGAGGAACAAGCAGAAGCATACTCCAGTGGAGGAAGAGGGACTCCTGGTCGTGAAGATAATAATAATAATTCTTCAACAGCAACCACCTTCCTTGCACCACCCAGGCCTGGTACTACAGTTTCAGGTGATGTTGTGTTTCCATCAGCAGCATCTGGGTCACTGAGGAAAGCATTATCAGATGCAACTGTAGTCCCCAGTACTTCTGATATATACAATGAAAATGGAAAAACCCACAATGGAAAAAAGAGGGGGAAGAAGAAGGGCAAATCTCGTACCCCATTGCAAAGTCTACTTGCTGAAGAAATACGAGGCAAGGATTCCAAGCGCAACTCAATCAATCAGTCAACATTGTCATCATCAGATGCTAATCCTTGCACAAAGCAACTGATGTTGAGAATTAAGGGAATGACATCAAAATCCTCTAGCCCAAAGAGCCACCAACAGACCACACCCCCTAGGTCCAGCTTCTGGAGTAGCTGCATTTGCTTCTCTCCTCTCAAGTAGGTGCCAATGCCCAGAACTGTAATTCCCCCCCCCCCTTTTTTCTGACAAATTGGATTTCTAAAGATACTCTCAAACTTGCCAATTCAGGTTACTCAAAACCTGATCTCAAGAACTTCCTCTCTTTTTTTGAGGTCTGTCAATTATGTGTTATCACACACAATTCTCTCAGCTTGAAAAACGCTAATCTCTTTAGATGTTTTTCTTCTGACGGGAACACTCCTTTGCCAGTCACTGCTCCTGTATGAGTTATGCAGGTTGTTTGAGAGATGACAACTTCATACACAGGATGGTGATATGCACAAGAATGTGTATGATGCAAGAATGTAACAATTCTTTGCTTACAATCCTTGAAGAAATTTCCCTTCTACTTTCTTGCCTGCATTTGGACAAGCCTCAATTCACTCAGGTGTACAACACCTGAAGATTTGCATGCTACCTTGCAAACTACTACAGCAATCTTCTTGCTCATACAGAGTACTATTTTCTTGCTCCATTTCCTGAGTCTACTCATTCTTTGCTTAAGATCCCTGAAGAAACTTCCGTTCTACTTTCTTCTTGCTCACTGTCCCTGTACTATGTGTTCTTGACTTGCAATTTCAAAGTTTCAGGCAAAAACCTTACTAATGTGTGTGAGCTCCTCTACTCTACACAAGAACAAGAGCAAATGTTGTTGTCCTTAGTTGAAGAAGAAACGCACGGTATGGTGATGTAACTGAGAGACAGATAAACAGACAGACACAGACACAGACAGTCAGGGACCTGAAGCACAACATTTTTATGTTCTGACCTTAAGCAGTGATGTTTTGCTTGCATTCTCCCTTGACGTACAATTGATCTCTGAACTCAATCAAGACTGTGATTTGCACCACAAAGAACAAGCAGAATTGTGATGGTGAGGAAACAAAAACCTCTCACAAACACAATGAAATGAAATGCAATAATTTCCGTGCTCTAGATCATATGGCCTTCTCTCATGCAAGGTCTTCTTCCTTGGTCTACATCACATGGTCTCATACAAGCCTCTGCTGCTGTCATAGATAGGTATGTTGTTAATGTTTGAACACATTGGCAACATGTTCAAACATTAGCAAGGATCCAAGACTTCTCCAAAGAACTTGGCTAGCTACTACCATATTTGTAATGTCATGATTTGAGCAGTGATCCACTTGTGTTGTAAAATTTTCACAGACTGAAATGAGTAAAAGCACAAATACAAACAGCAAGAATGCTGAATCATTGTTCAAGACATTGCTGAAGACAAAAAGGGCTCCCTACCAAGAGTGAAAATTGCAGCTGTGTACACTATGAAGCATCATCAGCTTCAAGTTGCTCTGGACTTCCTCTGGTAGAGATGGTACTGTATATCCCTGTACTCCAACCTGCTTGTTCCACTTATATTTCAGTATATGAAGAAGACAGAATGCAGTCCTAGGAAGGTTATACTCCTTCAAGAAAACACTTGATTACCTGGGTCTGCAGTAGTTGAGTGCTATGGCTATGATCCTAATTTAATTGAACTGAAGACCACACCAAACAGTGTGCATACACAAGGCTGCCAGTGTGGACAAAAAGATGACAGAAGATGTGATCACTCATCAATTTCATACTTGTCTTTCATCTCATATCTTCTTCATATGGATATGGAAAGAAGTTCATTCTGTAAGGACAGAAGACATGCAAATTCTATCTGGTGGTTCAGTTCACCACATCTGCACCACATCTGCAAAGTCATGCTAATCAATCCTTTATATGCAGAGTTCTTCTGTCTAGCATCAGCTTCAACCATGTTCTCACCTCTCTACGGAGAAGATAATTAGCAATCATTTCCTCCAAGTCTGAAGTGTTCAATAGACTGAACCCCCTCTGCAATCCGCTTCACACAACCTGAATCACGAGGGCTGACCAACAGTGATCCAGCATCAGTCTTGATCTTTGGCAATCTGAGCCTTTCTCTCTCCAGTGCATCGATGAAATCCTTCCATATTCTAACATTTGATGCAATGTGATGTTCAGTTTCTGAGTCTAACCCATCTTCAGCCATGACAGGTGCCTCAAAGAAACCAGAGATTGCAAGGCTCAATTCAGTGTTGAGATCAAGTGAAGAGTTTGATCCAGGGAACATACTATCATCCAAACCCAGTCCTCTTGAGCTACCACCTTCAAAGATGGGACTTCTCAACAAGTCCAAGGTTACAACAGTTTGTGTAATTCCCAAATCAACCCCTGCTCCAGTCTCTTCAGGAAAGAGGGGTTTACTTCCATCATTCATATTAAAATCTTCAACAAACAAACCTTGATTAGCCTCCTGTGGTAAAACTGCTGCAGTTGTTGCAGGCACCAACTCCTTTCCAAACAACTTACACACTGTGTTGACTGAAGATGGGGGACTCATGTCAGGTTCTTTCCAAGCTCTCTGTGAGCTTGTTCCAAATTCCTGGTCAATTTGACTAGCAACATCAACATCTTTCTGAGTCTGCAACATTGTCACTCCAGGGCTTGTCTCTGCACAGTCAAAACTACGGATTAGTAACCTAGAAATAGTAAAGACTACATCTGTGGAACACAGTCACCTACTGATGCAAATTGAGAGCTCTGAAGATTTCCAATCCTTGCAAGAGGTAATTGAACTCTTCACTCATAATCTTGTATGCAACCTTTGCTAATGGGGTCCTGTGTAGTCAATCTTACTGGCAATCACCACACTTCTTCTGATCTCATCTCCTTACCATAATTCACATATTCAGCTTCCCAACCCTGCACTCCTTGGAATGTTGCTCCTTCCGAAGGAGCATCATATTGACAGTAATCCGTGCTGTGTCTATGTGTCGGCAGCTTATCAGTGCCTCTGGTATCTGACTGCATACATCCATAGGAACTCCTCTCTTCTTGCTCTCCTTTCCTGGGGCTCACAATATCTGGTTCAGCTACTCCATGTACCTCTTGTTCAGGAGTTTCACAATTGTCCTCATCTCCAACAATGCAAATTGGAGTCCTGAGATCAGTCCCACTGTCACCAATGGCCATTCGAAAGATTTCTGACAGTCGTCCACTAAGACTTGAAGCTTCTACAAAACTCTCATACTCTGCCTCAAGGACATCATCAGCTCCCAATGCCATTTGTATGCTCTGCTTGAGGTTGCCCACCTGCTTCTGCTTTTGTGGTTTTGACCTTCCAGATTCTGCCTTGCAATGCAAACTACTTCTGGACCTTCTAAGATGCCACCCTGCACCAGCTTTGCTCCGGTTGTACAAGCTTTCTACTTTTGACGTGGAGTAAGGGCTATGAACTAACTGCTTTCTCCCAGCAAGTCCTTTTATTTGTTCTGCCTTTGCCAGAAGGAGAGCCTCTCTCCTTTTGACACAACCAAACTTATCAGGTGTGTTGAACTTGGTGCTCACCTTCTGAGACTTGTTGCCTGCAAGACCAGGATCTGTGCCCTTACTGTGAATGTCAGCATATCTGCTTGGAATAATGCGGCCTTGTCTTCGTTTCTTTTGTGGGTCTGTCACAGCAGGAGACTGTGAACCCAATGCCTCAATTGCTTTTTTTGGAGGGGTGTGTGACACAATGCCTGGTTCTTTGGTTCCATTTGCACAGTCCTCTTCAATACAGCTTATCCCTATTTCAGGAAATTTAGTGGGAGGGGATGTCAAACAAGGCAGCAAAGAGGGAACATTTCCTGTCTTTAAACTGCTTTGCACAGCATTTTTACTACATCTTGCAGCTTCTACCCAGTATTGGGTCTTGTCAGAACATGATCTTAGGGAGAAGGCCTCATCACTTGAACTGAGAACTGGTGGATCGTTGCTTGCTGATGCTGCCACCATGAGGTTGCCATTGTTAAGGTTTCTCTGAGTCAACACTCCCTCCCAGTTCTCTTCAGCTATTTGGTCTAGAATTGCATCTTTTGGGCAGTCATTTTGATGTGGCTCTATGGCCATCTCCTTCTCCTTGTAATCAACTGGAGTTTGCAAAATGGGGCAACTTGCAACAGCAGCTTTCGAAACACATTTGGTCACACGGTTGACATGCAAACGAGCTTGCAAACTTGCCAGCTTTTGGCTTAAGTTTGAAATTTCCCTTGCCACTTCATTCTCGATGTCGCACTGAATCTCTTCTTCCAAATCAACCTCCACTTCTGCCATGGTCATCATCTCATTAACATATCCAAGAGATAATGGAGATTGTCTCAGTTCATCTTTGAGCTGTGGAGGATCCTCATGCAGGAGGCCTGCCTTTTCAATCTCTGCAGTGCAAATTTGACTTTTTGACCCTTTGAGATCTAGATTCAGTTCCTGGAGGTCTTGGATGCTTGTCTCCATTTCTGCCAACTCAAGTGATGGCACTCCTTTGTTTCCCACAAGTTCTAGGGCATCATCAATCTCAATTTGCCCATCTTTGGGTGAAGATGCTTTGACTGACATCTTCCTTGTTGAATTCAACTCCACCTTTTCACCAACAATACTGCCTTCAACTTGAATCCGTTGTTGTGTACTAATGCCTTGAGATGGTGTGCCAGGATTGGGCACATTTGCTAGCTCCAGATTGATTGCAACAGTTCTGAAAAGCATAAACAACATAAAATTGAGGCAAATTCATGACCAACAATGGAACATATTCATGGGTGTGGTTACATTGTCCACTGCAACATATAGAGCCAACTATAGTAGTACCTGCAACTCCCACACTTCACTGTTGAGCTGGCAAGTTCCCCTGGGCTGTTGTCAGCATCTTCCATTACACAATTGGCAACCAACGTGTTGACAGAGCACATTGCTGTCGCAACAAAATGAGGATTCGCTGGCAGGTTCACCAAATCCATCCTGCTGATTTCAGGAACCACCTCTGGCAGGTCTTCTGCAACAGCTGTATCAGCCTCAACACGTGAGCAAGCTGAAGATTTTCAACTGCAGCTTCCAACTATGCTGGTATGTAGTTTCTTTAAGACTGCTTTCTATTAGACAAGCATCTTGTCTCTATGAAAGGAAGTAGAATTGAAAAACCCTCTTATAAATTGGAATGTGCACTGGACGATTCCAAATGAGAGAATTCTGGAATACCTGCAACGGTGGTGTATTCAGCACTTCTGGCTTTGTCCTCTTCTTTCTTTGGATTCTGCCCACATGAAACCTCTCTTCCACAATTGACAACAGACACCTTCTCAAGTTTCACTGTGGAGACAAATGGTGCACAATCTGCACTAGAGCTTCCAATGGATCCAGCGGGCACACTATCAGCACCGGAACTTCCTATGGATCCACAATCATCACTGGTGCTTCCAATGGATTTAAAGGGTGCACAATCAGCAGTGGAGCTTCCAATGGATCCCAAGGGTGCACAATCAGCACTGGATTTTCCAATGGATCCAAAGGGTGCAAGATCAGCAATAGAGCTTCCAATTTTACAAGAATCATCTGAGTAGAATGCAGGATTGCTCCACACCACTATGGCTCCAGCATGTTGAGACACAGATTTCTCAGTTTCCTCTTCAGCCACTGCAGGCAGTAAAACATGCTACCACTCAATTACAGTTGCCACTTTCAACTGATCTGACACAAACTCATCATGGATTTAAGTCAGCTTTGCCATGGAAAAGAAGGAAAAAGTTTTACCAGAAGACTGGGGAGTGGCAATCAGCTTCTCTGGAGTTAATGATCCTGGTTCCAGACCAGACTGTGTAGCTACCAGCTGCTGCTGCTTCACTGCTGCCATGGCAGCCTGAAACTGCAAAGATCTTGCAGGCTGAACCACCTCAACACAGCCACAAAACAAAGCACATTTTCCCAGTTGTCTCAGCACACCACTTTCAGCTAACGAAAACGCCAGAAAAGAGGATTGACAGTACTAGCTGGGGCATGCAAGTAGTCGCCAGTCTGAGTCTCCAGGAGGCCTGAGCATCTTTTTCTTCTTCTTCTTTGCAGGAAACACAAACGCTTCTTCTTGCAGCACATACATACAGACATACATACATACAAGCGAAGCAAGCATCCACAAAAGCAACAAAAAGAATTCTCCAACAACAACAAGACGCAAGAATTGTTCAAGGATCCATCAAACAAGAACCTCTGATGATGATGATGATGAAGAGGAGTTCACAAAACTGCACAGAAAACATTACCTGCTTGCAACAAAAGAGTATGCGACATACTAACCAGTTCATTGACACTTAGCGGGCACAAAACCACTTCTTCCTCTTCTTCATCTTCCCGCCGCTGCCCTCGAAACTCCTTTCTGCCTCTTCCTCCTCCTCCTCCTCCTCCTCCTCCTCCTCCTCCTCCTCCTCGCACTGAATATCTCTCTAACAGCGATCGAGGCAACGGTATCTTGGAAGGCGAACGACGGTCAGACATCTGCATCGCATCAGTAATAATAAAAATAATACGTTGGAAATTTCTGCCCAGCAAGTTCGCAGATTTATCACAAAGAAAAACACCGAGACAGATAGAAAAACATAGAGAGAGAGAGAGAGAGAGAGAGAGACTTGATGCAGTAAGTAGTGCTCAAGAGAAAGGAGAGGATCCTGTGAGAAACAGAACTGAGAACAGGTGCTCAAGTGAAGAAGAAGAAGGAAGGAAGGAAGGAAGAGACCATGCGAGAAACTAAACTGTGAATTTTGTGCTGGAATGCAACAAACAAAAGCTGGAATTTTACAAACAGAAGATCAATAAAACGTTCAGCTAAGCTTTTTTTCTAATTTTTTTTCCGGTTTTTTTCTTGGGGGTTTTTTGTGGCGTTTTTTGAAAGTGGAGAAACAGGGAAATTGGGGGAAGTGTAAGCGCCAGAGTGAGAAGAGAAACGAGGGAGAGGCCGAGGGGGAACGAGCAAAGCGACAAGGGACAAACGGACGCATTGATGATGATGCTCAAGTTTAAACCAGCGTTGGGCGGGTACACCGGACCAGTAGAAGAGAAGAGAAAGGGAGGGTGGCCCTGCCTTCCTACCTACCTACCTACCTACTTCTCCTCACATGGTATGTAGTACCTACTTACCTACCTGTGTATTTCCTACCTACCTACCTATGTATTTCCTACCTACTTACTTTCCTACTTCTCAGGAGGTTGCTAGCCATGCAGTTTTTTTTTTTTTCCCCCAATTTTTTGATGTAGCCAAAGTGGGGATGATCCATCTTCCACAGGAAGATTTAGCCAAATTTTGATTACAAGCTAAATATGAATGTACAATTTTTAAACAAACATCCGTTTATATTTTTGGCTACCTTCTTGAAACACGTATGGAAATCCGGCAATTTTTCTGTAAATTTTGGTTGAATTTCTGGCTATTGGAAATCTCAAAAAGAGCTTTGATTTTAGCATTTTTAGTAATTTAATATAGCTTTTTGGCTATGTATAGCCAATGAAAAAAAAAGGTGTGGGTGGGTACCTACCAGTGTTGTGCAGGTATCTATTTTTAACCCTGTCTGTATACAGACAAGGGTTATAATATTATATACCTAGTGTACTAATGTACATCGAAGGTGTTGAATAGGCTTGTGTGTAGGTGTGTCGAAAAAATGTTATGGCCAATGAAATTGCTGGATTTGGTGATCTGAATTTTTTATTTTCTTAATTTATCTTAAGTGAACTAACAATTCAATGTGTAATTAGAGTTTGGTAAGTTTGTGAGAAATTAAAAAGACAAATGGAAATGCATTTGTATTATTTTCAATGTCCAGCATAATAGAGTTGTGTGTAGACCTGAAGAATTTATTTTTTTCAGGCCAATGGGATTGCTACAGTTGAGGGTGTGAATTTCTTTTCTTAGTTATCTTGAGTGAACTAACATTCATCAATGTGTAATCTATCTATGAAGGAAGGTTGTTTGTTTGTTTTGTTTTGTTTGAACTCACGAGATCCATCGAACCAGGATGCTTAAAATCACATTCTTGGTGTCTTTGGAAAGCTCTAAATGAGGACGGGTGCCTCAGCTTCGTTCCTCGACGTTTGGACTTGCAGTGCAAAAGTTCTTGAATATTGAATAAAGAAGGACTTGCAGTGCAAAAGTTCTTGATTATTGAATGATTTCTTCACTGAAAATTAAAATCATAGCTAAAAATTTCAGAGGAATTGGAATGTGCTTTTGGTGTTGTTGGAAAGATCTTGATGAGCAGGATTTAATGGAATTTATTTGGTAAGATTTGGATTCAGAATATGAGAGATATTGATTTTTTTTAAGTGAATTCTGTCACTGAAAATACAAATAAATCCAAAAAAACCACGTTGGTTTGGAAGGAAAAATCAGTTGAGGACGTGGTAACACTTGGACCAACGGGCACAGGCCACACTAGTTAAGAGTCCAAGGAATTAGTGCCAATACCAATAGGTAGGGTGTTAGTTCTTTCTTGTTTGGCCACAAATTCATTTTGTTCTTGGTGGTTCTTGGTGGGAACATAATACCCTTGTGTCTAATGTCGGGACCATTGATAAATACCACATGATGCATGTGAAAATTGGCTGCACCAGAAACCCTAACCATTATGAACAGGGACCCCAACAGACCATGACAGGACGGATGGATGATGGGACAAATGGATGAAATGATGCTTCACATCCCGATGTCCTTTACTATATGTAATAATGCTGTTAGTTTCACACCCAAGCAATGAAACAATTTTTATTGGGAGTGAAAGCATTTCGATATGTCACTTTTTGTTTTCCAAGTTTTTTTCCTTGAGGATTGTAAAAGAAGTTTTCACAACTGAATACGTAAGTTAGTGAAAAAAAAAATGAGGTTTTGAGGTACAGAAGGAAATTGAGGTACAGAGAGAACCAAGAAATTGTTTTGCATTGTTAGGCAAAGCTGATGTAAAAGTATTCTGAAATTTCAGAACATATCAAGAGAAATTTCCCAAAATTTTCAACAAGGAAAATTTGAATTAATATGTGTGGAATCTGACAATAATGTAAAGGTAGTGGGGCAAAAAAAAACCAAAAGAAATCGAACTTCCATGAAAGAGTGTGTGCTTAACATTAGAGAAAGATTTCCTGGAAATGTTGCTTCATTTTCTGAATCCTAGATTAATGAAAGAAGTCCATATGCTCAAAGTGAAAATAAAATGCACTCAAATATCTACAAGATATATAATAATTGATTTTTTCGAAGAATTTTTGTTTGTAGCCAAAGTGGCAATCATAGATAGGAAGATAGAACCAATTTTGCATTAGTTAAATGTACAACATCTTCTCTAATTGTTTTGTGATTTGTAACATTTATCAGATTTTGGTACTAATGTTATTATAGATTACTGCAGCCCATGAATGTCATAAAACCATTTTAGCACAAATGAAAAAGTTCAAAGTCTATTATCAAGTGCAATAGTAAACCTTCATTCAGAGAGGTTGGGTGTAATGTAACGGTTACAAAGTTACAAACATCAATCTGCATCACATTCATGTTTGGGAAATATTGCAGAACTTTCCAAGTGAACATACCAAATCAAAAAGCATGATAGCTCCAAAGCAAAAAAAAATGGAAGGACTCGCAAAAGAAACCTGTCCTCTCCACCTTTTATTGAAATTGTGTTTGTTTCAGGGGTGTGACTTTGAGCATCCTCTCACTCTAACCTGCATTTCAAGAGGGGTGGCATTTCAAAGGTCAGTAGCAACTTGACTTGCAAAGATCTCCTTGCCATGGTTGTTCAGCACCTTGGATAACTGGCTGAGACAAGTGAGTAGTTGACTAAGTGCATCATATAGCATACAACTAGCCAACAACATTTGGAGCTGTAATCACTAACTATTGGCCCTAACTACTATAAAATTTACCTTGCTGTCCTACCAACTATTCTATGGTGGACTTATGCAACAATGGAAACTGCTCCACTGGAAGACAGTCAAAATCAGTGGAGAGCATTGACATATAGCGGACAAGAGCTAAGTTGTACCAGAGAAACCTATACCAAGGCTGAAACAAAGTTGTGGATGAAATCTATTGATAGCCATCTAATGTACTTAAGCAAACTGAAATGCCAATGCTTTCCACTGCTCTTGCTTCCACAGAACTGATGAAATCTTGTGATGACATAAGGGTGACACAAGAATAGAGATGTCCATTAACACTACAAGGCTGCATAAATAGTCCTACAAAGATGGCTATGAATTGAGAAGAGGGGTAAGATGCTTGAAGGCTCGCTCATAAACAGGTTTTTTGAAGTCGACCGCCTGCATGTGCCACAGTTTGATTAGCACACTGGTTGCATAACTACCAGGAAAATTTGAGAAATGTAGACATCACATCAGCCTTGCCTGAAATCTCAGTTCTACTGAAACTGATGAGGCCAGAAAGGTACATCCTTCTGAATTTCAAATCATGCAGCTTTTGAAATGCTGGATGATGTTCTCAAACTGAGCACTAAAGAGACTTGTAGACTTCCTCCTCAATGCAATGATGGCCAAGAAACCACATACATTACTAATAACTTCTTCCACTGGCACCCATTTCCACTCAGAAAACTCTGCCACTTCTGTGCCATCACCTGCCAGGTTGATCTCACTTTCATCCCCAGTAAACCTGAACAAAAACCTGTGGCATAAATGTACACTGCATAAGCATAATCTATCAAGTAATTTCCTATCAGTTTACAACCTCTAACCTTCATTTGCTTCAGAAACTGTGTCTATACAAATATGGAGAGGGATTTTGGGTACTTCCCAACATGTGACAATTAAATTACCATTTCTGAGCTTGTCCTGTCCATTCTTTTCCCCACAAGGTAGTCATCTTTACCTTTGCATCAGGTGGAAAGTCATATGTTAACCACTCTTGGACCTGCAAAGAACATGCTATCAGAAGGTATAAAACACAGATTCAATCCAGCCCCATTGGAGGAATTGTCCAAGCATGGCAAATAATACAGAAATTATTGGCTGCTGGGAGGGTGCATTTGCATATCTCTAACTAAAGTCACAGAATTCAGAATCATTTGATGTGACCCCTTTCTTTCTTGCTTTACACATGACCCCTCCAATGCTCTGTATGTACAGTATTTGCAATAACATCGTTGCTGACAGTCCAAATATCTGAAATAAGTTTTCAAATGTCAAATATTTGCTTACGCACTCCAGTTCATCACATTGACTACCTCTCTTGGAAAGCTCCTAAATGGTTCACTCAGTGAGTGTTAGTGACCTTCAGTGCAGTAACTGCAGTCAATTGTAGGGCAAAAACATGGGCACCAAGCATCTATATACAAGATTGCAGAGAAATTTCCACAGCATCACTTTGAAGATAACATGACAATGAGAGCAGTCATAACCTCATGAGAGTTGCTCACAAAGTGTCAGACTAACACCATCATGATAGCATTGATGAGCTGTCATGACTAAATGACTGATTTCATAAACTCTCCACGGTGGGTGTGGATAAGTATATAATAATCCAGCCAAGGTTTCAACCAAACTATTATACAGATTCTGTGCCCTGAGTTTCTGTCACTATTCTAGAACTCGGTCATGTTGGCTAGAACTCAAGAGAAATAGCTAATACAAAAAAGTCAATAGTATCCTCATTCAAGCTGCACAAGCTTGTGAGGATAAGCTTCAGTTCATTTTAGCTTGTTGCTAAACAAACAAACAAGCATAGAGACAGCTACACAGAGGGTAGTGGTTGCAGCTTCCTGCACCCTGTACATATCCTTTAAGCCACCACTGGGCACAAAGTATAAGATATGCAATACCTCCCCAAGAAACTTGGCCGAGATAACACCTGTCTCCTCCCTCAGTTCCCTACATGCAGCTGCCTGAGGGTCTTCTCCTTCATTGACCCCTCCCTGCACTATCCCAGCTCCCAACCACTCCTATCCATTACCACAATGTTTTCTCCTCCTACCATATCTCCACTAGCATAAAACAACTCCTCCATCTCTACTGAAGCGCATGACATGGTTCTTGCATTCTACAGATGCAAAAAATCACCCCAACTATGTACCTTTCTTTGAGCATCAATATTGTTGAATCATGGTTCCACTGATCATGCTAAGCTGTTCACCATCTAGTTGCTAAAGAAAATGCCTTGTTTTGGGAAGAGGATTGCAATCAGAGTAGGGAAGCCAAAAACACAATACCTGTGGCATTTGCCAGGTTCCAGGAATATTGACTCGTGAAGCCACAAACACCTGCAAGCAGCCAGTTTCTCTTCAGACTTTTTGCAACTTCATGATCTGAAACAAATATGTTCTCTCAAGTCCTTACAGGAGGTTGGGGTGTATAAAAAACACCCTGAAAACAGCCCAGAAGGTTCAAGATGTATAAAGAAAGTGCTAGTGATTTCCTGCTCAGATTCATTTGAGCTCCACTGAGAGAGAAAGAGAGAGAAAGAGAGAGATCTATTCATCCTTGAACTAGAACAGCCAATGATGATAAGTACTTTGAAATATCACAACTCTAGGCAGTACTAGGTTCCCACTGCACAGAAGATAATTTTACACTGGTTGATGAAAGAGTCCCAGGGAAACTCCGGTCAAGCTCTATAACTGAAGTTCTTTGAAATGTGTTCATCTTCGACATCTTTTGCTGTTCTTTGACATCATATGGCATCCAGCATCGCTACACATACTGCCTTTGGCTACGAGTGGACGAAACATCGACCTTTGAAAGCCCACGTAGAGGGGAAAAACACCATCGTCCAAGGTTTCCATAACACGTACAACCCTAAGACCCCCCTGAAAGGGAATGCCTTTAACGAAGATGACCGAAACATACATGCCAGTCCGATCTTGATACACCTTTGATTTGTATCACAAACACAAGGACTCGAACTTGAAAATACTTTGGTGTGTACACAGAGATTTCCAAGTCGGTATACAACACTTGGAAAAACAGGTACGAGATTACAGTAGAAATCTCGGGAAACAACACGGTCTGGAACCAGCTTTTTCCCTCCCGAACACAGACAGAAAAAAATTCATCAGAAGAAGAAGAAAAAGTATTACCTCATTTTTGTCATTCACAAGGCAGATGCCTACATTTGCGCGATAATCAGGAGGAGGAGAATTGCAGGCCGCAGCCATGGAAGAAGAAGAAGACGACGACGACGACGACGACGACGGCAACGACGGCAACGACAAGGTAGCGTTGTATGTCCGACGTCTCAAATGTGCTTCCACCACCCCCTGATTCTTCCTCCCCCTCCTCCTCGACCTAGGAATCGACAGCCCCCCGAACCTGCAGCGAACTGCACTTTCTATGCCACTTGTTTTCCGCGATGTCACTGCATCCCGTGAAGTTGATGAAAAGGCGATGCTGCTGAAGCAAGACACTGCGGAGAACACAGCGAATGTGGCCGTGGAGGAACAAGGAGACGGGAGAAACGCAGTAGGGAAACGCACAGGGAGAGATGGCAACAGCAGCGGCATCGCCCTCACTACTCTTCACATCGTCGCCAGAGAGAAAGAAGGCCCGGGGCGGTGTGAACCAAGCCCCCCCAGCGCCACCATCCACTGAAAGGATGCCAAATGTGGATGGATGAAGTACTTCATCCGTCGACATAACCACCATTTCCAAAAACAACAATATGCATAGATAGTAGTGCCTTCATGGGGGCAGTCTGATTGAAATTTTTTTAGGGCAAATTTTTGGATGAGGAAAGTTAATATTACTTTAGGACGATAGTTAAATTATTTTTGGAAATCTTGAACTTTTTAGAAATTGTTTGTTTAACATGTCCAAATTTAAGGGAATTACAAAGGACTAGTGGTACCCGTGACCTTCGGACACCCGTGGCTACGCCACTCCAATCACCCCGAACGTGCAGTGGTCCCAATCGACGTTATGCAGGTATCAGAACCAGCCATGTGTACCTTCAGGTTATCAGTCCGAGTATTTACTCTATTACCCAACGTGAAAAAACCCAAAACCCCGGTTCTGACATTTTGAACCTTGGTTCCCGAAAGTTTTGGAAATTTTCGAAAACACGTTCCTTTATATAACCGTAGGTTCTTTCGATAATTGG
>Ga0116231_10004499_pt1 | contig 28204 bp, 15 predicted proteins | sample S1TSphgellanicum_2_FD_89695 | JGI IMG/M metagenome (GOLD analysis project Ga0116231, IMG submission 89695) | Host-associated microbial communities from peat moss isolated from Minnesota, USA - S1T2_Fd - Sphagnum magellanicum MG | ecosystem: Host-associated > Plants > Peat moss > Unclassified... | reverse complement strand
GCATTCGAGACACCCTTGGGTGTTGGGACTTGCCACGGGCACTTGGACACACAAGACTCACCACGGCCCGGACTCGGGGGAAGCCACCACCTTCCCCCATATAGTATTCTCTGTGTCTCACCACGGAGGCTACATCCGAATGGCACATTTTGTTGGGACTCCCAAAATGGAGTCCCGAAATTGTCCCAACTGGACTCCCGGAACTTTGAACGGCCATAACTCCTCGTCCCAAGCTCGGATTGGGACGAGTCCTGAATCAAAGTTGTAGCTCTCGTCGAGAGCTTTCCAACGCCGTGTCGCACTTTTCAAGGCGACGTCGGGAAGAGGTCGATTCCCGACTTTTAGTGGTCAGGAGTCAAACTGTCAATTTGACTCCCGGCCCTTCTTTTGCCCATAACTTGGGCTGCAGATGTCCGAATGGCCAATGCGAGGCCATTTTCGATATCTACGTTTCAAGACCTTTTCAATGACATCAAGAACACTTCAATGCGAGGTGTTTTGGGCCTGGCTGTCGAGCTCTGAACATTCGGGAGTCTCGACGGAGTCCAAACCTCCAACTTTTCCAAGTGTTGGGCTTCACCCCCACACTTGGCCAAAGTGGGGTTGCGACACATATGGTGAATGAACACCACATGAAGACTTCATTCCCCTTGTTATTGAAATGTATGGGTGTCTTTGTTCTCATTTTGATTCATTTTTTACCACTTGTGCACATACCATTATTGTGCGCCATTAGCGATTTTCTTTAGTCCCGTCAATGCTTGCTATAGCATGTGTCCATAGACTTCAACGTGCGTAAGCCATAACAATTCTTTGATGGGTTGTTGCATTTGGTTGGGGTTTTTCATTTCTTCCACACATCGTAGCTAATGCACTTCTGTCATTAGCTGATTTGTGGCAAATGACAACTCTTTCATCTTTTGTATTATTGTTCATTACCATTTTGTAGCCATGAATCTTTTTTGCATAGGTTTTTTACTTAATTTTTGTTGATTGTTTATTTTTTTTTCTTTGGGTTATGTCTATTCATGTTCTCATTTGCCTTGTACTTTTGATAAATGGGTTCCCATCCTTGATTTTTAGTTACAAGTTTTTTTTTCTTATCATTTTTAGATTGATTGAAATTTGGTAGCTTCTCTGGGGGGACATTTAGTGTAAAGTTTGGGATCTACTTATGTTAAACGACCATTTTTAAATAGGGTATTAGATAATTGTCGAACCTATTTTTCATCACCTTATTATTATTTATATAATATATACATATTAAAATCATAATTATAATCCATTATTTTAAATTATTACATATCTTGTATTATAATTAAGTTAATTATTGAATAAAATATTCCTTTTCAAAAACTAATTAACTTATAATTGTTACCCAACAACCAATATATTGCACCTTATATGTTTACTCATGTATTTTATTATTATTTACTAATATTCCCCCTCCCCCTGCCCCCACCCCCGGTTGTTCCCTTGTCTAGGGAACAACCAAAATTTGGATAGTTCATGTAGCCCTTCTTGAAGGAATCTAGCCCCTGTCCAAAGAGTGACTCAAATTTTGATTACCCTTTGGATAGGGTCACACCAAATTGTCCAAGGACTGTACATAGCCATTTTCAAGGCTTGCAACGGAATTGCCATCATGAGTTTGATGGGGCCTGGATTGGGCTGAAACTCAGTCCATTTTCATTGGACCCTCTGAGGGACCTTAAATTGTGTTAATCCCTTGTCATTTGAGCCATGGAAATATTCTCACTTCATGGACATGGTGTACATCTTGTCCACCTTGCAACCTAAGTTTGTTGACAAGCAAAGTGGGGGCTTGGACTAAGCCAAGACTTAGTTGCCTTGACTGAAATATGGTGAATCCCTGGATAGGTTGATTTCCAACAGTGCAAATTGCACTCTAGATTGTGAGGTTCCTTGGAATTGCGTTGGTTTGTCTAGTTCATCTCCATCCCCTGAGTTGTTTTTAAATTATGTTTTTTTCAATAATATTGCAACTAAATCTCAATGATGATTTGGACGAATGAGATTATTTCTCACGATTTCACAAATAATTGAGATTAATTTAATTTTTTCAATGAGTGATTACAATTGATCCTTGTTTTAAAAAACTCAATTGAACTTTTTTAATATAATGGCATTCAATGTTATTATAATGAAAGGTGAAGTTCACATGTGCTGGGTTCTCAAGGGTACCTATTGTATAAATTTTGCACATGCATTAAGGTTCCCAAAGGTAACTATTTTATCCATTCCAAGATGTAACCATTATCTAATTTTAATTGAAGTAAGTGGTTACTTAAAGTTAATGTTATAGATTTTTAATGAAAATTTACAACAACTTTCTTAATGTATTATGAAAACATTTGAAATTTTGAAATAAATTTAATGAATATAGAAGACACATTTAAAAACAAATGTAATCAATGTTTTTTGTTATCTTACAGGTTTTTAAATAGATTTGAAAATGACATTTCTATGAAAAAAATATGGGCACCTTTATGTTATTTATAATGCAACATTTTTTGGGATCATAAGAATTTTTAAAAAAATTAAATCATTATTTTAAACATATTTTACCAAATATTTCACTATTAGTTGAAAGTTAGTCCTTGTCCTAAATTGATTCCTATTATTTTATATACATTCCAAATTTCATTTCCATATTTGAAAAGATTTACAATTTTACAATTTTAGACATCACATCAAAATAATGAGACAAGTCCTTATGAAACATTAATATTTAGCATACAATGTAGGATGTGGCCCCTTTTGTGGTAATAACATTATTTTTTGAAGGTCCTTTCAAAATATAGATTGATAACTTTGAGGTTTCTTTACATTGTGAAAATAAACCATATAGTTGTGATATAATCCCATAATTGAAAAATACGTGGGATATTCTTTGTTTGACTTAACTTCATTCAGCTCATTAAATTACATGTGCATGTAATCTATAACCTAAGTCTAGGTCATATCATTTACACAAAATCTAACAATTGCAAATAATAAATTGACATCTGCAAATGAAAACATTAAGTCATTTAGGGTTTTCATGGTATGGTGTAAACAAAAAGTAGTTGCAATTTGACAATTTTCATTAGAACACACTTTTTATATATCTTTAGAAATAGTTGGAAGAAGGATTTTGATGGAAATGTGCAATTCAAGGTGGAAACATCTTAAACTTTCATAATGTTGTTAAATTGGTGCACATATCAACAATTCAATTGTCATTTTAAACTTGTAAGTATGTGTCACAAACATAAATATATAATAAAAAGATTTTAAAATGCTAATTTTAATGAGAAATTTTTCAAGAAAATTTCCACATATAAAGAGACAACCATAATGAATAATCTTCCACATCAAAAATTTCAATTTATTCTAAAGTCATGAAGTTTATATTAGATGATACAAAAATATTTGATAATACATTATGTTATTATAATGTTGATGATTATGATTTTTTTAAGTTGCAAAATGTTCTTCCATTAAAGATGTAATTGAATCAAGTGTTGTTTTTATCATTTAAGAAAATAAAATGAAAATTTAAAATTAATGAAAAATGGTTTGTAATTCTTAAATAGGGTGTTTTAAGTAATCTTTATGAAATTATTGATGTACATTTACATAAAAACACGACTATGAATCAATTGAATGTAATTTCTAAAAAAATTCAAAATGAGTAAAATTTTACATGTTATTATTTCTGATACTATATGTACTTCCAGTTTTGACACAAAATGTGTGCACCATACCAAAAAAATAACTGAAATCTACATATTTTATAATTGTAATCATCATACTGAGGGCAACACTTAACCATAAACATCCTTAATATTCTTTGAAAGGTTACTAGTTTCAACAACTCAATGGGTTACTAAAAATGATTAGAAATTTCAAACCACATACCTGATTCAGGTATTGAGTGCCTCAATCAAACACAGGTGATTCTTGGAAGTAATCTCCACAAACTTGATTTTGGAAAAACCAGCTTTTGTTAGAAGTTGTTCCCATTGTTGCTTGGTTCTTTCCGTACCCCTACTGGTTATAGTCATGATACCCATGACCTCTATAAACATATGAGTTGTAGAAAAAGAGTCTCCCTCCAAATTTACAGATGGAACCACCATTTCACATATGGTCACTTTCCCAGTTAGTGGTGATGCCTTGATGCAATTGCTCAACAATTTCTTGCAATGTTCATCATCCAAGCATGCAAAATCTGTTATTCAATATAAATGTCCCTCAACTATATAGAACCCATTTGCTCATCATAACTTTTGGCTTTAGTTGTTTATCCATCCTTGTATGTGTATTTTGCCTATATTTTGTTCATACATGCAACAATCATAGATCATGTCCTTACTTATATCTTAAAAAATATGACATCACCACTTGGTAGAAAGTCAAACATATTTCCCCCAACTTGCTCCACTCCTACATGCACAAAAGAGTAGAGAGAATTAACAAAAAGTTTAAATTGTATTTATCATATGGCCTAGGGGACCCTTCTTTTACATAATACTTATAAAAGCTTCAAAAAGACAACTTTTCAATTGCAGCATGTATTGGGTATGTGTTAGGTTCAGGATATATACAGAATTTGCAAACTCTTTTTCACACCTATAAGAGAATGTATAATGTTCTATCAAACTCATGTAATTTATGTTTGTGTACACTAATTTCAACCATAGTTATATGAGTGTAAAGGTATGACCCTATAATACCATTTGATCTTTGTAAAATCATTTAGATGTAAATGTAAATCCTTCACACTTATATCTCAATATAATGATTAAAACTGGGTGAAATCGCGTGAGTGTAAAATTGGGGAAACATACCTTTCTACACGCTCTCTTTAGGTTATGGATGTAAAGTGGAAACTACAATTAGGTAGTTGGTTACTTGATATAACTCAAGGATGGATGTCCAATAAGAAAGAGATAGGTCATGAAGGTAGCCCCTAAAGGTGTGGTTATGGGAATCACAATCTAGGACCTTCATAAGCATTCTGTCTAATTCTGACAAGATTTCCACCATTGTTAATCCAATCCTTCTGGCCATGCAGTTGTTGTAGGCATGATTGAATCCTGGATCCTCACCCATGTACTCCCACATATTCTGTGTCACAAAATATAGGAAAGCTTGGAGCACCAAAACCCTCTATTTGGGCCTTTACTAGTGGTTACAACATCCAACATAGAGTGTTCATTATTTCTCCATGCTCACCTTTAAACATGAAGTTTTTTTACAATATAAAGTATAGCTATGTCCATGTGACTACCTAGGCCAATCATTATGGTTGGTTTAGGGTATCTTGTGAATATTTGCAGGTTCAAAATTAGTTTTACACAAGTTAAAGGCTAGGTGCAATCAAATTAACATGTTTTTCATATTTATATACAAAATTATATTAATGTTATAAATTTTCAATGTGTTCACATGGAAATGTTCTTAATATAATATGGAAACATGTCAAATAATTTGAAATTATTTTAATGAATATAAAGTCCTCAAAAGCACTTCTAAATCATTATAACTAATATTTTGGTTTTTTTAATAATTCAAAATGCATTAAAAATGGCATAATCATGTATAATAATTATTCACACTTTCACATGTTAATATAGTACTATTATTTTATTTTAGTGAATGTTTTTGATAACTATAAAAATCATGAATTTGCCATCCATCCTCTTTTGTAACCAACTACAGTTTACCACATCATCCTACTAACAGGCAAACCGATTGCTTTGTGAGCAGTCATGAAAGTGGGCAAATGTGATTTGTTAGTGTGTTTGCAAATGGTTCTACTTCAATGTCCAAAATACTCTATGTAGGCCACCAATATACTACTGCCACTAGACATGCTCTTAACCATTTTACATCTTTAATCCCATGGTTTGTTTTTGTCAATCTTGTGATGTAGCCAGAGTGGCCATCACTAATCATCCAAATGAACATTTGGCTGAATCTGCCTATTAAATAAGATGTGAAAGTAAAACATTTGAATCATCATTTAAAAATTTCTAGCTACCTGCTTGAAGCAAATATAACAATCTATCAAATTTTTAATGTTTTTAATTTTTTTCCATTTTGGGGAAAAATCACTTAACTTTCACATTTAAAAATTTCATTTCATTTTTTGGAGAAATTTCACCAACTAAAAAGGCTACTTGAATTAGATCTAAGACCTCCCACTCTTAAGGAGTAGGACTTAGAACCCTCCCCATTTTATGCCTCATGACCTATGCATGTTTAGGTTCATTAAAACCTTTACATTGTGCTTTTCAATGGGTAAAGCAGCAGGCTCATGGGTGATGGACATTCCCAAAATATAGGGTCAGATGTGAGTACCACCTTGTCCTAGGCCCCTTATTTTCAGAACGCCACCACCTTCGGGCTTTATCTTATACTTGTTTGGTGAATGCCCTCACTCTAAGGCTTTTATGATTGTCAGTATGGTATATGGGTTTGCACTTGGTATCTAAACTCATATCAACATTGGTGGCAAGGATAAAGCCCGAAGAATTGGTGGTAGAATTTCTTTTGAAGTGTATATGAAGGGTGCCGTACCCTCTGTAATATTTCTGCTGCAACAGAGGATGGCACTTTCTGCCTAAGGTGCCTCCTTTCATTCTCAAACAAAATCACAGATGTCTAGAAGTCTACCAGATCTTTATGCACAATAAGGACCTCAAGCGAGATGCTTCTTAGAATATGGGTCTCACACTCAACTGGCTCCTTCCTCACATTGGGTCCTTATTCACAAATCCATCCCATTGGAGGTCCTTACCCTACACATAACACAAGAGTGAAGGATATAGATTTATATCTATGTTTGTATGGAATTTGAGTTGAGGAATGTGAGCTGACCTTGCCATTGGCAATGGTGAAGGGGTACTGGCCAGAAAAAATTGCTTATTGCATATATCACCAAGCCTTCATTCGAAAAGGCTGCAAGCTTCCAACAATTATTGGAGCCACTAACAGCTTGTGATTCTTCATAAACAGCCTAGAGTCTTTGTTCAGCCCATACTAAGTAGAATCATGAGCCTCAGAAGTTGAAGCAGTAGGCAGAGGATCTGCAGGCTTACCAGAAGTAGCACTGAAGAACCCCAAAAACTAGCAGGGCTTTCATCAGGCGGTTGAGATTTTGGATATGAATGGTTTTAGTTGAGCCAATTCCTTTTGCAATCTCATGGATGGAGAGGAATGCCCCTGGACCTGCCCTAGTTATGGTGTCAAAAATCCCAATAGTTATAGCTGCTTTCACTACAAACAACTTATTTATGCCTGCCAAGAGATTGTTGACAAACTCAGAGCTTGCCTGCTGTTCCTCATCATCTGAATCAACATCCTATGCACCACCACCACACCTCAGAGCTTCGCCTAGTACTTCTAATTCCATTTCTTTTTTTATGTAATATGCAATTTGGTGGATGATAGTGCAACACTGCTAGAAATTTGACTAACATGTGTCTATGTTCAGCAATAACTTCACACATATGCCTTATTCTTAAAAGCTCAGGGTAAACTTGGGAACTGCTAGAACCCACTTCCAAATGATTTGATGCAGTCACATAGCACTACTACATGAATCTTTGACTAAGGTAATTAGACCTGATTTCTATCTTGCCTCCCCAATACTCATAAAACAAGTCACTGTTCAATATTCGAATCAAGCATGTACTGGTTTGAACGGACTGTTGGGCTGGAAGAAGAAACTCAAACATAGAAGATCCTGGACAATTGCTGCAAGTCCAGAGCTCAAAAGAGAAGACATTATCACACAGAACTGAAAAGACAACCAACTTCTGTATGCCTTTCAAGCAATGAGGGAAACCTGACTGGAGCAAAAGCAGGAAGGGGGGCAGTACCTGCTCCAAGTCCATATCTAAAGTCAAAGAAACAAAAGCTATCACAAAAGACTGATCAAAAGCTGAAAATGAGGAACTTTTGCATTCTTTTGGAGAAATGGGGGTGTGAATGCTGCAGCTTAACAATGGAATTAGTATGGATTTTTAATTTTATTTTTCCTAAGTAGGGTTTCACCTATTCTAGATGCAACCCAAAACCATATATTATATTGTGCAATAAACCCTAAACCCATTAACATTAGTGGGTGAATAAAAAGAGCAACCATTAATTATTTTCCCAAGAAATATTCATCTGATTGCCTACAAAACCAGACCTCATGTAAATCCTAAAATTGCCATAGTAATTAATTTAGCTCTTGCTCCAATATAGCAAGAAATAGGTTGTGCAGTGTGAACCAGCCCCATCCACACTGGTACCTTCACCTTCATGAGTGAGGCCTCTCAGTTGACAAATTAAATCCAAGAAATGTTAGATTTGGACTCAGAGACCCTGCTTTAGTCCAAAGTTTTTCTTTTTCCAATTTTGTGATGGTGTTCAATTGATGATCATCCATAAATATTTTGCCAAATTTGGCCACATTCAAAATATGAAAGTAGAGAATCTTAACCCCTAAGCGTCTAGGATTCTGAAATCCCAAGGGAAAGTGCACCAAAATGTTTTACCCTAATGTTTATGGGTTAAGCACTCTTTTAAAAAAACCATGGAATTTGTGACAAAATATTCTTCAAAATATTTTTTAAAAAAGGCAAAAATTCATCACGAAACAGTGATTGATTTAGTCTAACCATGGGATATTTATAACAGTAGAAGCAATTTAGATGAATTTAGGGGTTTTACCATGATACCAGTGTGAGTAGTTGTTCACCCAAGGTACGTCATGCAATCTAGTTCGAGCACAAGCCTCTGAATACCATGGTCTGGTTCCAGCACCGAAATATTGTGTTTTTCCAGTTACTTGGAATTGGACTCATCCAGTCTGAGAATCACCCAAACGCTAGTCCTGATTCCCGTCCAACGTTGTGCATTTATAGTTATGAGAAATCAATTGGAAATGGTTGCAATTTTGATTTTGGTTATTAAATGAAGGTTCTGGTTTTGTCCTATTTCTTTTTTTGCAAGACAGTTCCAGCAGTGGTTTTTTGTGAATGAATTTTGTTTTCCTGGTTCCTTCTTGGCCTAGGCTATTACTTGATAATCAGTTGGTTTGATTAAGGGTGTGTTCTCTTTTTTTCTGGGCACAAATGGAAAGAATTTAATGATGATGAAAGAAAATCCATTGCAGAAAAGTAAAGGAACACAGGGTGAGTAAGACCCACACCAGGTCAACTGGTTTGATTAAGGTTTATATGACTAAATTCAGGCTATTGGTAAAGCTCTACAAGCATAAAGCACTAGCTTTTTAATTTTTTCCTGACAAACCATTGTTAAGCAGAATACTTGGAGGGCTCAATTACAAGGTGGAAGATTTCTTCCAATTTGTAGACCATCATCCTTCAATTTTGGTTTTTTTTCTTTGCACCATTTCATTTTATGTCAAAGATTTCATTATCTTTTCAACACATCATTACATATATAATGAAACCTGTTAAAAGAAAGAGAGTAGAGAAATTGGAAAGAAAAAGATTTTAGAAAAATGAAAAGGCTAACGCTATATATGGAAGAGAAGGATAGCCCTCTCAGACCTTCCATGTTTTTTTGAAGGGCTACCATTCTCCTATACAAAATTAAGGGATTAGTTTCAGAAGTTAAATATGTGGATTGTTGAGTTGTCAAAAGAAAAGAGGGTTGGATGCCTATTTGGGTTGGATGCCTGCCAAAATAACAGTGCTGCAAAAACTTGAGTTAAGGGTATTTCCTTTTGTGACATAAAAAGATGGGCTGTCTGTGGAGCATCCCTTCAAAGCATTGGGATAGAATCTGAGCTAGGCTTTTGTGCATCAACATGTGACTGGACGTAGGCTAGAATACTCTTGGCAAGATGAAATTGGATCACATCGATTACATTGGCAATTGTCGAATCCCCCCCTGCCACACTTATTAGGCCTAGTGGGTGTCAATGTAACCCACTTTCTACCTCAAAAGCCATCAAGCACATTACTAGGATTGCAAATAGACAATCAACTTACTACATGATGTTAGAATGATGCATGTTCGGTATTTGTTACAGGATAGTAGTTTTCTCTAGATTTTATTTCTTTTTAAGAATCAAATTCAGTGTGAATAGGATTTAAATTATTTTTGTGTTCTGAGGGTTTATTTTAATGCTGTGGTTTTGGAGTTTCATGTTTTGTTTTGAAAGTATAAAGCACACAACAGAAATAGGTGGTTGTTTTGTATTCTTGCTATGCTTTAAGTTTGGATTCTTGCATTTGTGTGCATGTTTCCTTGTGTTAGTTTCAATAATGTTAAGCAGAGTGTCTATAAAATTTTTGCAATTATGTCACGTGTCAATTTTTCACATTCCATATTTGATTTGCACATGTGTCCAACAACTGGATTTTGTTAACTAAACTCTAACAGAGAATTTAGGCTCATTTTATATCATCTAGCCTTGGTTTCAGTGTTTTTTTTTTCCCCAATTTTGTGATGTTGCTCAAGTGAGGATCACCTATAAATTTATTTAGCAAAATTTTGTGATATTCAAACTATGAAAGTAGAAAATCTTAAGCATTTTTTCATGTTGCAGGTAATTGTGGCAAATTTTGGTGATTTTTAAAACTAAAATTATGTTTTTGACAAAAAAATTTCAAAAATGGGGAATTTGCAACAAAACATGCTTTTTCAAAATATCCTTCACAAAATGGCAGAAATTCACTACCAAATAAAAACCACTGCTTGGTTTCATCTCATTTTCTTCACGGATTAACTGCCCAAGTTTACCATTTACTTTTTGTTGGGGCCTGCTAGGGACAACATATTTGGTTTTCTGTTTCCATCAAGACATTACCTACAACATAACATCTAGAATGAGAATCTGGCCATGAGTTGCAACTTTAAGCAAGGGAGTGGGCTTCCAAGGCTGCTAGCAATGATTTTTTTTTCCACAAAATTTAGTTTTGTGAACTTACTTGAGGGGGTTATTGAAGTTTTCTGAACTTTCTAAGGTAGAACAATCCTATGATCAAACACTCACCTTCGATCAAACACTTTGGAACTTTATAAGGAAGTCACAAGTGAGCAAGCAGTGAAGAGCCTTAAGATCATTCATTGCACTCCTTATGACCAAAGATTTGGTGAAAATTAATTGTCCTTTGTATTTTGCAAAGTTTTGTCCTTTCATGCAAAAATTGTGTTCAAGCATGAATGTTGTTTATAACATATGTGAAAGACATATGTTCAAGGATATAAATCAATTTGTTTGGTAATGGGTTAAGAGTTGTGACATTTCATAGTTCAAATTTGTACTCAGATGTGAAAACCTGCATATCATGGGATAGAAAAGTGTTCAATGAAAGGTCCTATTTTGACCAAATCTATAAAATTTGGGGTCATTATGTGGGGTCGTAGTTTGGAATTGGGTTAATATATGGCACATAGATCTAATGCACACAAAAGATCACATAGTCACCTAGAATACATCTCCATGGGGCAAATCTACAAATCTTGGAATTCAAATTAAGTTGGGATGTAGTTCATAGATGAGAAGCTATCTATTACATTGGCAACAATAAAACAACACCATAGCACGCTTGTGATGCAAAATCAGATTTGTGCATGCAAGGTATAAGTATGTGATTTGTAGCAAAGTTTTTTAGAACTAGCACCACACATGTGGCTGAAGGATACTACAAGTTGCAACCTTAGAGCAACTATGGAAAACCAAAAGCATCCTCTACCTACTCCTTATATTTTACACCAAAACCAAGCATCACAAACTCAATTCCAAAATCTACAAATCCACTTTTCTAACAAGTTGTTCAACTTTTTCAACAAGAATTAAGCATGTCCAAGTTGCCAAAGAATGTGGGAGATAAGTTCTAAAACTTCTTATAGACTTTGTACCTTAGTGCAATATATCTAAGATCAAAAGTAAATGATGAAATAATAGAAGAGAGAGTAAAAAATGAAAAAATATAGATGATAATAGAACTTTCAATCTGTTGAATGCAAAATCTAATTCATAAAGTTTATAAAGAAAGATTTAAAAAATATTTATATTATCATTGAATAGTTAAACATGTTATCGCAACCCTAACCTTGGGCTCGCGACCAAGGCAAGGACTTGCAAGGGTGTGAGCCAAGAGTGAAGCTTGGGAGTCGTATTTCATGCTCCTGGGAGTGTGGGAGAGTGTGAGGGAATGAACCTCCACACTCCCAAATGAGCTCCCACTTTGGGAGTTGGAGTCCCAATGGACTCTCAAATCTTTAGAAGGCGATTGCAAAAGACAAAACTCATTAGATTGAAAAGTTCCTTATATCATTGAAAAGCTCTTGGAACGTAAATGTCTAAAATGGGCTCGCATGATCCATTTGGATATTTGAAACATAAGTTATGGCCAAAAGAAGGACTAGGAGTCAAAGTGCCACTTTGACTCCTGACCACTAAAAGTTGCAAATCTACCTAATTTATTTATGTATAGGTGGTGTGTCACATACCATTGGAAAGATCTTGACAAGGGCTACAACTTTTCTTTTGACCTCATCTCAATCAGAAGTCTGCACAAGAAGTTATGGTCCTCCAAAGTCGTGGAAGTCCCAATTTCGAGAATTTCGGGACTCCAACTTGAGAGTCCCAGGACAAAATGACATTTGGGTGCTGGTCCTGTGCCTAGCCACAAAGAATACTATAAGGGGGAAGGTGGTGGCTTCCCCCAAATTTGGGTCATGGTGAGTCTTATGAATCCGTGTTTGTTCGTGACTTGTCCATGCACCAAAAGTGCTTCAACTATGCACTACCAACTTGTTTGGTTTGTGTAAGTCTGTGTGAGTAATTAAATCATTTGTCATTCGTCCTAGTTCCATCCTGGAGCTCCAACACGCCCTTCTACCCCCAAAGTGTTACGAACCAAAAATTGCACCCCAACTTCTTATCATTTCGTTGTCTTCACTGTTGGACTCATAGTTGAGTCCATCAAGGAGCTTGGGGGTGCATCACATGTAGTCTCACAACTAGCAAATAATAAAAATAGAATGCAAAAGAATCATTGTAAGGTTTGTGTCACAACGGGTTATTTTCATTTAACCTTAAATTTATGTAATTAAATCTAAATATGTGGAAAAGATTTTGTTGTGGAAATGTGTACTAATTAATGGTGGTCTATGACGCACTCCCAAGTCCCTTGTTGAACCCACTTGAGGGTCCCACTATGTGAAGTTACGGAAAGTTGAGACTCGAGAGTCGCTCCCGACTTCCAGCACTAAAAGGGGGTAGAGGGGCATGTTAGAAATCCCAAAATTAGACTAGGAAGAGGGACTAGATTATCAAGCTCGAGTCTGCATCCAAAACCAACCACAAGAGGGTTAGTTAGCATTTAGGAACACCCTTGGGTGTTGGGACAAGCCACGGGCACTTTGACACACAAGATTCACCACGGCCCGGACTCGGGGGAAGCCACCACCTTCCAAAACTAACCACAAGAGGGTTAATTAGCATTTGGGAACACCCTTGGGTGTTGGGACAAGCCACGGGCACTTTGACACACAAGACTCATCACGGCTCGGACTCGGGGGAAGCCAGCACCTTCCCCCATATAATATACTCTGTAGCTCTCCGCCGAGGTTATATCCAAATGGTTCTTTTTCCCGAGACTCCCAAGTTGGAATCCCGAAACTATCCCGGGTTGGAGTCCCGGGACTTTGGACGGTCATAGCTCCTCGCCCCGAACTCGGATCGGGACGAGGTCTAAACCAAAGTTGTAGCTCTCGTCCAGAGCTTTCCAACTCCATCTCGTGCTCCTTGAGGTGATGTCGGGAAGAGGTCGATTCCCGACTTTTAGTGGTCGGGAGTCAAATTGCCAGTTTGGCTCCCGGCCCTTCTTTTGCCCATAACTTGGGCTACATATGTTCAAATGGCCAATGCGATGCCATTTTGGGCATGTACGCTTCAATACCTTTCCATTGATATAAAACACGCACCAATGCAAAGAGATTTGACCCCTCAAATGGTCTTTTGAATTTTTGGGAGTCCCGGAGGACTCCATTTTCCCACTTTTGGGAGTGTGAATTGCATTCTCACACTTAGCCCCAAAATGGGGTTGCGAGAGTCTACATCTTAAACTATCATTATCTTGTGACATTGGTGCACATATGAACAATTAAATTATTAATTGGAATACATTTTTAATTTGTAATAGTGTTGTGATAATTGCAATAATTATAAAAATGGTCTAAGAAATACTAGTTTTTATGGAAATTTATCCATGAAATTTTGCATATACAAAAAACCATAAAGAACAATATTTTCCACAAAAAATTTCAATTTATCTTGAAAATTTTGTGTAGTTCTAATCAATTGACATTGAAATTTTCATAAGTACATTAAGTTATGATAATGTTGATGATTATGATTTCTTTATGTTGTAAAATGTTTTTTCATTGAAATATATTTAAAAATCAATGAAAAATGGTGTCACAACCCCACTTTGGGCAAAGTGGGAGAATGCAACTCCCACTCCCAAAAGTGGGAAACTTGGAGTCCTTCGGGACTCCCGAAAACCCAGAAGACGATTTGAGGGGTCAAATTTCCTCGCATTGGTGCATTCTTTATGTCATTAGAAAGGTCTTAAAATGTAGATGTCCAAAATGGCCTCGCATGAGCCATTTGGACATCTGCAACCCAAAGTTATGGGCAAAAGAAGGGTCGGGAGTCAAACTGGCAGTTTGACTTTTGACCACTAAAAGTCAAGAATCGACCTCTTCCCGAAGTCTGATTTAAGAGTGCGACATGGCGTTGGAAAGCTCTCAAGGAGAGCTACAACTTTGGTTTAGACCTTGTCTCGATCAGACTCTGTAGTCGGGAGTTATGAGCTCCCAAAGTCCCGGGACTCCAACCCGAGACAATTTTGGGACTCCAACTTGGGAGTCTTGGGAAAAAGAGCCATTTGGATGTAGCCTCAGTGGAGAGTTGCAGAGAATACTATATGGGGGAAGGTGGTGGCTTCCCCCGAGTCCGGGCCGTGGTGAGTCTTGTGTGTCAAAGTGCCTGTGGGTTGTCCCAACACCTAAGGGTGTTTCCGAATGCTAACTAACCCTTTTGTGGTTGGTTTTGGATGCAGATTCAAGCTTGATAATCTAGTCCCTCTTCTTAGTTTAATCCCGGGACTTCTAGCATGCCCTCTACCCCCTTTTAGTGCTGGAAGTCGAGAGCGACCCTCAAGTCCCAACTTTCCGCAACTTTACATAGTTGGACCCTCAAGTGGGTTCAACAAGGGACTTGGGAGTGCGTCAAATGGTATATTGTTGTTAACCATGGTGTTTTAAACAAAATTTTAAAAATTATTGGTGTACATTTATATAAATATATAATTATGAATCAATTTTATATTCTTGGTTTATTTGCCTTCTTTTATTTTTCATGCCTAAACCAATTGTATTAATTTTTAGAAAAATTCAAAGTGAGTGAAATTTTATGTGTTATTACTTTTGATATTATATGTACTTATAGTTTTGATTCAAATTGTCTACATTGTGCCATGCATTTATTTAAAATACATAGGTTTTAGCATGTTCCAATTAATCATAACTTAAAATTTACACACACAACTTGCACCACAACAACAAATGATGATTTCATCTAGGAAGATTTTGCAAACTTCTTTAAACTTATTTAGAGCATTAACAAACAAAAGAACATGCTAATCAAACAAATCTTAAACTAACTCAATTTTTGTGGTCTTGGTTTGGTTTCAAGTTTCAACAAAGGATAGAAGGATACTTCTTATGGGGCATAAAGTTTAAATGCACTCCCTTCGTGTTTTGGAAGATATGGCCACGAAGATCAAAACAAAATGATGTTCAATGTGCTTCATAAATGATAGAACAACCTACTAAATCAACAAAATCAAGTCAAAAATATGAACATCCCACTTGATTAGGCTAGAAAATTAAGATGAATAAGAGTTTTTCATTTTAATAGCAAGAAGCAAATGGACAATTAAACAATTAAATGATGCCACAAGCACATTGGAAAAACATGTAACATCATTGAAAGGAACTAGTAGATTTTTCAACATTTCTTTGACATTGTTGTCCAACCATCAAATTTGGAAATACTAGGTTTAAAAAAGTTGGCCACATAATGTGTTGTAAGAAGAAAAAAAAGTTGTTGCTTGGATTTTTGGAATGTTAATCACGTTATAACAGCTGAAATTCATGGTGGCAAAATTCACCCATACTCAACTGACACCAATTTAAAAGGGGGTATTTCGGTATTTTTGGTGGTACTAGTTTAAGCACACATGTTTAGGATGATCAATCAAAAATTAATAGAAGGGCTAAAGTTTTGCAAATCAAAAGGTTTGACTAGCAATGCATGTAACGCATTCGACCAAAATCTTGCATCGTTGTACACTCAACATGAATACACAATAAATTAGGTATGGAAATTTGATGAAACATGAATTTAAACAAGGCAACAATTAGGGGTGAAGGTTTTGGCAAAAACAAATTCACGACAAATGTATAACATGACTCCAATTTTAAGGAATGGTTGACTATAAATTGTGTTATAAACATGACTAGGGGTTTTTCATGGGGGTTTTCATATTTGATTAAAGGTCAAATAATAAAAAATGATCACATCATAAATTGCAAATTAAGGACATGTATGGTAATTTGTAAATGAAAACATAGATGACATCTTTCCTTTTAAAGGAATGTTTGTCATTTTTCATGAGGTCAATTCTTAGACACATTTTTCAAATTAATAGGCTTGTAAAATTTATTAATCTTAAATGGGCATGGTTTCCATATAACCCTAAAAGCAAAATAACAAACATGAGCAATTGGGCTAAACATGATCATTTCACCTTCACAAACATGCTATGCCTTGTAATCTTTAGATGTGAATTGTTTCTAACACTTCAAGATTACATCTAAAAAAGAAAGAGACAAACAACATGGTTAGATCCAATTATTAAAAACTAAACAAAATTTTTTTTACTACTTGAGTTGACAAGGTATTGAACCTTTCATTGTCAAAAGAATAAATCAAAAATGGGTATAGGGTTACAAGAATTTAGCCTTCAACTCAAGGGCCATGGACAATAGGACCATGCTTAATGAGGTGTACATAGTTTTTGCTAACATGAAGATGTTCAATAAAAACATTTAAGATTCATAACTAAGATGAAATAGACAATCCAACGTGCATTTTGGTTAAAATGAACTAAACCTTATGTAACAAAGTTCATATTTTTTGTATATCAACTTGTAAATTAAATTGTCATTGAATTTTGTGAATGGACTTTCACAATGTTCTTCCTAGTATATTATGAAAACATTTGAAAAACTTGAAATGAATCTAATGAATATAAAATACCCAAAATCATGTTTAAATGTTTGTAACATTTTATTTAATAGCTTAATGGACTCCTTGAAGACCTTCAAATTTTTTTCAATGACATATTTAAAGGAATTTTAAAAATACATTATTTATACATTATGTTATAATGTAACATCTTCATAGGTCATAAATATTAAAACAATTTTTAGGTTGATGTACATGTAAATTGTGATTCCAAGAATATTTTCTTCAAATGACCAATCATATTTGGTTGGCCATGTCATTTTGATTAAATTATCCACTCTTTATAAGGACTCAATCAAGTGCACACTTTTGGCTCATTTCAATTAAAACACACAGAATGAGTATTAAGTTTGAAAAGAACATGGAACTATAAAAAAACTAATAAACATAACAAGTATAATATAATTTGAACTTGAAATAATGTTGAAGGTTTGAAGTTTAATGACGGGTGGTTGCAAATTAAAGTAGCTGATTTTTAATGGATACAACGTTATTAAAAGTTCATATTTTAATAATAGAATGAAAAACCTTAAAAACCCAATGTTAAATAGGGATTAATGAATTAACAAAGTTCAATTGAAAAAAAAACCCAACTGACCATCCTTTTATAGTATATGTTAAAAAAGAAAAAACCATCAATTTAACAAAATTTGATTAAAATACAAACTTTTGAGAATAAGGTTCAAATATTGTTGGTAAAAAATCCATAGCTATTTGTTAGTTAAAGTGTTTGTAAATTTTTGTTGCAAATTCATGTTTGACTTTTTAACATGTAAAACATCTTGAGATAAAATGATATTGAAAAGTGCATTTGTATCTCCACGTAGATTCAAGACCAAAGTCCATAATCCCAAGCTTCAAAAGTCCATTACTATATGTTTTGTGTATCTTTACTAAATTTCATTTTTATTTACATATTCTTATTCAAGTTGAAAATTTTAATCCATAATTTTTTTTTATCACATTGATGATTTTATCATATGTTTGTGGCATCTAAATATAATACATTTTGTAAAGTCCAATGTGATGCAAAAAATTAACCATCTTATTTTGCAACTACCTTAACTTAAAATATTATGAGGAATAACTTAGAAGTTTTGTTATTACAAAGGCTCAATAAAGCTAACAAATCAAAGCAATGAACTAATAGTACATATAATATGTATTTTAGAGTGGCTATATATATATATATATATAATAGTCATTAGAATTCATCAACAAGTTTTTAAAATTGCCCAAATGGATATAATTATTACTTTCTACATTTTTATTATTATAATTTTAAAATATTAAATGTTCACACACCTATGAAACCTTTTAAATTTAGGTCAAAATCTATATTAAAAGATGTTGATGTTTCTACTATGGTGAATGCAACTTGGAAATCTTAAAAAGAAAACACGTAAAGTTCACATGAATGAAAATTTGATTAAATATTTAAAAAACATTGTTTATTTGAGGAAAAAAAAATCTATTTTGAACGGACTTTTGAAAATAAGGTCCAATTTTAACCTTTCAAAAATCCATAACAACCATTTGGTTAAGGTTTTTTAAGAAAATGTTTTGCACTAGGTGCATTCATGGTTGGAGTACCACAATAAGAACCATGACACCCATTTGTCCTATGTCTTCAATCCTAAAGCAAAGACTTAACAAAATTAATTTTCTGAAATGCTAAACAATGAAAGGGGGATATGTATTTCAAGGCTTTCAACCAATAAGTGTTATAATGAATGATTCAAATCAATTGAACAAAGTTTGAATGTCCTATTCAAGTATAAAAAAGAATGTAGGACTAATATTTAAACATTCTAGAATGACATACTTTCATTTGGAGTGTCAAAACCTTATTAAAAACATCAAATAATGTAATTTATTTGCACCCACATCTTTTAAATTTCTTTCCAAACCTTTGGAATGTAAATTTTGTAATTAAAAAAATTAATTTGATTGTCCTTATTAATGCGTCCTTTTTATAAAAGAATCTAAGATTATAACATCAATTCCACAAAAGTTGGTGATTTATCATAAATTTTTTTTGTGCCATCATATAGAACATACTTTATTATATTTGTGGTATTATATTTGTGATATGGAGTAATTTGAGTAAATATTGCTAATAGGGTACATTCAAAAATATAGGAGCCATGGGATCTATAACTAGTGTTTTGTTTTTCATGTTTTTGTGTCAAAAATAATATTAATATTGCACATTTTTTTAATACGATTTGATGATAATGTTTTTAATGTATGGTGGAAACATGTGCAATAATTTGAATTGAATCTAATGAAACTTGAATTTTCAAAAGCATCAATTAATCACTATAACCAATGTTTTATAGGTCCATTCACAATTAGGGTACCAAAAAAGGAAAAAAAAGACTTAAGGACTTTTAAAAACTACTTTTAACAAATAATATTTATATGAAACAAATTTAAGTGAGAAAAATTGAATAGTCAGATATAAGATAATTCATGCGTTAATGGTGATTTTTCACAATCATACATAATTGTGTATGAATATTTTAGTTTAATGCCATAAATGTAAAAAATCCTAAAAAATCTCAAAATGAGTTTCAATGGACAACCAAACATGTTTCTTGGCATGTTTATTTCCTTGACATGTGACATGCATCTAAAGCTAAACATTTTGAACCCGTTGAACATAATTTTTTTATCAAATGATTTTAAAAATGAGTCTTTTGCCATGCAACCCTTTCTTTCAAAATTTCAAGACTTTAAATTTTTTGAATGATTTAGTTTTTCATCAAGTTCATCCAATGAACATGTATTTTCATGGAAGGGGCATGTTTTTGTTGTATAAAAAATTTGAAATCAATTATATGATTTTATTCCTTCCTTTTGATAACTTAAAAAAAAATGTACTTAGACACTTGATTCCTTTAATTTACAGGACTCAAAAGGACATTAACATAATATCCAAATTATTTTAAAATATTTTTATTAATTTAAGAAAACATCATTTTATCTATTGGCATACAACAATCCATTACAATTATAATAATGTAAGATAAACAAAAATCCAAAATTGTTTTTTGTCATCCTTTTTCAATTAGACACTCCTTTTTGGTACCCCATTAGTGAACGGACCCTTACAATGTTTTTATTACTTGAAAAAACTCATAAATGATTCCTAAAAGATTTGAAAATGACATAATTTTGGAAAGATTCTTAAAACACATATTCACATAAGAATATAATGTAACATTTTTTTTAATCAAAAGGATTTTCTTATGACTTTTTGTAGTTGGAATATTCTTAATATATACCCATAATCTTTTAGAATAAGCAGTCACTAAAGTCCTTATTAAGGGCACACCCCTAGCTCTTTATTTTGTGAATGTACTCAATATTGTTAAGTCCTTTTTGATAAAACTACGTAATGGGACACAATTCTGAGCCTTTTTTCAAGACATTTAAGAACATGTCTTAATCATCCAAATCATAAAAAATCATCACCATTTTAATTAAAAAATATGTGAATATTTAATGAAAAAAATCTACCAAATAAATCATTTCATAAATGTAATGATCATTCAAAGTAATGTTATGAGAGTGATTTTAGGGCGAGACATTCCTTTTGTGTACCCCAACCATGAATGTACCCCACTTAATTTACTATTTCATTTTTCAACACATATTTAATCACTATAAAAAATTTGAAGTGAAATTGTATATGTTTTTAAAAATTTCTTACTAATCCAATCAACCAACCAATCCATATTTTGAGGTTAAAAAGTCCACTATTGACAATGAATTCATTATTTTCAAAATGTCAATTGTAATATGTTTACAATCAAGTTGATAATTTAGAATCAATTTTTAATTAAAAAATTTAAGATTATGTTATTCATCACAAACATTTTAACATAATACACCTTGCAAAAATTGCCATTGTGATTTCAAAAGTAAATCACTTTAGCTTGCATTCAACCTTAAGTTAAGGCTGAAAATTCTATGAGTTGAATTCTAAATTTAACAATTTATTTTGCAATTTTTCATTGTAGCTTCATTTACTTGGAAGGAGTACACAAGGGAAAAAATGTTAATTGATCATATCACATGTTTTGAAATCTAATGAATATTTGAAGATTTTGTAACCAAAAGCTTTCAACAAAAAAGTAGTCAACATATCAAAGAAAGATAGAAAAGAGAGAAAAATAAGCAAGGAGATCAAGTGAATCAATTAACCTAACCAAGCAAATAATTCAACAAATGGTTAAAAGGCATTCAAGAGCAAATTTGAACAAGGCCTAGTTCGAAGGAACAATTAAAGATGTTAGAACATATTCCATTGTAACTTTCAAACTAGTTTCACAGCTCATCCAACTAGGTATAAAGGTGTAAACCTGAGTTTGATAACACTAGAAGAGATAAATGATAGGCCAAGATGTGTGCAAGTGAAAATATTGTACGCAGCAAGATTGCAAGAACCCAACACAAGTTAACTAGTACTACTAGCAAGTGGTGCAGGTGAAAAGGTGGGGGGATCATGACAAAGATTAGCAAATTGCCAACAAAAAACGAATTTGGGAGGATGAGGGTTGGGTAAATGGCGGATTAAGATGAAGGGAAATATCATGATAAAGCTCAGCAAAATGACAACAAAATACAAAATCGGGGTGTTCGGAGGGGGGAGTAAAAGGGTGTGAATGGAGATGAAAAAGAGGATAAGGACAAGAGGCTTTTAGTTTCTTTGTACACAGGTCAGGTCACAGAGATGGAAGACCATCATGTATGGTTCTAGGGGGGAATGGGTAAGATTTATCAATCAATTTTTTAAATATAATATTTATCATTCCAATGGAAAATATTGTAAATATCATCAATATTTGTTCTCTTCTTTTGAATCTTACCAGAAATGCGTCCAATTCTAATAAATAAAGAAGAGATTTTTCCCTAACTTTTCATTATTTTTTATGAATTAATTTTAGCATATAAGTCTTTCCTACTATAATAGGTTGATAAAAAATTTATCCGATTCAATTAATCAATTTTTTTGGAGATTTTTGACCCTAGTACTATAGTAGGATTGGGACTACCAAGAGGTGTTGAACTTGGGTTAGAACAAAGATGAAGAAGAGGACATGAATGAAAATGCATTGAGCTCCAAGTTTGGGTTTGAACATAGATGAAAACGAAAATGAGGATGAAAAAGCAAATAGCAACTATGACAAGGGCAAGGGAACAAAAAGCCTTTGAAGATAATGACCATGAATATGACAATGGACTGTAACATTGTTTTTTTGGCAACCAACAATGTTAAACACAACCACACAACGTTCGAAGCTAATTGTTCAAGAGTAGGAGGGGAGGAGGAGGAGGGAATTGCCATTTTTGGGTTGAGATGGGAGCATTAGGGAAAACCCAAAAGTTTAGTCGCATCAGTGCCTCCAAGTGTTTAGAATTTTACGTTTAACAAAGCTTTGCTACCCCATAACCATAGATCTCATGCACCATTTTTTTTTTTTCATTTTTTCATTTTGGATGTTCATGTATGATGAACGTTTTTGCACATAAAGTGATGTGCTCCTTGCATACATCCATAATGATCCAGGGTCAGATCCTATCTGCTCTCAAATGCACATGGTTCATGCATAGGGTGTAAAATGTTTGCTCAATAAGTAACATGTGTTTGCTTAAAGCTTTTTCCAGCTGAAACAGGTCCTCTATTTTGGGTACCCATATCTTCTTTGTTACTCGACCAAATTGAATGATTCAAACAGACCTAGGTGGACCCAGAGATGAGGCACAAGTTCTCTTTGGACATCAAGACTGAATGAAACAAAACTGGGCCAAAAACTTGAGTGTTCGGCCATAGGCCATTTTACCCTACAGTCTATTTGACCAAATGGTCACACGCCAAAAATATGTCAGGTCCTATTCTGTCTCATTGCATGGTGGGTCTCTCCTTTTGAAAAAAGATTGCATGCAGTGACCAGTCAATACAATGTAAAGAAGACTAGCCGCTACACATTAGCACAGGTTACAAGTTACAACCATGCAAAGTTCAACACTCTTCCTACAGTCCATGAGTTTGCACATCTAAACTATAAATCCCATAGTGACACTCTTCATTGAATCTGTGAGTGCGTGGATCCAAACTTCTAACATTGTCTTTCAGCAAACCAATGCTGTTGGAGAACACACATTTCTAACTTGACGACAAGTCAAAAAGGCTTGGAATTTAGCACACAATAGACTTCCCCAATGTCACACTACAGTTAAGTCAATTTGCAATGATCCACAAATTGTCAGAACACCCCAGAAGCGTTTCTTTGTCATTATTGATCACTTGGCCTCCTATGTCTGGGGTGTTGGAAGATCAGTATTTGTAAAATTATGTACCTAATCATTTGTTTCGTATGATGGGAATATCCATCCATTCGGATAGATGTGTTCCAGGGTTTTATTTTTTCAAATCCCCTAAATAGGTCCACTGGGGAGGATGCCCAGCATTCATTAGCATCAAATGGAGACCGTCCTAGGTGGGGTATGGCATTTTAACAGAAGTGCTGCTACAAGTGGTGATCTAGGAAGTGCCTAGGTCTAGCAGTGGATAATTTCAAAAATGGCAAAAAATCCCTAAACATCACAATTTTCAATTTCATATTTTAACTTTTTGAAAAAAAATTCACCAAGTTGCCAAAGTTCATCACCAATAAAAAACCACTAGTGTGTTTGTTAGGGTCCATTGTGACCACTGAGCACATCCTAACTGTCCCTAAGCCAGGGCTCCCGCAGTCCCCTTTTGGTACTGCTGAAAAGCCATTGACAAGGTGCTGTGGGCTTTGTTGTTAGGCATTTTTGTAACAATGGAGCAAAAGTTAGAGAATTTAGAGTGATTTTCATTGCTGGAAATCAAATTAAAATTTGTTTAGCAAGGTTCCATAAGACCTTTGAAGTTAATCCCACTTTGACCTGTATGGTTTTAGGATGGGTGATCTTTTAGGAGGGTTTAATATACTGGGGCCAACATGAGTCTATATATTAAGATAGGTAGGTATTTGTTTATTTGTTTTGTTTTTCAGATGTGAGCATGTAGCAATTCTCCCAAACGATAGGCCATTCTTTGCTTTTGAAATTTATGGCCAAGAGCCCTTGAAGAGGCAGTACACATTTTGTACTTCACCATTTTCAGATCACTTGAGCAAGTTATTGAACTAGGATATTTTTCTAACCTTTTTTTAAATGATTTTTTGGGAAGAAGTCTAAAGTTATGCATTGCTCCTTTAAAGATGGAATGCAACCCTTATACTAAACCTTACACTAAAGCTCAAAATGGAATAAAAACCTTAAAAATAGTACCCTATTGTTATGTCATGTTGTTATGCATTGTAAAAAATCTAGAAAATGAACTTTTAAGGGACATTTTTTGAGGCTGACTTTGGTACACCCTAAGTTACATTGACCTTATATTTCTTGTTGAATGAAATGTTTATGACATATGGCAAATTTTTTTTCAATAAAAACGTTATTTAACGTTTAATTTACTAAATTTTTGGATTATGGTTGAACATCTAGAAAAATACTCATCCAAGGAGCACATGAATAAATAATTTTTTAATTAAAAAAAAAGTTGAACTTTGTTTGCTACTTGTAAGGCTTGTGAAATGTATATGTTTGTAGGGGTCATTGATTTAAAAAATGAAAGCTTTGGTACAATGATGTCCATAAAAATTATGATGTTCAAGCTTAGACTTTCTGTACCTTCAATAGCACAACTTTTTCAATCCAATCATCCTATAAATCTGTAGATTATTATGATAACATAGCAAGAAGAGAAAAGCAAAATAATAAATTAAATTTATTTTTTGATCATTCTTCAAAAAGTTCCTTAACTAGTGCTTCTTAATGCTACCACCCAATCATACTTGCCCCTAATTATATCACAAAAATGAAAAACAAAAGCATTGATTCATAATGATACTACCTATAGGCATCAGGTGCCAATTAATATATCCAAAGTACCAATACGATTTTTCTTAGACACGGGGCCAATTGTCAAACACTTTAATGCATTAACAAGACATATTACAAGTTAATGTCGAATTTTAGCAAACAACATATCTATGTATGAAGGAAGGTAGTTTGTTTGTTTTGTTTTGTTTTGTTTGTTCTTAAGAGATCCACTGAACTGGGATGCTTCAGATCGTGTTCTTGGTCTCTTTGAAAAGCTCTTGAGGAGGAGGGGTGCATTGGCTTGGTTTCATGGCAGTTGGACTTGGGATGCAAAAGTTTTTGAGTAATGAATGATTATTTCACTGAAAATTAAATTAAATCTTAGTTGAACATTTCAGAGGAATTGGAATGTGCCTTTGGTGTTGTTGGAAAGATCTTGATGAGCAAGATTTAATGGAATTCATTTGGTAAGAATTGAATTCACAACATGGGAGATGTTGATTTTAAAGTGGTTTCTGCTGCTGAAAATTCAAATAAATTAAATAACAACAGGTTTTGGAAGGAAAAATCAATTGAGAGTATGATGACACTTGAAGGCTTACCATTCAATTCAAGCATGTTTCCTATTCATATTTGGCTGTTCAAAAAATAAATACATACATTGCAAAACAATGTTCACATGTTGAGTTTCTCTATTTTGTAATAGGTGAACACATTTGGGCCAATCGCATAGGCCCAGCTACCCTATCTATGAAGGAAGTTAGTTTGTTTTGTTTGTACTTATGAGATCCATTGAACCGGGATCCTTAAGATCATATTCTTGATGTCTTTGGAAAGCTCTCGATGAGGAGAGGTGCATGGCTTGTTTCCATGACTTTTGGACTTGCAGTGCCAAAGTTCTTGAATATTGAATGATTCTTTCACTGAAAATTAAATTAAATTGTAGCTGAAAATTTCAGAGGAATTGGAATGTGCCTTTGATGTTATTGGAAAGATCTTGATAAGCAGGATTTAATGGAATTCATTTTGGTGAGCTTCGGATTCAGAATGTGGGAGATATTGATTTTTAAGTGATTTTTCTCGCTGAAATCCAAATAAATCCCAAAAAACCAGGTTTTGGAAGGAAAAATCAGTTGAGGACATGGTAACACTTGGGCCAACGGCACAGGCCACACCAGTATATCTTACATTGCAATGGATGAAATTGTGCACTAGTTTAACTCACAGATGTGTTACATGGACCATGGTTCTGTCAAACTTCCATTTTTCTGTTTTGGATGAGGTGTCCTACTTGGGCCAAGTCTAATATGTTGCATTCTTACAAACAACATATATAGTCTCATGGCTTGACACTTGCATGTGATAACAACACATATTCCATTAATGCCAACTGATACGTGCAGGCCTTACATAAAAATAGATGAAACCACCTAGATCTATCATATGGAGGAAGGTACATAGTTGATTTGGTTTCTTATGTTATGTTGAGATCTCCCAAATCACTGTGCCAATTGCCACATTCTTGGCCTACCCTTGGACAGCCCTGGATGAGTACCAGTGCACCTGGTTTCATAATGTTTTGACCAACAACAGAGTTATGAATATTGAGCAAATTTTTCACTGAATTACCCACTTAAAATTAAAAGGGAATTTGGGCACTTGATATTGTTAGAAACCCCCTGTAAGTAGTATTTTAATGAAGGTGATTTGGAAATTTTTAGACCTACGGTGTGGGAGATATTGAATTTTGAGTAGTTTTTGTTATTGAAATTTCAATCCAATGAAAAAAAATGGTTTTGTAAAGAAAAATTAGTTGGGTAACCGGTTCACACTTGAGCCAACTGCACAGGCTACTCTAGTGTGTCACGAACCATGGCTCTATCAATCATCCACATTTCCCTTTTGGAGGAGATGTCCTGCTTGGGGCCAAGTTGTGGGGAACTACAGCTTTGTACTTCTAGAAGTAGATTTCACATTGTGCTGCCTGAGGACAAAATGCGGTTGATGGTGAGCTTGTCACTCTGTAAAAGACATTGAGAATAAATTTGAGCTGAAACTCTGAGATATCAAAAGCAGTGTTTTAAGAAATACTTTGGCAAATTTTGTTCAAAACTGTGAAAAACATGTTTGTTTAAGAGGAACTTCTGATGGCCAAATATCAAGTTTTTTATGAAAAAGAATCACCAGATTTTACATCAGGTTCCAGTTGATAACCAACAACATACACAAGGATGCTTAATTACGTTCATATTCAAGTTTTAGCCAAATTTAGCTATATTGTCTTACATAGATGATGACAACTCAGGCTACATTACAAATTTTAAAAATTATTTAAAAATTTGAAAAGTAAGAGCCATTGATCGAAAGACACATGTGGAACCCAACATGAGAGCAGGTTAAAAGAAAAGCCCTTGTAATGTTATATAATTTTTCGGTACAAAGGGTCACATGAGTTTCAAAGGAGTCTCCAATCACGTTCATAGGCATCTAGAAGGGCATCAGATCCCCAACAACAAGGGCATCAGATCGCGGAGAAAACTGTAAACAATTATTATATAATCATACTGAAAATTTCCAACAATTAAATTGCGTCTAATTATCAGAGTTCAGTTTAATTGAAAATCAATCGGATAATTAGAACCTGACAAAATTAATCCAGCTGACAATGTAGTTGATCAATTCTTAATTAGCTGAAAATTTTCTCTAGTGGATCATTAAGAATTAAACGCGTGACAATTGGTTCTAATCTGGCCTGCAGTACCAGTGAGCACCTCGACGTTGCCCATGGCGATCATGGAGCTAATGAAATTGGCGGCGAAAGTGTTGAAATTGGTGTTGGCACTCACGAATCCTGAAGTGGATCCGTCGGATTGCAACTCGGCATCCGATGTCAGAAGTCCCAAACCCACTTGCAAGTTC